>Ga0302249_1002207_pt1 | contig 11317 bp, 12 predicted proteins | sample AAG_UR_Val_MG_FD_193531 | JGI IMG/M metagenome (GOLD analysis project Ga0302249, IMG submission 193531) | Enriched activated sludge microbial communities from anaerobic digester in WTTP, New Holstein, Wisconsin, United States - AAG_UR_Val | ecosystem: Engineered > Bioreactor > Anaerobic >... | reverse complement strand
CCCCAGTTCGCTGGGGCTTTTTTTCATTTAATGCTTTCGATTTCGATGTTGTTGCTCTATGTCTAGGACTTTCTTTATCTCAAAAAATTTATTCCATTCCCCGGTTCTATCAATAAAAACACAGCTCCTGTTTTGTGCGAAAGACACCCAAAATTAGGGTGAGGTTATTATTTCAATGAGTTTTTGCTGAAGGTGATTGTTGTGGGGTCTAAAAGTCGAGTGATTTCCATCATCTCCAGGTATTATAATCTCATAAATCTTATTTACCTGTTCGATTGCCTTCTCAACAGATGTTTTCAGATTATTGTCCATTATTAACCTTTCTAACTCCTTGTACATCAGGTAAGCCATGAAGGATATGCATATGTGAGACTCGATTCTGTCCCTGCGGCGATGATATATTGGCCTTATCTGAAGGTCAGTTTTTGAGATACGAAAGGCCCTTTCAATATGCCACAGCTCACGATATCTGGTGACAACTGCCTCTTTTGCAAGGTCAGTATTAGTGATATATCCTTTGATCCCATCCCACTTGCGGTCATTATCATACTTCTGATAATCAATGCTTATAGATATGTCTCCGTCTAGTTTGAGATATTTGTTATAACCCCGGTTGTTGAGGTTGCTTTTGGTTAATTTCCCTGAGTTTACTTGTTTCTCAAGCTTTCTGATCCCCCTTGTCCGGTTAAATTCATCCTTCTTGGCCCGACTATCGGTGTACTCAATAATCAAGCGGCTGTTGTCAGGGTTTAAATATTCAACCATATCTCCATTTGCCCATTCACGCCTTTGGACAAGCTGAACCACCTTGGCTCCTTCATTCTTCACCCGGGCTCCAAGGATAAATTTGTATTTGCGCTTTGTTAACTCTTCGATATTCGACTTGCTCAGTAGACCTGCATCTGCAACTACTATCGGATGGCCTATGGAAAACTGTTTTTCGAACCTCTCAAGAATCGGGATCAGGGTGTGACCCTCATAAATATTACCCTCAAAAATGTCATAGCCAATGGGATAACCATTACACCCAACCAGTAATCCCAAAAATATCTGAGGAAGATGATGCTTACCTTCCTTGGAGAACCCGGGGATCCTTAACTCATCAGGCTGACTGCTCTCAAAGTAGATGGTGGTCATGTCATAAAAGACGATACCTATCTCCCCATTCAGCACCCGCTTTGTATACGCAAATGAAAGATGCTCGATTTGTGTTTTATACCTGTCACTGATCTTGTCTAAAAATCGATATATGGAGTAAACAGAGACGCTATCACGCCCTGTAACATTGAGATATTCACTTAGTTTAAGCTTACTCCCCGGGTGGGTCAACCTGGATATCGCCAGTGCTTTAAGAAGTGGCTCGCCAATAATATCAAAGCCAATACGGGCATATAACTCACCAAAAACAATATCTGGACCAATTACCCTGATGCAGTCGTTGGTGACATTTTTAAGATCTTCTACCGGGCGGGGATCAAATAAAGTGGGACCATAAATACGTTCCTTCTCATATTCAGCCTGACTCTCAAGCCTTTTCAACTCCTCAGGATCCGTTGAACAACCAATGGTCCTGACAACTCTGTTAATACGCCCTACCTTCTGGACGATCTGTACACTTACACTACCACTTTTATTTACTTTCTGACGTATAAACATCTTGTAAATATAGGCTGAGACACCCATATTTACAATTAAAAATCTCTCTATTCTCTATAAATCAAATAGTTGGCTTTCGAAGAGACAAAAAACCGCTCAAAACAGGAAGAAGGGTTTAAAATTGAAAGAAAAAATCACCCGTTCTCCCACAACCCGGGTTTTTAATTCTGAACTGATACCCCCCGGGCAGATGTCATGCAGCGGCTGGCAGGCGTGTTTGATGTTTCGACCGACCTGGAAGTCACATCAGATTTCCTGATGAACGGTACTTCAGATGATCTGGCAGACAGCTCTCTCACAGATAAGGAACTCCTTAACCAGTTTAAAATGATCGAGAAGATGACAGAGGAAAAAAAATCAGTGGTTAAAATATTCCTCGATGCATTCATCACCAAGGATAAAATCAAACAGCTTGCGCTATAAGCAAAAAGCCCCAGTTCGCTGGGGCTTTTTTTCATTTAATGCTTTCGATTTCGATGTTGTTGCTCTATGTCTAGGACTTTCTTTATCTCAAAAAATTTATTCCATTCCCCGGTTCTATCAATAAAAACACAGCTCTCTTTCTTCGTTAATATTGCATAATGTTCACTTGCATTGCTATACACATTTTCTTCAACGGGTCTTGTCTTTATTTCTTCCAGTATTTTAGCGATGTAATCACGTTGTTTTTCGCCTAAAACCCACTCTGCTTTTATAACAGTATAGCTATTTTTATTTGTTTCGTAGAAATCGATAATCGCATCAACTTTTAAAGGCATCCCATAACTACTAGCATTATACCTAACACCCTTGGCCCTTAACTCATTGTTATTGCTGTAAATTATTAACCCTTCATTATTTCCTCCAAACTCACCCACAGCAATAAAGTAATTTAAATACAAGGTATCATTTCCTGCTATCATTTGTGCTTGAGCAAAACAAATAGACAATAAAAACAGAGTGGGTATTAAAATTAGTTTTCTCATGTCTTTAAATTTTACCAATTCCATGGGAACATAAAAAACCTTATAAATGGATCAGGGTTTATATAGTTAAACGCACCTGTACCACTTATAGAATAAGTAGAGGTTGTCCTACCAACAACCAAAGAATAACCCGGTATACTAACTAAATCATGAGGAGAATGGTATCCTCCAACAGTAAATACGCCACCGCCTAAATCAACTCCATCTTTTGTCCAATGGGTATGAGCCGTTGCAAAATCTCCATTTCGTGGGTTCAATCTTAATGTAACATCATATTTGTGACGGTCTGCTCTCGCAACAAACCTGGCTGAACCATCCCTACTCAAAATTACCCCATGTTCTTTGTGCCAAAAGCTGGACCTTTGGTATGCAGCATTTATCTTAGAAAATTGTCTATAGGTAACGTTTAATTGACCCAGCTTTCCATCCATTGCTCTGTATTGCATATACTGCATTCCATGATATAAACCAAAAGAAGCTGCGCCACTTATGCCTACAGATGCCCAATTTACTTCACTAAAATCCCCGTCATTGTACTACAACTGACTTGTAAGATTTGAAGCTGCACCACCTGCTAAAGCTCCCCAACCGCCTCCGATTGCACTACCTACACCTCCACCAACAAAACCTGCTAACGCTCCATTAACAGCTCCTGTTAACATGGCGCTTCCATCCCAGCCAGTAGCCATTCCGCTAAATCCGGCACCTCCGACAGCTCCCGCTGTCGCTCCTGCAAGCATCGCACCACCTCCCAAAGCGCTTACTCCGGCTGCTGCACCTCCCGACAGTCCTCCAACTAACGCGCCCCCTCCAATATATCCAGCCCATTCCCAGAATCCTTCCGCACCTGCATTATCAGCCATTACAGCTCCTGAGGTACCACCAATTATTGCACCAATTATTACAGGTATAAACCAAGCCAGCTCTCCATCGGGGTCCGCATAGACTAGTGGATTATTCAGGCAATAACTATACCTGTTAAAATTCTGTGTAAAATCGGGAGATTGAATATAGTTATCCGGACTCAGGAACTGCCCGACCAGCGGATCATAAAGGCGTCCGTTCATATTAATCAGGTTAAACCATGGCAGGTGTTCATGTCCTGTAAATCCTCTTCCGGCAACAAATAACGACGGTTCAGAACCCGGAGCATAATTGGTCCATGATGACACGTTCCTCATCCTCCCCCAGGCATCATAACTGTACTCATGAAGCAACGTGTTGTTCGATGCATTTACTACATGTGTTATACTCCCGAGATGATCCCTCAGCAGGTTGTAATACGTGGTGGTTCCTCCCTGGGTTATTGCAACAACCGGGGCAGTATAGGCATCGCCTCCTATAAACGTGTATTCTTTCGTAACTCCTCCCTGCGTCTCTTTTATATAACTCCCGCTCGGATACCACCTTGCAAGTATTGTGCTGCCGCTTTGCTTAACTTCCATCTTTGCACGCTCGTTTAATTTTTTAAGGCCCGGGAGCCTGCCCCGCTCCAGCGGGGCTTTTAAGTCCAATGTCCCCGGTAACATCCGGGGTAGTTCTCCGGCCCTGCTGACCAACCCCGGAGAGGGTTGAAGCTGCTGTTCTTCAACACCTCCGGCGTTGTAAGCCAGGGCAGACATTTACCATGGATGTAACCATGGATATTGGACTTGCAGCCCTCCGGGCTGGCTGGCTATTTATTGATTATCATACCTTCTCAGATCAATGATTTTGTAAAAATTATCCTGAAATTGGTACTTAACAACAATATCTGCGACACCGCCTGGTGCAGTATATTACCAATATGCCTAAAAAACATTATTTTACGGATATGTTACCCTCCAATCCATTTTTACCAGATCCTCATAGCTTAAATCATACCGCTTCAGTATCATATAGTTTTTCCTGATCGTATCCCATGGAACGGTTTTCAATGTCGCCTCATCGAAAATGAAAATCATAAGTGTGCTATAAATATCAAATTGACCCTCCCATGACCCTCTCATGGGATTTGTTATTGTTTCTCCTGATAAGATTCTATAATTATCAGGTGACCCCAAAGGATTGCCTTCTGCTCTTATGGTAGTATCCGGATATGAAAAGCTATAATAAAAGTAAATCGTTGAATTACTGTTGTTTGTTATTTTCATCTTGTAATCAACTTTATCACAACCAACCATTGAAGCTATAAGAACTACATAAATTATGAGTTTCTCAGTAATCGTTTTTTTATATGCAGTATCCATCCTTCTCAATTCTTGTCTATTGTTAAAGTCGAAGGTCGATTGGTGTGTTCATATCGAAATCTTGGATATGAATTGTTAAATGGATTACCTCTTTCAAATAAAGGACTATAATTGAAATTCCAGTATTGAAAACCTTGGTATTGCTCATCAAAATAAAAAAATGCCGTTTTGTTTGCATCCAGCTCCGTCCAATAATACTGGTGCTGTTCAGGAGTGTGCCATGCTGCATACAACAAGCTTGGGATACCATATTCAAAAAAATAACCAGGCCCGGACTCTTTACTTCTCAAATAATGCCCATATTCATGCTGAAACAGATAATTATCAGGTAAGGCTTCAATATTCCTATCGCCAATAATATTATTGCCAAATGTAATGGCTCCCCAGTAACCTCGTGTTTTTAACACCGTTGCCCCGCGATAGTACTGTACATCATCCACCACTTCCGAAGAATTTGCTAAAGTGGCGGCAATGTTTCCCATACCGGTGTTTAATCCCTCCCGGGTAAACCTCGATAAAAGCCTCCAGCCCCATCCCTTGGTCTCAGTTCCGGTATCAAACATCTGGCCGCTTATTGTAAAATAGTTCCCAACACCCTGAAATCCTTTGCTAAATCCGCCCTGGATAAAATTTGTTACAAAACCTCCGCCGCTCATTGCATCCGTCGTCAGTACTTCTGCCGGAGCTATGGATAGCATCGTTGGCATCGAAATCCAAGCCCTTACCCATGGCTTAGCTCCCTGCTCTCCGATCCAGTTGAAAAACCTGCCCAGTATTGTACGTTCCCCGCTGGGATCTGTATACCTGAGCGGATTATTCAGGCAATACACATACCTGTTCAACCCCTGTGTAAAATAAGGCGCCTGTACATGATTATCAGGACTAAGGAACTGACCTACCAGCGGATCATAAACACGCCCGTTCATATTTATGAGATTAAACCACGGTAGATGCTCCCGCCTCCGCTGATGCTTCGGCGGACAGGCATGCCCTGTAAATCCTCTTCCGGCAACAAATAACGATGGCTCTGAACCGGGAGCATAATTTGCCCATGTTGTAATATTCCTCATCCTTCCCCACGGATCATAGCTGTTTTCATAAAGCAACGTGTTGTTCGATGCATTTACTACATGTGTTATACTACCGAGATGATCTCTTAACAGATTATAATATGTTGTCATTCCGCTCTGGGTTATTGCAACAACCGGCGCTGAATAGGCATCACCTCCTATAAATGTATATTCTTTGGTTGCTCCTCCTGCAGTCTCTTTTATATAACCCCCGCTCGGATACCACCTTGCAAGTATTGTGCTGCCGCTTTGCTTAACTTCCATCTTTGCACGCTCGTTTAATTTTTTAAAGCCCGGGAGCCTGCCCCGCTCCAGCGGGGCTTTAAAGTCCAATGTCCCCGGTAACATCCGGGGTAGTTCTCCGACCCTGCTGAACAACCCCGGAGAGGGTTGAAGCTGCTGTTCTTCAACACCTCCGGCGTTGAAAGCCAAGGCAGACATTTACCATGGATGTAACCATGGATATTGGATTTGCAGCCCTCCGGGCTGGCTGGCTGTTTAATGATTATCATACCTTCTCAGATCATTGATTTTGTTATAATTATCCTGCAATTGGTACTTAACTACAATATCTGCTACTTCGCCCGGCACAGTATCTTACCAATATGCCTAAAAAACAATATTTTATGGATATGTCACCCTCCAATCCATTCTTACCAGATCCTCAAGGCTCAAATCATACCTCTTAAGGATCATATAGTTTTTCATTATGGTATCCCAAGGAACGTTTTTCAATGTTGTCTCATCAAAAATGAAAATCATTAAGGTATCATAAATATCAAATTTGGATTCCCATCTTCCCATTATAGGATTTGTTACTGTCTCTCCGGATTGGATCCTATAAAAATCATCTGATGTAACCGGATTATCTTCAAGTCTAAGTGTAGTATCAGGGAAAGCAAAACTGTAATTAAAGTAAACCGTTGAATTACTGTTATTTGCTATTTTCATTCTGGAATCCCATGGATCACATTGGATAAAAATAAACAAAATACATAACAAAATAATATGTGTCCTATAACCAAACTTTTCCATAATACAGGTACATAAAAATATTTCAATTTTTGTTTATTGTTAAAGTCGAAGGCCTTTCTCTGCGACCATACTCAATAATTGGATAGTCATCATTACGAGTGTCTCCTTTTTCAAACAAAGGATTACTTTTATAAAACCAATCACTATAACCGGGATATTGTTCAGTAAAATAAATAAATGCAGTTTTATTAGCATCACGCTCTATCCAGAAATAACCATGATCCTCCGGATTGGTTGCAGCGCTCCACAAGCTTGGGATGCCGTATTCAAAATAATAACCCGGGCCCGATTCCCTGCTTCTCAAATAATGCCCATACTCATGCTGAAACAGAGAATTATCGCGTGAGGCATTAATACTCTGTCCTCCTATAATATTATTACCAAAGGTTATGGCTCCCCAGTAACCTCGTGTTTTTAACACCGTTGCCCCACGATAGTATTGGATTTCATCCAGCACCCCCGATGCATTTGTTAAAGTGGCAGCAATGTTTCCCATACCGGTGTTTAATCCCTCCCGGGTAAACCTTGAAAGAAGCCTCCATCCCCATCCTTTTGTCTCGGTTCCGGTATCAAACATCTGGCCGCTTACTTTAAAATAGTTCCCGACTCCCTGAAATCCTTTGCTGAAACCTCCCTGTACAAAATTCGTTACAAAACCTCCGCCGCTCATTACATCCATCGTCAGTACTTCTGCCGGAGCTATGGATAGCATGGTCGGCATTGAAATCAAAGCCCTTGCCCACGGTTTTGCTCCCTGCTCTCCGATCCAGTTGAAAAACCTGCCCAGTATTGTACGTTCCCCGCTCGGATCAGTGTACTTCAGTGGATTATTCAGGCAATACACATACCTGTTCAGACTCTGTGTATAATAAGGCGCCTGTACATGGTTATCTGGACTAAGAAACTGACCAACCAGCGGGTCATATACCCTTCCGTTCATGTTTATGATGTTGAACCATGGCAGGTGCTCCCGCCTCCGCTGATGCTTCGGCGGGCAGGCATGCCCCGTAAATCCTCTGCCGGCAACAAATAGCGATGGTTCAGAACCCGGAGCAAAATTGGTCCATGATGACACGTTCCTCATCCTCCCCCAGGCATCATAACTGTACTCATAAAGCAATGTATTATTCGATGCATTTACAACATGTGTTATACTACCGAGATGGTCCCTGAGCAAATTATAATATGTGGTGGTACTATTCTGTGTTATTGCCACAACAGGAGCAGTATAGGCATCGCCTCCTATAAATGTATATTCTTTGGTTGCTCCTCCTGCAGTCTCTTTTATATAACCCCCGCTCGGATACCACCTTGCAAGTATTGTGCTGCCGCTTTGCTTAACTTCCATCTTTGCACGCTCGTTTAATTTTTTAAAGCCCGGGAGCCTGCCCCGCTCCAGCGGGGCTTTAAAGTCCAATGTCCCCGGTAACATCCGGGGTAGTTCTCCGACTCTGCTGACCAACCCCGGAGAGGGTTGAAGCTGCTGTTCTTCAACACCTCCGGCGTTGAAAGCCAGGGCAGACATTTACCATGGATATAACCATGGATATTGGACTTGCAGCCCTCCGGACTGGCTGGCTGTGTAATATTTATATGGTCATTTCAGATCAATGATTGTGTAATTCATCCTTAAAGCCTGCCTGAAATCAACCGAATCAATCTCAAGGTAACAATTTGCATGATTATCATCTATTGCCTGGAAATCCCAGAGATCTTTGTCAACATAATTAACTTTTGTAGTATCCTGATCATGGATTGCAATGATGGAACTAATGAAATATTCTATGTCACCCTTATACAGAGGGCCTACAATTTCAGATTCATAAACAAGACAAGATTCATTAACTGTAATTGTTTTTATAATAACTTGCTTTTTGTGATCAACTAGTTTAACACTTACATCAAATGGACAATTATTAGTAACATAAAAGTTATAGTATACTCTCCATTCGCATCCAGTGAATAATATTATCATTAAAAGAAATGCTATCCTTTTCATAAATAACAATTTTAATCATTAAGATCCCACAAGAAATGCCATAAAAAAGGGAAGTAGAAAAACTCCCACCACCTGGTTTTGTTTAGTTCCATCGGTCTGCCCCACGGATCTATTCCGAAATTCTCATTTGCCCGATAATTTGCATCCCATTCCGGAACATTTGAGCGCAATGGTCCACTTGGGATCCCATATTTCAGAAGGTATCCCGGACCGGTTATCCTGCTTTGAAAAGTATGAGCAAACTCATGTGCAAATAAATCTATGTTGCCTGTCTTATCCGTCGGGCTGTATGCAATATTCTCTCCTGTCACATAATGCCCCAAGGAGATCCCGTCAAATTCATATTTATCCTGAAAAAGAAAATGCTCTTTTAAACGAACTATCGTCCTCCCCTGATAGTAACTTACTCCTTCTACCTTGTTGCCGATATTCTGGATATGTGAAAAACCGTTACCCAGAATAGTCTGCAATCCCTCTCCTCCCGTGAGGTTGTTCCATACCTGCAGCGGCCATTCAATCCCTTTGGCGCTCTTATCATACCTGAACATGCCGGTAAATGAGTTCAATATTCCAAAATCAATCCTTAACGAATTATCAAACTGCCTGCCTGCCTTTCCGGGTTCTGACCAGCTCTTAAACCAGACAGAGGTATAATCAATACCGTTGGCCGGCGATTGAGCTCCCACGCCCGGTAGAAAGAATCAATAATTTGCAAGGTCATTCCGTGACGCATTTCACCGAATCATACCCTTCTACTTCCAAAAGGTAATCTTCCCATACTTCCAAAGTCTGATTGCTCGATCCTCCGCCATAGGCACAATTCTTCAGTTCATATTCAACACCGTTCTTCCAGCATTGACACGTTTTACACTTTTTACAGTAGAGAAGGGAAAAAGCCCCCAGAATTCCAAGTAACAGTAAATACTTCATTTCTTTTAGTTAAATAGTTATTTATACCTTACAGAATATTTCTAAATACCAGATCATTATGAATGCATTATAAAAAATTCATTTTCATTCTGAAATATATCAGGGATAAGTAATTATCCAGTTTAGACTTACAATATCGTCATAACTCAAATCATAACGCTTCAGTATGAGATAGTTCTTCCTGATTGTATCCCAGGGTGTATTTTCAACAATATTTGCATCAAAAACAAAAACCATTATCTTCTCGTCTATATACTCCTGAAATGCTGTCTCCCATGTACCTCCCCTTCTAAGAGTATAAGTTTCACCCGGGCTTATTCTATGATAAGTACTTTTAAAAAAAGAATGCAAACCTAGTGCAGTATCAGGAAATGACTGATAATACATCGCATAAAGAGTTTTTTCTGAATTATTATAAACCTTTAACCTGAAGTCATAATATTTATTCTCACACGAATTAACAAATAGAATAATAAGTGACAGAATAAGAATATTTCTTTTGAACGTATTCATATTGATTTTTACCATTGAATATTAAAGAAAAAGTCACCGAATGGATAATATAAAGGTAAATAGTCATACCAGTGCTGAGAATGGATCCCTGAGGCTCTCATACCATGTGGATTAAGCCAATGCTTATCCTCATTGAATTTGGGTTCATTTGATTTGAAATAAGCTAAAGCCCGTGCATTGGCATCCTGCTCAAACCACGATTTTTCATGTACCCTGTAAGAATTATATTTTGCACTTATTGCACTTGGTAAGGCAACTTTAAATAAATATGTCGGACCAATATTCTGACTCTGCAGATAATGCCCGTATTCATGCTGAAACGTCTCATCATCGTATTTAGCTTCTGTCTCTCTGTCCCCAATAATGTAACTTCCCAAAGTAAAAGCGCCCCAGTGACTTGAATAGGCTTGTACCAAAGTAGCTCCTCCATAATAATCTACTTTGTTAACTCCACCGAATAAGTTATGCACCTGTGAGAATGTATATCCATATTGAGTCTGTTGTGCTTCCCATGAAAACCGGGAAACTAATTGATTGAAACGATCAGTAAAGTTCAGATTGGGATCGGTTTTAAAAATTCCTTTCCAGATGTCCCAGGTATTCTTTGCCCGATCCTGACTTGAAAAGGAGTTTATGAAACTAAGTCCTATTGCATTAGCATTGCTTGTGGAGATCATTGCTGCTGTCATTGAAGATGTTGTCATGGAAAGTGCTCCTCCTGTCAGGAATTCTGCAAGAAGAATCCATCCCCATTTCCATCGTTCCCCTGTCGGATCAGTACACCTGAGTGGATTATTCAGGCAGTACACATACCTGTTCAGCCCCTGTGTAAAATAAGGCGCCTGTACATAATTATCCGGACTAAGAAACTGGCCGACCAGCGGATCATAAACGCGTCCGTTCATATTTATGAGGTTGAAC
>Ga0302249_1002196_pt1 | contig 11401 bp, 7 predicted proteins | sample AAG_UR_Val_MG_FD_193531 | JGI IMG/M metagenome (GOLD analysis project Ga0302249, IMG submission 193531) | Enriched activated sludge microbial communities from anaerobic digester in WTTP, New Holstein, Wisconsin, United States - AAG_UR_Val | ecosystem: Engineered > Bioreactor > Anaerobic >... | reverse complement strand
AGGACTGCATATTTTGCTCTTTTCCGATAATGTAAGCATTGAAGATGAACTTTCTTTGAAACAAAAAGCTCTGAAAAAAGGTCTTTTGATGATGGGTCCTGATTGCGGAACCGCTATTCTCAATGGCATTCCACTTGCCTTTGCCAATAATGTTCCCCGCGGTAAAATAGGAATTGTTTCCGCATCAGGAACAGGTTTACAGGAAATCTCCTCTACCATCGCTAATTTGGGTGGAGGAATTTCGCAGGCATTTGGAACCGGAGGAAGGGATGGGAAAAAAGAAATTGGCGGCTTAATGCTGACTGCCTGTTTGGAATATCTGCTGGAGGATGAAAATACAGAAGTTATTATTGTAATAGGAAAACCCCCCTGTGAAGAGGTGCAGAAAAAATTGTGGGAACTGATTTCTCATAGTTCTAAACCGGTGATTGCCAATTTCCTTATTCCAATGCAGGTTCCTGAACTGCCCAATTTATATTATGTCCGTTCTTTGTCTGAAACCGCTTTTTTTGCCTGTAAGAAAGCAGGAATTGAAGTAAAAACTGCTAAGCTTGCGGAAGATTTTCCTTTGCCAAAGCTAAGAGGTCCTTATCTGCGCGGTTTATATAGTGGCGGAACGCTTTGTCATGAAGCAATTCAGGTCTATCTTGATAATTTTGGTTGCGAACCCTTTAATAATGTTACGGATCAGGCATTTTTCCGGTTGACAGATGGCTGGCAAACAAAAGAAAATAGTATTATAGATTTAGGAGCAGATGAATTTACAATAGGACGTCCTCATCCAATGATAGATTACAGTTTGCGTCTGCAAAAATTGGCTCAGGAAGCAAATGATCCTAAAGTAGGTATCATCTTATTGGATGTAGTTTTGGGTTTTGGTGCTCATCCTAATCCGGCTGAAGAACTTGTTCCTGCCCTGCAAAAATTGCCTGCAGACCTTGTTGTTGTCTGCCATTTATTAGGAACAGACGGCGATCCTCAAAACCGGCAAAAACAAAAAAAGGAATTGGAACAGGCAGGAGCTTATGTATTTATCTCTCATCATTCTGCTTGTGAATTTGTCTGCCAATGTTTAAGATTATATCGGAGTGCTAAATGCTGAAATTAAATAAAGATAAACCAAAAGTAATAAACATTGGCTTGGAAAAATTTGCCGTAGACCTTAAAACTCAAGGTATTGATGTGGTAAACCTCCTTTGGAAACCCCCTCTACCCGTTGAAAACAGCTATCATCATAAAATAAATTCGCTCCCTGAAAACATCATTGCTCCAGCTAATAAAAAAGCGCTGGAAATAATCAATTCCGGCAAAGCGGTTTTAACCGGAATGGATGTTGCCCTGAAGGTTATTCCCGGAATGCATAAAGACCTTATTCTCCATAGCGGTCCTCCTATTTCCTGGGATAGAATGTGCGGTCCTATGCGGGGTGCCATAATTGGAGCTCTAATTTATGAAGATAGGGCAAAAAATGCAGAAGAAGCAGAAAAACTTGCCGCTTCGGGAAAAATTGAATTTGCTCCCTGCCACGAACATAATTGTACCGGTCCTATGGCAGGTATTATCAGTCCTTCAATGCCTGTTTTTATTATTAAAAATGAAAGCTACGGCAATTTTACTTATGCTACCCAAAATGAAGGTTTGGGAAAAGTTTTGCGCTATGGTGCCTATAGCGAAGAAGTGATTAGCCGCTTAAAATGGATGGAAAAAGTGCTCTATCCCGTCCTGAAAAGAGCTATAGAATATGCGGGAACGATTAATATTCAGGGACTTATTGCCCAAGCATTGAATATGGGTGATGAACTTCACAATCGTAATCGGGCTGGAACTTCTTTGTTTATCAGACAAATAGCTCCTGCCATTATTAAAACAATGACTAATCCTGAAGAATCTGCTGCCGCACTGGATTTTATAAATAGCAACGACCATTTTTTCCTGAACCTGTCTATGCCTGCAAGTAAAGCCATTCTTGATCCTGCCAGAAACATTTCCGGTAGCTCTATTGTTGTGGCTATGGCAAGAAATGGAACTGACTTCGGAATTCAGGTTAGCGGAACAGGAAATAAATGGTTTACGGGTAGTGCCCCTGTTCCCGATGCCCTCTATTTTCCAGGTTTTACCAAAGAAGATGCCAATCCCGATATTGGTGACAGCTCTATAACAGAAACAGGCGGTTTGGGTGGTTTTGCTCTTGCCGCAGCTCCTGCCATAGTTCAATTTGTAGGTGGAACTGCCAAAGAAGCAATAAATTACACATTGTCTATGTATAATATTTGTTTTGGAGAAAGCTCCCTTTATCAAATTCCGGCATTGGATTTTAGAGGAACCCCTTTGGGAATTGATGTAGTGAAAGTTATTCAAAATAACATAGCTCCGGTAATTGACACAGGTGTGGCACATAAAAATCCTGGTGTGGGACAAGTTGGCGCTGGAGTTGTGAAAGCACCTTTTGAACCGTTTATTAAGGCCTATAAAACATTAGCGGATATGTATTAAAAAAAAGATAAAGAGTGAGATAGTAAGATGGGAAAATAGTGAGATGGTGAAAATAGTGAGGAAGCGAAATGGTTTTTAGGAAAAAAGATATCTTTGTTATAATGAACTTTGAACTCCCGCACTTTGAACTCCCGCACTTTGAACTTTGAACTATATAAACAGGAGATAAAAATGGAATTAAACAGCTTCTTTGAATTTATGCAGAGCTTAAAGATGTATGATTTAACTCAACCCTTAAGTATTCATACACCTCCCTGGCCCAGCTATATGCCTTTGGGAATTCAATACTTTAAACGCATTGCCGGAGCTCATTCAGGTCAGGGTGCAAATGGTCAAATTATTACTACCAGCAATCATGTAGGCACACATATTGATGGTGAAATCCATTTTTTTGCCAGTGGACGCAGTATAGGACAAGTTCCTATGGAAGAATGGATTGGTCCTGGAGTAGTTGTAGATATTTCTGATAGCGTAAATGACTATGATTTATACTCTCCCGAGCTTCTGATGCAAAAAGCGGAAATCAAAAAAGGCGATATTTTAATTATCAATACCGGCTATCATCGTTATGCCTGGGATCAACCTGAAAGTGATGAACTCCGCTATTTTGTTAAGCATCCAGGTCCTGATCCTTCTTTTCATACCTGGGCTTTGGATATGCATTTGAAATGGATTGGAGTAGATTGCGGTTCTGCAGATCATCCTATGAATACTATTATTCGCAATTGGCATCCTGGTTCTTTTAACGAAGCGGAACAAAAGTTGATTGCCAAATACAGTAAGACCTGGGATGAAATGTTTCCTCCTGAAGTATACTATCAGGTGATGCATCTGAAACTCTTCCCTAAAAAACTGGTGCATGCAGAAAACCTGGGGGGAGATATTGATAAAATCTCCAATAAAAGGGTCTGGATAGGACTTTTTCCTCTGCGCGGCATTGAACTGGAATCCTCTATGTGTCGCATTATGGCTTGGGAACCCTAAAAAAGGAAGAAAATATGGCTTTGGCTCATACTTTTGACTATCAGCGTCCTTCCACTTTGATTGAAGCATTGCAACTTAAAGCAAAATATAAAGATAAAGCCCATTTCCTGGCAGGTGGAACCGATCTGATTGTAAATATTAGAGAAGGAATGCTGAAACCTGATTTGTTGATTGATATAAAAGGTATCAGTGAATTATTAAAGCTCAATTGGGAAAAGGAAACACTTTTTATCGGCAGTAATGTAACTTTTGCGCAGCTTATAGATAATGAACTGGTGCAGAAGCATTTTATTCTTCTTCACGATGCCTGTAAAACAATTGGCTCTACAGGAATTCGTGCCCGGGCTACTTTAACGGGAAATATTTGTTCTGCAGTTCCATCTTTGGATTCTGCTCCTGCTCTTTTATGCTATGAGGCAAAAGTTCATTGTGCAAGTCCTGAGTCGCAAAGGGAAATTCCTGTTACAGAATGGTTTCTTGCTCCCCGAAAAACAGCTTTGCAGGAAGATGAAATAGTAACCGGTATTTCCTTGAAAAGAATTCCTGATAGTTCCGGTATTTATTTAAAGCTGGGTCGTTACAGTGGAGAAGACCTTGCTCAGGCAGGTTGGGGAATTTTAATGACTGCGGATAAACAATATCGTTTGGCTCATTGTGCTTTAAGCCCTATTCCCAAAAGAGCTTACTATATTGAAGACCTCTTAAATAACAGTAACCCTCTGAATGCTGATTTAATAGAAAAAGCCATAGCTCTTATTCCTTCAGAAATAAACCCCATAACAGATATTCGCGCCACACAAGAATTCCGGATGTATATTAGTGGAATTATGCTTAAAAGAGGTTTAACGGCAATTCAGGAAAGAATTTCCGGCAAATATATTGAGCCCCGAAAGCTTTTGGGAGATGTATGATGAAAGAAATCAGCTTGATACTTAATAATGAACCCCGTAATGTGCAAGTGGAAAATAATGAAATACTTCTGGATGTGCTCCGGAATAAATTGGGAATTAAAAGTCCCAAATGTGGCTGTGAAAGAGGTGATTGCGGTGCCTGCACTGTTTTGCTTGATGGTAAAGCAGTTCGCAGTTGTCTGATTCTTGCCGTTGAAGCGGAAAATCATAATATTATCACTTTAGAAGGTATTTCCAGGGAAAAACTTAGTGCTCTGCAGGAAGCATTTATTGAATTCAATTCTTTTCAATGCGGTTATTGTGCACCGGGAATAATTTTGGCGGTTACTGAATTGCTGGAAAAAAATCCCCATCCCTCTTTAGAGGAAATTAAAGAGTCAATTGCCGGAAACCTTTGTCGTTGTACAGGTTATACACCTATTTTTGATGCTATTATGTCTTTAACCGGAAGGGGGGCAAAATGAAGGACTATAAGTATATAGGCAAAGATGTAACGCGTATTGATGCTTTGGATAAAATCAGCGGAGCAGCTACTTTTGTTGATGATATTGATTTTGGAGCTAATCTGCTTTATGCGGAATTGATTGAAAGCACGAAAGCATCTGCTTTGATCAAGAATATAGATGTTTCTGAAGCATTGAAGGTGAAAGGCGTTTATAAAATATTTACAGGGAAGGATTTTCACAATCGTTTCGGACTTTATATGAAAGACCGTTATGTTTTCGCTCAGGAAAGAGTCCGTTTTGTAGGTGAACAAATAGGTGCGGTAGTGGCTTTCACTCCGGAAGCTGCAAAAAGTGCTGTTTCTTTGGTTAAAGTGGAATATGAACCCCTTCCGGCAGTTTTAAATCAAATGGATGCTCTGAAAAGTGATGCTCCTTTACTGCATCCGGAGGTAGAAAATTATCCTCGCGTACCGTGGTTTTATCCCAAAGGCGGAACAAATATAGCTCATTGGCGAAAAACCCGCAAAGGTGATTTGGAAAAAGGTTTTGCCAACGCAGATGTTATTCTGGAGGAGACATATTCCGTTCCTCGTTATGCACATTGTGCTTTGGAAACCCATATAGCGGTTGCCAAATTTGACCATTCGGGACGATTAACCGTTTGGAGCAGTTCACAATCTCCGCATACCCAAAGAAATCTTTTTGCCGAAGCATTAGGCCTCAGCCATAAAGATGTAAGAGTTATAACTCCTTATGTGGGAGGTGGTTTTGGAGGAAAAGCCGGAGTTACGATGGAAATTATTCCTGCAGTTTTAGCCACTCAACTAAAGGGTTATGCAGTTAAGTTGCGTTACACCAGGGAACAGGAATTTACCAATACTTATCAGCGATTGGGATTGATCGCAAAAATAAAAATGGGTGCTACAAAAGAGGGAATTATAACGGCTTTGGAACATCAATTATATTGGGATGCAGGTGCTTATGTAGAATATGGAGCAAATGTTGTTAATGCAGTTGGTTTATCAGCAAGCGGACCTTATCGGATTGATAATGTTTCCATAGATTCTATTTGTGTGTATACCAATCTTCCTCCGGGGGGTCCTTATCGCGGTTTTGGCTATTCGGAAATGCTTTTTGGCTTGGAAAGTCATATCAGTAGAATGGCTCATCAACTTAATATGGACGAAGTAGAATTTAGAAGGATAAATGCCATTAAGCCAGGAGATAAAACCGCTTATGGTGCTAAAATGAACCCGAGCGGTTTACAGGAATGTATTGATAAAGCCGCAAAAGCAATTGATTGGGGAAAAAAACCCATTTCCGAAGACCCGACAAAAGTTATTGGTCAGGGCTTTGCTATTTTTTGGAAAGCGCCTGCTATGCCTCCGAATGCTTCTTCTTCCGCATTTTTAAAGTTCAATGAAGATGCCACAATCAATCTCCTTATTTCCGGTATGGATATCGGACAAGGTTATCAGACAGTTATGGCTCAAATTGCAGGAGAAATTTTATCTGTTCCACCAGCCAAAATTAGAGTAGAAACACCTGATACGGATCGGAATCCTTATGAGTGGCAAACTGTTGCAAGTCATATAACCTGGAGCTGTGGAAATGCCGTTAAAAATGCCGCATTGGATGCCCGGGAGCAGATTTTTACGCTCATTCACAGGGTTTATCATTTTCCGTTGGATGCTCTTTATCTGGAAGATGAAGCAGTTAAATGCAAAACCGATCCCGCTTTCATTTTACCTTTGAAAAATTTTGTGGTAGAGGGCATTATGACGGAAGACGGAACTTTTAAGGGTGGTCCTATAAACGGTCGCGGAATGTTTATGCCTGAATTTGCCAGCACTAAAGACAATCCGGAAACAAGTCAGGGAGGTCATCCTAATGTTCATTACACGGTAGGTGCGGCAGGTTTGAATTTGGAAATTGATCAGGAAACGGGCAAAATGAAAGTGCTGAAGGTTGCTTTAGCCATTGATGCCGGAAAAGCCATCAATCCTGATTTGGTAAAAGGCCAAATAATGGGAGGTCTGCTTCAGGGTTTAGCTACTGTGTTATATGAAGATATGCGTTTTAACGAAAAAGGTAAACTGCTTAATCCTAATCTTACGGACTATAAAATTCCTACTGCTAAAGATGTTCCGGAAGAGATTATTCCGATTATTGTAGAGGTTCCTCAACCGGATGGTCCTTTTGGAGCGCGGGGAATTGGAGAACATACAATGCTTCCTGCAGCTCCAATGATTGCCAATGCCATTGAAGATGCTCTCGGTATTAGAATTAAGTCCCTACCTATAACGGCAGAGAAAGTGGCATTAACTTGTTTGCGGGAAAAGGCAAAACAATGAATAAACCGCTTCAAGATGTTGTAGTTCTTGACCTTAGTCGTGTTCTGGCAGGTCCTTTTTGCACAATGATTTTAAGCGATTTGGGCGCAGAAATAATCAAGGTGGAACATCCTGAAAAGGGCGATGACTCCAGAGCTTATGGTCCTTTTCTGCACAATCGTTCTCTCTATTTTCTCAGTATCAACCACGGGAAGAAAAGTATCTCGTTAAACCTGAAAAAACCGCAGGGGAGAGAATTGCTTTTAAAGCTGATAGAACATTGTGATGTTTTGGTAGAAAATTTCCGCCCTGGCATGATGGAGAAATTTAACCTGGGATATGAGTTATTAAAGGAAAAATATCCACAATTGATTTATGCTGCCGTTTCCGGTTTCGGGCATAGCGGACCTGATTCCCAAAAACCTGCCTACGATATTTTAGTTCAAGCCAGGGGCGGTATTATGAGTATTACTGGTTGGCAAAATATGGCTCCTACACGCGTAGGAATGTCTCTTGGAGATATAACTGCCTCGCTTTTCACTGCCATCGGGATTAATTCTGCTTTATACCAACGCACAAAAACAGGTTTGGGACAAAAAATTGATGTTGCTATGTTGGATGGTCAAATAGCCATTCTGGAAAATGCTTTAGTGCGTTATCAAGCAGAAGGGATTTCACCCAAACCTCTTGGCAATCGTCATCCAACAATATCTCCATTCCAAGCATATAAGGCAAGCGATAATTATTTTGTGATTGCCGTGGGGAATGATAACCTTTGGGATACCTTTTGCAAAGCTCTGGAAATTCCGGAATTAATTTCGGATAAGCGTTTTTGTAACAATCGCTTACGCACGGAAAATATAGATGCCTTAAATGCCATTTTAGAACCTATTTTTACGGCGAAACCTGCTTCCTGGTGGCTGGAACTAATGGAAAAATCCGGAATTCCCTGTTCTTCTATCAACAACATTGAATCCGTTATGCAAGACCCTCAATTGCTTTCCCGTAATATGTTTGTGGAAGTTAATGACCCTATAGCGGGCACTGTAAAAATTGCCGGAAATCCTATAAAAATGAGTTCTTTTCCGGATTCAGCGGTGTATGAGCCCGCTCCGGAAATAGGAGCACACAATAAAGAGATTTATTGTGAACGACTTGGCTTAAGTGAAGAGGACTTAGCCGAATTGCAAAAGGCGGGAGTGATTTAACATCAATATTCCCTTATGTTTCCTTAAAATCCAGAAGGATATTAGATGAATTCCGCTATTTTTCCCGATAACCTGAAAGAACTTTCTTTTGCTTTACGGCAGGGAAAACTTCCGTTGCAGGATTATCTTATTCAGACCCTTGCTGATATTGAGAAAAAGGAACCCGTTTTATGTGCTCTGGAACCTGAAGAAAACAGGCAAGAACGCTTACTGAAACAAGCTGAAGAACTGTTATCCCGTTTTCCTCAACCGGAATTGCGTCCACCTCTTTTTGGGGTTTTAATTGGCGTTAAAGATTTGTTTAATGTGGATGGTTTACCTACGCGTGCGGGTTCAAAACTTCCTCCGGAGGTTTTTTCCGGCAAAGAAGCGGAAATTGTTACCCGCTTAAAAAATTTGGGAGCACTAATTTTAGGGAAAACCACCTGCACTGAATTTGCTTATTTTCAGCCGGCAAAGACAAAAAATCCCTGTAATCCGAATCATACTCCGGGTGGTTCTTCCAGTGGATCAGCGGCAGCTGTATCTGCAGGATATTGTCTTTTAGCTTTGGGAACTCAGACCATTGGCTCTATTATTAGGCCTGCTTCTTACTGTGGAGTTACAGGTTTAAAACCTAGTTATGGTTTGTTTTCTCTGCAAGGGGTTTTTCCTTTTGCTCAAACAGTTGATCATCTCGGTTTCATCACAAAACGAGTAGCAGACCTTGCTTTTTTACTGCCTCTTTTGCATCTGTCCGTTTCTGCCAAAATAACAGACAGACCTGTTTTGGGTGCTGTTAACGGAAGTTATTTACAACAGGCGGATTATTCCGTTCAGGAAAATTATTGCAGTGCTCTTGATAAACTGCAGAAAAAGGGATACAAAATAGTTACCTGCGATCCTTTTGGCGATATAAACTCTATTAATGCGAGCCATAATGCCCTGATTGCGGCAGAATTCTCCTTAAATCATAAAAGTTTATATGAGCGCTATCAGGAACTTTATTCCGATTCCTCTAAGGAATTGTATGCCAGAGGATTACAAATCAGTGCCGCGGAACTGGAAAATCTACGCCAACAGACAATTATACTTAGAGAAAAAATAATAAATCTGATGCAAGAACAAAAAATTGACCTCTGGATTACTCCTTCTACCTCAACTACTGCTCCTGCGGGATTAAAGTCAACCGGTTCACCTTTAATGAGTTTGCCCTGGACGAATTGCGGTTTGCCAGCTTTAACTATTCCCAATGGCTTAGGCGCTAATGGTCTTCCTTTCGGCTTGCAGTTTGTGGCTTCCTATAATGAAGATGTGCCATTGGTTAGGATGGTTCAAAGGATTGTTAATACATAGGAAATAGGGACTTAAAAGTTGCAGGATTTTGCACCCGAATAATGCAATTGAACTAAAAGGGGGTGACAAATTCCGATTTGCCAAAGAGTTTGCGGAACTCTGAAAAATGATGGACAATTTTCTCTACCGAATAATGCAATTGAAGGCTAATAGATTGGCAACTTCCAATTTGCCAAAGAGTTATAAGAACACTGAAAAATAAATAACTTCTATTTATGGCAAATTAGAATTTAGCAAATCAAATGCAAAATTTGATTTTTTTGCTCAGGGTTAAAACCCTTCTATAATATCTGTCGTTCCTACGGAACTCATTCCAGGGAAAAGAGATAATGGCTCTCTGATGTTCTTCTTCACCGGGTTAAAACCCGTTGTTAATACCTGTCGTTCCTACGGAACTTTTTCCAGAAAATAAGGATAGTTTTGTGGTTTTTCTCCTCTTGCACCGGGTTAAAACTCGTCGTTATCTAACTGCCATCCCTATAAGATTTATCTTACTATATAGGGTTTATGAATATTAAAACTATATAAAAAATGGAGTTACAGATATAATATTATCTTCTTCCCCTAAATTTTCCTAACTCCTATTATCTAAATATAATTACATATTCTTCCTTAATAGCATTGCTTACTCATTGCTTACCCATTGCTAATCCCATCCGTAATGGGTAAGCAATGCTTCAGCAATTCAAGCTGAAAAAAGCTGAAATACCTTGAAAACAGCGGACTTTATTTAACCCCCAAAATGCAGTTGAGAACAAATGCTTTGGCAACTTCCACTTTACTATGGAACTCATTTGGAAAAAATGAAATAAGATATCGTCTATCTTCATAGCACCTGGTTAAAACCCGTTGTTAATACCTGTCGTTCCTACGGAACTCATTCTTAACAAAAGAGATAAGTTGTTTCATATTTCTCTTTTCACCGGGTTAAAACCCGTTGTTAATATCTGTCGTTCCTACGGAACTCTTTCTTAACAAAAGAAATAAGTTGTTTCATATTTCTCTTTTCACCGGGTTAAAACCCGTTGTTAATATCTGTCGTTCCTACGGAACTTTTTATCATAGTAATAATATTTATTCCCTTCGCTCTTTGCACTCTGCTATAATTTAACCAAAAACAACACAGCCATATAAGCTTGCCTAATTACAACCCATCCTTCATCCATCTTTTAGGTTGAGTTGATGATGGCTAACAAGAAAGGACGGCTTTCACAGAATACACAGATTGCACGGATTTTATTGATTTGCGAGTATTTTCTTATTACACGATTTGTGTAACCGGAGCTTGCCTAAGCTCCGCTTTTTTTTCTTAGCGGAGTAACAGCGTCCTCCCGCTAAACACTTGTAATCTATATCACTTTATCACTTTTCTCCCGTTCACCATTTTTCTTGCCATTTTCACTTTTTTCTTCTCCGTTAACCAGTTTACTGCGTATTTTTGTTTTCAGTTTTAGCTGTTCTTCAGCGCTTAAGGGTGCATTTCTATCCAGATATATGCTTTCCATAAAAGTTCCGGGATTGATACTCATCAGGTCAATTCTATCCGAAAGCATAATTGCTTCGTCAATATCATGGGTAACTAAAATAACGGTTAGATTTAGTAAATGGACAATATCTTTCAGCCAGGTTTGCAGTTGACTGCGCGTTAAAGCATCCAATTTTGCCAGGGGTTCGTCCAAAAGTAAGATTTC
>Ga0302249_1002184_pt1 | contig 11430 bp, 8 predicted proteins | sample AAG_UR_Val_MG_FD_193531 | JGI IMG/M metagenome (GOLD analysis project Ga0302249, IMG submission 193531) | Enriched activated sludge microbial communities from anaerobic digester in WTTP, New Holstein, Wisconsin, United States - AAG_UR_Val | ecosystem: Engineered > Bioreactor > Anaerobic >... | reverse complement strand
GTGTTCCGCGTCTTCGACTTCCTCAATGACGTCCGGAACATGATTCCCGTCTTCGAGGAGGTGAAGCGCGCCGGCCGGATCCTGGAGCCGGCCATCTGCTTCTCCACGGGGCCCGAGCACACGGACGACTATTACGTGGGGAAAGTGAGCGAGATCATCGGCATCACCGGCGAGGACATCATCCTGTGCATCAAGAACCACGGGGGACTCGGGACGCAGAAGCGCATCGGGGATCTCGTGAAGGCCATTCTTGACCGGTTCCCGGGGCTGCTGATCCACTACCACGGCCACAACACCGACGGCAACGACATCGGCCGTACCGTCGAGGCCGTCCGCAACGGTGCAAGGATCGTCAACGGCGGCGACCACTCCTTCACGGGATTCTACGGCCCGCCCCCGTTGCTGACGATCGTCGAGACCCTCGAGGACTACGGCTACCCCTGCGTCGGGATCAACAAGCAGGCCGTCATCGACACCTCCAACAAGCTGCGGCCCGAGCGCGAGTACTACAAGGACTTCGAGTCTCAGTTCCTCGGCTTCGACCCCACCGTTCAGATCCACAAGCTGCCCGGCGGGGCCACGGGGTCGAGCTTCGAACAGGCTGTAAAGGGCAACTTCCTGCACCTCATGCCGGAGATCCTCCAGCAGGAGCTTCCGAAGGTCCAGGTCGAGCTCGGCAACTGGTGGAGCGTGACGCCGGGCTCGCAGATCCTCTGGACCACGGCGGTCAACAATGTCCTGAAACGCGCCCGGTACAAGGAAGCCAACGACGACCTGAAGAACCTGATGCTCGGCCGCTACGGCGAGCTGCCTTTCCGAAAGCCGGCCGACTGGATCTACGAGGCCGTCTTCGGCCCGAACTGGAAGAAGACCGTCGAACGCGACTACGGCTACCAGAAGATCGAGGACGTGGACCTCGCCATCGAGAAGCGCGTCCTGGAGAAGAGGCTCGAGCGCAAGGTCTCCGAGGAGGAACTGGTCCTGTACCTGCAGCACCCGAATGACGCCGTGAGTTTCTTCAAGTTCGAGGAAAAGTACGGCAAGGTCTGGGTCCTTCCGCCCAGGGTCTGGTTCAAGAAAGGCGGGTTCAACCTCGGCGACACCTTCGAGTTCCCCGATGCCTACGGAAAGCTGCACTCGATCGTCATCGGGCCCCAGCGCCGGACCTCGAGCGGCGACGCGGTGACCTACCTCGTCATCGACCATCATCCCGAGCCGATCCTGACGGAGCTCGAACAGGAGGGCTCGAAGGCGGAAACGAAGAAGGCGACCCTCAACGCCAAGGAGATCGAGGCCCTGGCCAGGGACGGCGACGTCCGCTCGCCCATCAAGGGATCCGTCAACGAGGTTCCCGTTTCAGAGGGAGACGAGGTGTCCGCCGGACAGGTGCTCATCGTGCTCGAGGCCATGAAGATGCTCAACAACGTCGTCTCGGCCATCAACGGGAAGGTCGTGGAGGTCTTCAAGAACCCCGGAGACCCGGTCGACGTGGGAGACCCGCTGCTGTCGGTCAAAAAAGCCCCCGAAGGAGAGGTGGGAAGCCACGGCTCCCGCCGGGGAAAAGGCTGATTTTTCACCCCGATGCATCCACATGCTGCCGGATTTGTTTTATTTTTCCTGATGCCGGCGATTTCGTCTTGACAGGCCGCACGTTTGCGGGTATTTAGGACGCCTGTCTCCGGAATCCGGCTGTCCCGGCGGCTCGTGGCCGGGGCGTGTTTTCGACGCGGTGATTTGGGGGGACGCAGAGTGTCCCTCGGCATCACGCGACGTCTTTCCTCCCGTACTTGTCAGGGAAAGCGGGAAGTCTCTTTTCCCGGCTCCCGGGTACAAAGAAAGGATGAGGATGAGCAATGCCGAAGCATTTTTACACCCTCCTGATCATCCCGCATAAAAAGAAAGACTCCGTAAAGAAGTTCCTCGCCACGCCGCATCATTTCCGCCTCGCCACGGCCCTGTCGATAGTGCTGTTCTGTTTTCTCGGATACTGCGCCGTCGATTACCTGACGATCAAGCTCGAGCAGATGGAACTCTTTAATCTCCGCCAGCTCACGTCGACCCAGCAGGAGCAGATCGACACCCTCGAGGGGAAGATCACCTTCTTCGAGAGGAAGCTGGCCGAGCTCAAGCAGGTGGATGAAAAGATCCGCACCATGGCGTCTGATCTGACCGGCAAGTCCCGCAAGGCTTCCAGGAAGGAAGCGGCGCCTGCCCGGGAACAGGCTCTCGGCGTGGGTGGCCCGATGCCGGCCGGGGAGGCCGGCGCCGACAAGCTGACCAACCTCAACCGGCACATGGACCGTCTGCTGGAGGATGCGTCAGCCCGCGAGCGAAGCCTTGCCGAGCTGCAGGAATTCCTGCGCGCGCAGCGCTCCATCGCCGCCGTGACACCCAACCTGTGGCCCGTCACCGGCTGGGTGACCTCCGAGTTCGGCCCCAGGGCCAACCCCTTCGGCAGCCGGCGGGAGTTCCATTCGGGGATGGACATTGCGACGAAGCTCGGAGCCCCCATCCAGGCGCCGGCCGACGGGATCGTGGCCAACGTGGAGAAGAGACCGGACCTGGGCCTCCTCATCAAGGTCGAACATGGAAGGGGCATCCATACTCTCTATGCCCACCTCTTCCGCTCCGCGGTCAGCAAGGGACAGGTGGTCAAACGCGGGGAGGTCCTCGGGTACGTCGGCAACTCAGGACGCAGCACCGGGGCGCACCTGCACTATTCCGTGAATCTCAATGGAGTCTATGTCAACCCCAGGAAGTATCTGCCCTGATTCCCTTTTGCGAAAAAACAGGGTATATTGTCCGAAAATCCGGTAAGGGCTTACCGGGTTTTTTTTAGGCGGAACCATGCTGAATTTTATCCAGAAGCTGTTCGGAACGAAGAACGAAAGAGAGTTGAAGCGGATCGCGCCCCTCGTGGATGAGATCAACGGCTTCGAGGACGGCGTCCGCAGCCTTTCCGACGGGCAGCTGAAGGCCAAGACGGCCGAGTTCAAGGAGAAACTCGCGGACGGCATGACCCTCGACGACATCCTGACGGAAGCCTTCGCCGTGGCGCGGGAGGCGGCCCGGAGGACCGTCGGGATGCGGCCCTTCGACGTGCAGCTCATCGGGGGCATCGTCCTTCACGAGGGCAAGATCGCGGAGATGAAGACGGGCGAAGGCAAGACCCTCGCGGCGACCATGCCCCTGTACCTCAATGCCCTGACCGGCAAGGGCTGCCATCTCGTCACGGTGAACGACTACCTGGCGCGCCGCGACGCCGCCTGGATGGGCCCCATCTACAACTTCCTGGGCCTTTCCGTCGGTGTCATCGTACACGGCCTGACCGACGCGGAACGGCGTGCCGCCTACGGCTCCGACATCACCTACGGGACGAACAACGAGTTCGGGTTCGACTACCTGCGCGACAACATGAAGTTCACGCTCGAGGACTATGTCCAGAGGGACTTCCACTACGCCATCGTCGACGAGGTGGACAGCATTCTCATCGACGAGGCGAGAACGCCCCTCATCATCTCGGGCCCGTCCGAGGAATCCACGGACAAGTACTACCGGATCAACCAGATCATCCCGGGGCTGCGCCGCGAGAGGGACTGCACGATCGACGAGAAGGCACGGACCGTCGTCCTCACCGAGGAAGGCGTGGCGCGGGTGGAAAAGGCCCTGAAGGTTCAGAACCTCTACGACCCGCGCAACATCGAGCTGCTGCACCACGTCAACCAAGCCCTGAAGGCCCACACCCTCTTCAAGCGCGACGTGGACTACGTCGTCAAGAGCGGCGAGGTGCTCATCGTCGACGAGTTCACGGGCCGCCTCATGCCCGGCAGGCGATACAGCGAGGGCCTGCACCAGGCCCTCGAGGCGAAGGAGGGCGTCAAGATCGAGCGGGAGAACCAGACGCTCGCGTCCGTCACTTTCCAGAACTACTTCCGCATGTACGAGAAGCTTGCGGGGATGACGGGCACGGCCGACACGGAAGCGGCCGAATTCCAGGAGATCTACGGACTCGAGGTCATGGTGATCCCCACGAACATGCCCATGATCCGGACGGACCACCCCGACGTCATTTACCGCACGGAACGGGAGAAGTTCGAGGCGGCCATCCAGGAGATCAAGGACCTCCACAGGGAAGGACGGCCGGTCCTGGTGGGCACCATTTCCATCGAGAAGTCGGAAAAGCTCAGCGGGCTTCTCTCCCGCCAGGGCGTGAAGCACCACGTCCTCAACGCGAAACACCACGAACGCGAGGCGGAGATCATCGCCCAGGCCGGGCAGCGGGGGGCCGTCACCATCTCGACGAACATGGCCGGCCGCGGCACGGATATCAAGCTCGGCGAGGGGGTGGCCCAGCTCGGCGGCCTGCACATTCTCGGCACGGAGCGCCACGAGAGCCGGCGAATCGACAACCAGCTCCGCGGCCGGTCGGGACGCCAGGGCGACGCCGGGTCCTCCCGGTTCTACCTGTCCATGGAGGACGACCTGCTGAGGATCTTCGGGGGAGAGCGGATGGGGACGATCATGGACAAGATCGGGATGGAGGAAGGCCAGCCGATCGAGTCCGGCCTGCTGTCCCGGCAGATCGAAGCCGCCCAGAGGAGGGTGGAAGCCCACAACTTCGATATCCGCAAGCACCTCCTCGAGTTCGACAATGTGATGAACGTGCAGCGCGAGGCCATCTACGAGCAGCGCAAGGCCGTTCTGAAGGGCGACGACCTGTGGGGCATGCTCGAGGAGATGCTCGACGAGGTGGCCGAGAACACCGTCCGGGAATACGTCGACGAGAAGCAGCACCCCGAGGAGTGGAACCTCAAGGGCCTCGATGACATGGTGTACCAGCTCTTCTCGCTCAAGCTCCGGTTCAGCGAGCCCGGACGCAGCCCGGGAGGGCCGGAGCAGATGCAGGAGGAGGTCCGCAAGGCCGTCCTGGAGCACCTGCGCCGGAAGGAAACCGACTTCGGCAAACCCCTGTGGGAGTACCTGATGAAGGTGATCATGCTGCAGTCCATCGACACCTTCTGGAAGGACCACCTGCTCGGCATGGATCACCTCCGGGAGGGCATCGGCCTGCGGGGCTACGCGCAGAAAGACCCCGTTCGCGAATACCAGAAGGAAGGGTACGAGATGTACCTGGAGATGATGTACCGCGTGCGCCAGGACTCGCTGCAGAAGCTCTCGCTCGTGCAGATCCAGCGGGAGGAGGAGGTGGAAGGCCTTCGGGACCGGACGCAGCGCGACGTCGTGGAGTCCCACGGCACGGCAGGGGCCCCGGTGAAGCAGATCAGGAAGGATGCCTCCGGCAAGGTCGGCCGGAACGACCCGTGCCCCTGCGGCAGCGGGAAGAAGTACAAGAAGTGCTGTGGAAAATAGAGGCGAAGGGCAAAGGGCGAAGGGCGAAGGGCAAAGGGCGAAGGGCGAAGGGCGAAGGGCAAAGGGCGAAGGGCACAGGGCAAAGGGCGAAGGGCAAAGGGTGAAGGGCAAAGGGCGGAAGTCTAAAGGCGAAGGGCAAGGGCGAAAGGCCAAGGGAAGATCAATCATGGCGAAGGGTGAGCAGAAATACGAAGTCCCCGGGTTTCAGGCCGGCGGGATCGCGGCGGGGATCAAGGAGGACGGGCGCAAGGACCTGGCCCTTCTGTACTCCGAGGTGCCGGCAAAAGCCGCCGGCGTCTTCACGACGAACATTTTCAAGGCGGCGCCCGTGCTGCTCGACATGGAGCGCATCAAGAGCGGCACGACGAGGGCCGTCATCGTCAACAGCGGCAACGCCAACGCCGCAACCGGCGACGAGGGCTTCCAGGATGCCGTGAAGATGGCCCGATTCTGCGCCGGGGCGCTCTCGATCGACGAGGCGCAGGTCCTCGTGGCCTCGACGGGCGTCATCGGCCGCAAATTCCCCATCGACAAGGTTGCGGGAAGTGTGAGCAGGCTCGTCAAGGGACTCTCGCCAGGCGGGATTCCCGAGGCGGCCCAGGCCATCATGACGACGGACCGATACCCGAAGATCCAGTACCGGGAGGGCCCCGTCGGCGGCAGCGATGTCTGCGTCTGCGGCATCGCCAAGGGGGCGGGCATGATCGAGCCCGGCATGGCGACGCTGTTGGCCTTCATCCTTACCGATGCCGACATCGACGACCAGGCGATGAAACGGGCGCTTCGGGATGCCGTGGACCAGAGCTTCAACGCCATCAGCGTCGACGGATGCATGAGCACCAACGACACGGTTCTCCTGCTGGCCAACGGCATTGCGGGAAACAGGAAGATCCGCACCTCGACGCGTGACTTCACCGTGTTCGCAGCGATGCTCGCCGAGGTGATGACGGAGCTGGCCAGGATGATCGTGCGCGACGGCGAGGGGGCCACGAAGCTCATCGAGATCGTCGTCGAGGGGGCCAGGTCGGCGGGAGAGGCGAAGGCCGTCGCCTACCAGATCGCCCGCTCGAACCTGGTCAAGACGGCCTTTTACGGGGGCGACCCGAACTGGGGCCGGATCATTTCCGCCGCCGGGGCGGCCGGGGTGGCGCTCGACCCGGCGGCCGTCGAGCTGACCTTCGACGGCCTGCCGCTCTTCCGACAGGGCCAGGGGATCGCGAGCCACCTGCAGGAACTCGGGGAGGTCATGAAAAAGGACCACATCCGGGTCGTCGTCAAGCTCGGCCAGGGCGCCAAGAGCTTCCGGGTCTTCAGCTCCGACCTGACCCTCGATTACGTGAAGATCAACGCGCATTATACGACATAACAACAGGCAAACGGCGAAAGGCGAAAGGCGAAGGGCGAAAGGCGAAGGGCGAAAGGCAAAAGTCATGGGGAACAGGAAAGAATCCTCCTCAGTCCCATGCCATTTGCCCTGGCCCTTTGCCATTTTTTATTTGCCAAATATTTTCGATTGTGCTAGTTAAACCCGTTCTATCACTCACACCCTCGGATCGGCGGCCTGTTGCCCTTCACGGGAAGGGTTCCCCGCCGGGTTGAAGGGGTGGAGGAATCAAACAGGAAGGAGAATCCCATGTCCACCGTATCGATGAAGCTGTTGCTCGAGTCCGGCGTCCACTTCGGTCATCAGACCAACAAGTGGAATCCCAAGATGAAACCCTACATTTTCGGCGCCCGCAACGGGATCTACATCATTGACCTTCAGCAGACGGTCGAGATGTTCAAGGGCGCCTACAGTTTCGTCGTCAACACCGTTGCCGACGGCGGCGAAATCCTCTTCGTGGGCACGAAGAAGCAGGCCCAGGAGTCGATCCGCGAGGAAGCCGAACGCTGCGGGATGCCCTACGTGAACTACCGCTGGCTGGGCGGAATGCTCACCAACTTCTCGACCATCAAGAAGCGGATCGACCGCCTCAACGAACTCGACGCGATGTTCACCGACGAGTCGGTCCATGTCTTCCCGAAGAAGGAGATCCTCCTCTATCAGAAGGAGAAGGAGAAGCTCGACAGGGTGCTCGGCGGGATCCGCCGGATGAAGGGCGCCCCCGCAGCCGTGTTCGTCGTCGACCCCAAGAAGGAGGACATCGCCGTCCACGAGGCCCGGAAGCTGGGCGTGCCCGTCGTCGCGATCGTGGATACCAACTGCGACCCCGACGTGGTGGATTACATCATCCCCGGCAACGACGACGCCATCCGGGCGATCAAACTTTTCGCGGCGCGAATTGCCGACGCCGTCTCGGAGGGCAAGCAGAAGTTCGAGGAAAAGATCCAGGCTCAGAGCGACAAGCGGCCGGACACGGACGTGAAGGAAGAGCCGGCCGGGGAGACGGACGTGCCCGACAGCGTCGAACTCAAGGGAACGGAGACGGGCTCGGAGCAGCCTGCGAGCTGAACAGGACCCCAGACATATCCCGACGAGGGGAGGAGGTACAGGAGCATTGGAAATTGCAGCGGATCGCGTAAAAGAGCTGAGGGTGAAAACGGGCGCCGGCATCATGGACTGCAAGGAAGCCCTGAAGGTATCGAACGGCAACTTCGACAAGGCGGTGGACTTCCTGCGCGAGAAGGGGCTCTCGGCGGCCACGAAGAAATCCTCCCGCGCCACGAAAGACGGGCTGATCACGTCCTACATCCACATGGGCGGGAAGGTCGGCGTGATGATCGAGGTGAACTGCGAGACGGACTTTGTCGCCAAGACGGAGAACTTCAAGATTCTGACCCGTGACCTCGCCATGCACGTCGCCGCCATGAACCCCCTGTTCGTGAAACCCGAGGACGTCCCCGAGGCCACCCTGCAGAGGGAAAAGGACATCTACCGAAAGCAGGTCATTGCCGAGGGCAAGCCCGAAAAGATCGCCGACAAGATCGTCGAGGGCAAGCTGAAGAAGTTCTACGAGGAAGTCTGCCTCGTAAAGCAGAAGTTCATCAGGGACACGAACATGACGGTCGAGGACCTCATCAAGGCCTCGATTGCCGCAACGGGGGAGAACATCCTTGTGAAGCGGTTTGTCCGGTACCAGCTCGGCGGCGACGAAGCGGCCGACAACGCGCTGTAGACCGGAGCCGCCCGCGGGGCGACGGCGAGGCAGGGGCGTCGGAGACATGGCGGCAGGCAAGGCTGCATACAGGCGGGTTCTCCTGAAGCTGAGCGGGGAAGCGCTGATGGGAGGGCGGTCCTTCGGCATCGACCCGGAGGTCGTCCAGACTCTGGCTGCGGAGCTCCGGGACGTGGTCCGGATGGGCGTGGAGATGGGCGTCGTGATCGGCGGCGGCAACATCTTCCGCGGCATCGAGGGCAGCGCCCGGGGCATGGAGCGCACCCAGGCGGATTACATGGGCATGCTTGCCACAGTGATCAACAGCCTGGCCCTGCAGAGCGTTCTCGAGGGGATGGGCGTCAAGTGCCGCGTCCAGACGGCTATCGAAATGCGGGAAGTTGCCGAGCCCTTCATCCGCCGCAGGGCCACACGCCACCTGGAAAAGGGCCGGGTCGTCATTTTCGCAGCGGGGACGGGAAATCCCTACTTTACGACAGATACGGCTGCAGCGCTTAGGGCCGCCGAGATCCAGGCGCAGGTCATTCTCAAGGCAACCAAGGTCGACGGGGTGTACGACAGGGACCCCGCCAAGGATGCCGGCGCCAAAATGTTCAAAAAGATCAGCTACACCGAGGCCTTGGCGAAGAATCTTAAAGTGATGGATGCAGCCGCCATTTCCCTTTGCCGGGAAAACGAGATTCCCATCCGGGTGTTCAACATCGCAAGGAAAGGCAACATCAAGGCCGTCATCAGCGGCAAATCCGTGGGAACCATTGTGGGAGGATGACATGAGCGAGATGACCGACCTCGTCTTTTCCGAGATGAAGGAAAACATGGAAAAGAGCGTGAAGTTTCTCGAAAAATCCTTCAGCAAGCTCAGGACCGGACGCGCCTCGCTCGCCCTGCTCGACGGGATCAAGGTAGATTACTACGGGGTCCCCACGCCGATCAACCAGGTGGCGTCCCTGTCCGTTCCCGAAAGCCGGTTGATCCAGATCTCGCCGTGGGACTCCGGCGTGATCCCCGGCATCGAGAAAGCCATCCAGAAATCCGAACTGGGCCTGAACCCGATCAACGACGGCAAGGTCGTTCGAATCAGCATCCCGCCCCTCACCGAGGAGCGCCGGAAGGAGTTGGTGAAGGTCGTGAAAAAGATGGCGGAGGAAGGGAAGGTGAAGCTTCGCAACCTCCGCCGCGACGCCAATGAGGAGCTCAAGAAACTCAAGAAGGACGGGGATATTGCAGAGGACGAGCTCTTCAAGCTCCAGGCCGACGTGCAGAAGGTGACGGACGATTTCATCGAGAAAACGGACAGGGTGCTGCAGGTCAAGGAAAAGGAGATCATGGAAATCTGACGGCTGCCTCACGCGTTGAAGAAAGAAGACAAGGAGCCTCCGGGCTCCTTCTTTTTTGCCGGCCGGCGAGGGACGAAACATCCCTTGAAAATGTCGGCCGGCTGTGGTAGTCAAGCGTAAATTCATTATTGAAAATCGATAAATAGAGCCTGAATGGATCAACTCGGCAAAACGAACCTTCCACGGCACATCGCCATCATCATGGACGGCAACGGACGGTGGGCACGGAATCACTCCCTGGGGCGCGTTGCCGGCCATCGGAAGGGGACGGAATCGGTGCGCAGCATTGTCGAGTGCTGCCGCAGGATCGGGATCCCCTATCTCACCCTCTATGCGTTCTCCTCGGAAAACTGGAACCGCCCCGAGAAGGAAGTCAAGGCCCTCATGACGCTTCTCGAGCGATATTTGAAGTCCGAGCTGAAAACCATGACGAAGAACAACATCCGTTTGCTGGCAATCGGCGAGACGGGATCGCTTCCGTCGAGGGTCAAGGCCGTCCTGGACGATACCGTCGCCAAGACGGCGGGCAACACGGCGATGACCCTGGTCCTCGCCCTGAACTACGGCAGCCATGACGAGATCCTGCAGGCCGTTAGGAAGATTGCCGAGGAGGCGGGGAGGGGCGCGATCGACTCCGCGTCGATCACGGAGGAGAGCTTCGCGGCCCGCCTCCACACGAGGGGCCTTCCCGACCCCGACCTGCTCATCAGGACGAGCGGGGAGTACCGCCTGAGCAATTTCCTCCTGTGGCAGATGGCCTACACGGAATTCTATTTCACCGAAACCCTCTGGCCCGATTTCCGGGAGGAGCAGCTTGTCGAGGCTCTCCTCGAGTACCAGAAGCGGGAGCGGCGGTTCGGACAGACGAGCGACCAGCTGCAGAAGACACGATCATGACCAGTTCGCACGTCAAGAGGTGGGTCACGGGCATCGTCGCCGTTCCCGTCCTCTTCTCGATCCTATATTTTGCCCCGGAGCCCGTCTTTGCCGGCTTCATCCTCCTGGTCACCGCCGTGGCTGTCCTCGAGTACAACCGGCTCGTGTTCGGGCGGGACGGGGCAATGGAGAAACGCGCCCTCATGCTCTTCGGGCTCCTTGCGCCCCTTGCCGCCGCCATGGCCGGCCCCGCTGCGATCCTGGCCGTTGCAGTCCTGTCGAGCCTGCTCGTCTTCGTCCTCACCCTGTTCGGCGTGAGGGAAGGAGCCCTCGATCTCAATCCGCTCGCACGCTACGTCCTGGGCTACCTGTACCTGCCCGTCATGCTGTCGCACTTTATCCTGCTGCGGGGCGGCGGCCAGGGGGTGGCCTGGATCTTCTTCGTCATCGTGCTCGCTTTTTCGGGAGACATCGCCGCCTTTTACGCGGGCAGGACCTTCGGACGGCGCAAGCTCATGCCCCTCGTGAGCCCGGGGAAGACCGTGGAGGGACTCCTGGGCCTCGCGGCCGGAAGCGTGGCGGGCTGCCTGATTTACCGGCATTTCTTCCTGCCGGGGGTCCCCGCGGCGCATATCGCCGCCATCGGCCTGGCCGGCGGGATTTTCGGACAGCTCGGGGACCTGTTCGAATCGCTGATCAAGAGGGCATCGGGCGCGAAAGATTCCGGCGGC
>Ga0302249_1002180_pt1 | contig 11461 bp, 11 predicted proteins | sample AAG_UR_Val_MG_FD_193531 | JGI IMG/M metagenome (GOLD analysis project Ga0302249, IMG submission 193531) | Enriched activated sludge microbial communities from anaerobic digester in WTTP, New Holstein, Wisconsin, United States - AAG_UR_Val | ecosystem: Engineered > Bioreactor > Anaerobic >... | reverse complement strand
GGGTTTGCGCTCTCATCGTCGTTCTTTCGGTCATGGCCGGATTTGAAGACGAACTCCGAGATAAAATTATCGGAACGAACGCACACGGCAACCTGATGAAAATCACTTATGGCTTTCCCGAATACAGGGAAACCCTGGAAAAAATAAAAACCGTACCGGAGATCACCGCTGCGACGCCGTTTATCCTGCGTGAAGTGATGATAAGTTCTGAAAACAATGTCAGCGGTGCGCTAATCAAAGGCATCGACCCATCTACAGCCGGAAGCGTGACGAACCTGCTTGAACAAATCAGTGATGGCAGTTTGGATTATCTTTCCAACCCCAAGAAACTACTTGAAGACTCCCAGATCAAGCGCAACGACAAAATTACCGAGCGTGACCTGCTGCCGACCTTCATGAACCGGACCAAACGCCGGTGGGGTGATAAAGAGCTTCCCGGAATCGTGATCGGCAAGGAAATGGCAAAATATCTTGGTGTTTGGGTCGGTGACGAAGTAAACGTCGTCAACCCACTTGGAGGCGGTGTCGGCCCGACCGGACCGATTCCGAGCAATCAATATTTCCGTGTAGCTGGTATATTTTTTGTTGGCATGTTCGAGTATGACATGAAGTTTGCATACACGACAATACCCGATCTACAGAAGTTTTCTTCCATGGACGATGAAATCACGGCAATTGAATTCAAGGTCGGTGAAAAAGACCTTTATCGCACCCATGAAATCGGTGAAAAACTTGTCAATGCGCTTGGAGGATTTCCTTACAAAGTTCGTGACTGGCGCGACATGAACAAAAACCTCTTTGCTGCACTAAAACTTGAACAATTGGCCATGTTCGTCATTTTAACATTCATCACGCTCGTTGCAGCCTTCAACATCGCCAGCACACTCATCATGATGGTCATTGAAAAGAACAAGGAAATCGCCATCTTGAAATCCATGGGCGCTAGCCGTTTTTCCATCATGAAAATCTTCATGGTTGATGGCGTGATTATTGGGCTTGTTGGAACGGTGATCGGGATGATACTCGGCTTTTCCTTGTGTGGGCTTATCCCGCTGATCGACTATCAACTCGACCCCGAAGTTTATTATATGACCAGCCTACCCGTTCGGATCGAACCGTTGCATATCTTCGCGGTGGTTTTTTCGGCGCTTGGGATTTCCTGGCTGGCGACACTTTACCCGGCATGGACGGCTTCGCGCCTTTCGCCTGTTGACGGTTTGAGAAACGAGTGACGATGACGGATTTGCAAACAGAAACCCGTCCCGCTCCCCTCGTTCACATCGAGGGGCTCAAAAAGGATTATCACCTTGGCGGGAGACACATCGAGGTGCTTCGCGGCATCAATCTCGACGTGTTTGCCGGGGAACGCATTTCCATCGTCGGTAAATCCGGAGTTGGGAAAAGCACTTTTTTGCATTTAGTGGGCACCTTGGACAAGCCGACCGAAGGCAAAATTCTGTTTGAAGGCGAAAATGTCTTTTCACTTTCGGAATCCCGCTTGGCGAATTTCCGAAACCGTTCCATCGGATTCGTCTTTCAGTTCCACTACTTGCTACCGGACTTCACGGCCTTCGAAAACGTCGGGATGCCGCTTCGGATCGCCGGTGTTCCGGCTTCGGAAATCGAAAAGCGCAGCCGGGAGCTTTTGGAGCAAGTCGATTTGGCGGACCGTATGCACCACAGACCGGGAGAACTTTCCGGGGGAGAACAACAACGCGTGGCGATTGCGCGCGCTTTGGCGTACAATCCCAAAATTCTTTTGGCGGACGAACCGACCGGAAACCTGGATGAAACCACGTCCACCGGAATTCATGATCTGTTGGTGGAACTGAACCGAACCCACCAAACAACGGTGGTCATTGTAACGCACAACCCGCGACTTGCCTCGCGCATGGATCGGCAGCTTGAGATGATCGAAGGAGGCATTACCGAGCATGTATCCCGAAATTCCTGAAATGACCGTAGTTTCCTAGAGTGTTTTTTCAAGGGTGAAAATGAAGGCCAGACTGCTCCTAATCGTCGCGATTCTGTTCTTTCTTCCAGCCCTGCTATGGGCTGAGACAGAGGATGAAGAACAGACCATCGCCGCGCTGAAGATCGAGGGGTTGAAGCGCGTCGAGGAAGCCAGCGTCCGCGCCGTCATCAGCTCACAGCCCGGGCGGGTCTACAACCCCAAATCCCTTGGCGATGACATTCGTTCCGTTTTCAAGATGGGATATTTCACCGATGTCCGCGTAGAACGGAAAAGCACCCCGCAAGGGCCCGTGCTGATTTTCCAGGTCGAAGAAAAACCGTCCGTTAAAGAAGTACGCATCGAAGGCAACGACGATGTCAGCAAAGATGATATCAACGCCGTTATCGACATCAAACCGTTTTCCGTACTGAGTTACGACAAGATTTATCGTAACATGGAAAAAATCCAGAATGTCTACGTCGATCAGGGGTTTTTCCTGGCTGAAGTGGATTATGCTCTTGTTACAGAAACGAATAATCAGGTTTCGATTGTTTTCAAGATCAACGAACACGCCAAAGTTGAAGTTAAAAAAATCATCATTCTGGGCAACGACAAAATCGCGGATAAGGATCTCCGTGAAATCATGATGACCAAGCCCGGGGATTTGTTGAGTTTTTTGACGAAAGCCGGGCAATACCGCAGGGAACTGGTCGAACGTGATGCGTGGTTCATCGGCAATTACTACGCCGACCGAGGGTATCTTCATGCCAAAGTCGCCACACCGCAAGTAGCTATTTCGCCCGACAAAAAATACATTTACGTCACGTTCAGCATCACCGAAGGCGAGCAGTACAAAATGGGCGATCTCGCCTTTTCCGGCGATTTGCTTTTCCCCAAGGAACGCCTGGAAAAAGCCGTCACTTTGAAAAAAGGCCAAATATTCAATCGTTCCCAGTTCCTTGCCGACATGGAGCGCGTCTCAGATCTTTACAAAGATCTGGGCTATGCCTTCGCCAACGTCGTCCCGATGTCCACTGAACACGACCAGGAAAAGACCGTAGACATCAACATGCAGATCCAGAAGGGACAAAAAGTCTGGATCGAGCAGATCAATGTCGTAGGCAACACGAAAACCCGTGACAAGGTTATCCGCCGTGAAATGCGCATTGCCGAAGGAGATCTTTATTCCTCAACAGGTATTGCTAGATCTAAAAGACGCATTTATCAGCTCGGCTACTTTGAAACTGTTGAAATTACGGAAAATCCCGGCAGCGGAGAAGACAAAATCGTTCTGAACGTGGAATTAAAGGAGCGACGCACCGGAACCTTCCAGATCGGTTTCGGCTTCAGTTCCATCGACAGCTTCATGTTCCAGGCGCAGGTAAACCAACCGAACTTGCTCGGCCGAGGCCAGAATCTTGGTGTCCAGGCTCAGCTTTCTTCGACACGAACCGTCATCTCGTTAAGTTTCTTCGAACCCTACCTTCTCGATTCCAAGGTCAATTTCGGTTTCAAGGTTTACAACCAATCCATCACCTATCCGCGCCAGGGCGATTTCGGAAATTACTCCCGCAAGCAGACCGGCTTCGACCTGACGCTCGGGTATCCGATCCTTGATGATTTCTCACTCTTCCTTACCTACTCGCTCAAGAAAGTCGATCTGGACGTTGATAAGATGGTTCACCTCCATCTATTCAAGAGCGGGCTGACCAGCAGCCTCCAATTCGCGGCGCAATACGACACCCGGGATAACCGTCTCTTCCCGACTGACGGCATGTTGCATGTCTTCACGCTGGAATATGCGGACAAATACACGGGGTCGGACATCAAATTCCTTGAACTCGGCTTCACCTCGCAATATTTCATTCCCGTCTATTGGAAGCTTGTTTTCAAGATCAACTTGCAGCTCGGCTACATCCTTTCTCTGGAAAAACCCAACGCGAATATTCGCGGCAGAAAGGATTTCCCCGGCGTGCCGGTTGCGGAGCGCTTCCTGCTTGGCGGCATCCAGTCGATTCGTGGTTATGAATACGGCTCCATTTCGCCGACCATCGACGTGATTTCCCAGGATGATCCCGCCGGAACTCCCGTCAAATACCGAGTAGGCGGTAACAAGCAGTTCCTCTCCAATTTCGAGCTTGAATTCCCGCTTATCGAAGCCGCCGGTCTGCGCTGGGTCTTCTTCTTTGATGCGGGCAACACCTGGTCCGAACAGCAACAGTTCTTCTATCTCGGGCAGAGCAACCAAGACCCCTATAACCTTCCGCTGGGCCTTTACATGAGCTACGGCTTCGGCTTCCGCTGGTATTCACCCATCGGTCCCCTGCGTTTCGAATGGGGATTGCCCATCACCAAACGGCCGCAGGATAAAGACATTGCTTTCGAGTTTTCCATTGGCAACCAATTCTAGGTTTTTACGGAGGAAGAACCATGAAACGAACCACTAAAATCGCCATGCTGGCCGTGCTTTTCCTGCTCGTTTATTCGGGCTCGGCGCTTGCGGCCGGTGCGAAAATCGCTTACGTCGATTTGCAGCGTGCGCTTCTGGAAGTTGAGGAAGGCAAGTCCGCAAAATCGAAGCTGAAAGGCTATTTTGACGAGAAACAAGCTCTTCTCGATAAGGAGATGGAGCGTCTGAAAAAACAAAAAGACGATCTTGAAAAACAGTCCATGATGATCGACCCGACCAAAAAGGCCGAAAAGGAAGCCGAACTGCAAAAGGCGCTTATCGAAGCCCAGAAATTGTATTATCAGCTTCAGAACGAGCTTCAGACCAAGCAGAGCGAAGCCGTGGAACCCATCGTTAAAAAGATGCAGGAAATTCTTCGTGAAATCGCGGAACGTGAAGGATATGATCTGATTCTGGACAAAAACAGCTCGGGCATCGTGTATGCCCCCATGAAATTCGACTTGAGCAATGAGTTGATCCGGGTCTATGATGAACGCCATGGAAAAGGCGGCAAAAAGAAATAATCCGGAAAAGCGATGCCTCAACGTTTTGTTCCGCCTCGCTTTTGTTCGATGCGTAAAGTGTTCTTTTTCTTCATCGCCCATTCGACTCCGTTTGGGCGATGTTTTTTTAGGCTAAACGCGAGAAGGAGTCTTTTTCATGAAACTCTCGAAACTCGCCGAAGCGCTGTCCGGTCGCCTTGTCGGCTCGGGTGACATCGACATTCACGGCGCAGCCCCGCTGACGGAAGCGGAGCCCGACCAGCTTTCCTTCCTCGCCCTGCATTCGTACCGGGAGCAGGCGTTAAGCACTCGGGCTGGAGCTATTCTGGTCGTCGCGGAAATCGAGGGCTGTCCCGCCGCCCAGATTCTTTGCTCCGATCCTTACCTCAGTTTCGCCAAAGCCATGCGCCTTCTCTATCCTTCGGAAGAACCATCTCGAACCGTTTCCGATCTCGCCTTCGTCTCACCGGACGCTGTACTGGGTGAAGGTGTAACCATCCATCCTTTCGCCGTTATCGAAAAGGGTACAAGAATCGGTCGCAACAGCATCATTTACCCCCACGTTTACATTGGCCCCAGAGCCGTTATCGGGGAAAACTGCATCATCCATTCCCACGTCAGCATTCGTGAGGACTGCGTTTTAGGGAATCGGGTCATCTTGCAAAACGGCGTTCGCATCGGCTCGGACGGCTACGGTTTTGCGAAGGATTCCGAAGGGCATCACATTAAAATCCCCCAAATCGGCAAAGTCGAAATTGGGGATGATGTCGAGATCGGAGCCAATTCTTGCATTGACCGGGCTACGCTGTCGGCGACAAAGATCGGAAACGGCACTAAGTTGGATAACCTTGTCCAAATCGGCCACAATGTAACAGTCGGCCGCGATTGCCTGCTTGTGGCCCAGGTCGGCATTGCCGGTTCCACTCAAATCGGGAACCACGTTACTCTTGCTGGACAAGTCGGCATCAGCGGACATTTGAACATCGGCGATGGATCTACCGTCGGCGGGCAATCCGGGGTCACTCGCGACATTCCGCCCATGGAGGTTTACACCGGTTATCCCGCCATTCCTCACGATCAGTGGGCGATCTTGCAACGCGCTCTTAAAAAGCTTCTGGAAAAAGAAAGCATAGAACGGGAGCGGGAAGAGGAGCATTCCGAGTGACCGTCATCCACCCAACAGCAATTCTTGATCCGGATGTGGAATTGGGAGAAGGCGTCCGCATCGGCCCGTATGCCGTTTTGGGTTCGGGAGTTAAAATCGGCGCGTGGAGCGTCATCGGTCCTCATACCGTTATTGAAGGCGAATGCGAACTGGGAGAACGCTGTCTGGTTTATCCTCACGCGGTTCTGGGAACGCCGCCGCAGGATTTGAAATATCGCGGCGAAAAGACCAGATTGGTTTTTGGCGATGGCAGTGTGATCCGCGAAAGCGTAACGGTAAACCGTGGCACTCCCGGCGGTGGCGGCTTGACCTCGCTCGGTCCCAACTGTTACCTGATGGCCCATTCGCATGTCGCCCATGATTGTGCGCTCGGCCGTGAAGTCGTACTGGCCAACAATGTCGCCCTGGCGGGCCATGTCACTGTTGGAGATTGCGTGCAGTTCGGCGGGCTTGCCGGAATTCACCAATTCGTTCGCATCGGATCTTATGCGTTTATCGGCGCCGGCGCCATGGTGCGCCGAGATGTTCCCCCCTTCGCTCTGGCCAAAGGAGATCGAGCGTTTATCACCGGAATCAACCGTGTCGGCCTTGAGCGTCACGGTTTTTCTCCAGAGCGAATTGAGGGTATCGAGGCGCTTTTTAATTTCATTGCCGAAAATGGGCGTGACCGATTGCAGACGGAACTTCCCGATTTCGCTTGTATCCAGAGCGACTTATCCGAGGTCCGTAGTTTCCTTGAACAAAGCAAGCTGGGACTTTGTCCTTTCCGATCCTGATTCAGCTCAAGGTTATAAATCACGACCTTCCAGGATTTTCTTCGGATTATGTTCCAGCAGGTCTTCGGCCTTCGACGTTCCAAGCATCGTTTTGAGACGTTTTACCCCTTCAGAGAGCAAGGCTTTCGCATTGGCGGCGGAATGAATATCCGACGAAACCAAGTGCAACAACCCTGCATCCAGCAGGCGTTTAAAGGTTTTTCTCGCATTGGATGGCCAGAAACCCTCCAAGCAGGACAATGTACCTTGCAGAAGGATTCCAGCTTCGACCAGTTCTTCAACAAAGCTCAGGTCTTCCGCGACAAAAGAATAGCGTTCGGGATGCGCAATAATCGGCGTAACGCCATGAACTTGCAAACGAAAAACGAGATCCCGTAATGAAGAAGGGCGACCGATGGAACTGAATTCCACCAGAACGTAACGCCCAGTGTCGCCCAAAGTGAGCAACTGCGAAGGAGTCTCTACTTTCGCAACAAAACTATCCGAAAAAAAGTACTCTGCTCCTGCATGTACGTCCAAAGGGATGCGTTGCTCTTCGAGCGACTGCCTGAATTGAAGGACCGCGCCCCGGATATCATCCTCATTGTTGTCGAAAAGACCAGGGCGGATATGGCTTGTAGTGGATATGGCCGTAAACCCGTAATCAACATACGCTCGCGCCAAAGCGAGGCTTTCTTCCAGAGTTTTGCATCCGTCATCAATGCCGGGTAGAATGTGGTTGTGAAGATCAATCATTCGGATATTGCCTTTTGCGTCCATTTCATGTATAGCATGTCTCGGTCATCTTTTGGAGAAGGATAGTGAAGAAAATCAGAGTTCAATTATTCGCCCTTTGCCTCCTGCTCGTCGTGCTTCTGGCCACTTCGTGCGGTGACTACAATTCGTGCCATGCCTTGGCCATGCGCGTTTGCAACGAATGCCCCAACGTCTCGGACGCTTGGCAGGCGGCCTGCCTTTGCATCGACAACGACACGGTCAAAGAAAAAGGCTACAAGTGCATCACGCCTACCGAGGAAGATAAGGTTCGCTGCAACAGCGATCTGGAAAACTGGGACGACCAGTCTTGCCAGCTTCTAAACTGATCTTCCCCTTCCCTACTACACACTACGGTTTCTTTTCTTCCGCTTTTTGCTCCGGCTTACCGTCTTTTTTATCCGGCTCGGCCATGGGATTCTGCGCCTCTTCCTTTTCCTTTTTCAACGCAAGCCTGTGTTTGGCCACATTCAGTTTCATGGTGATGTCCTGACGAAACCAGGAGGGCAGCGTGTCCACCGGAAGACCTTCCAGATAATTGATGGCATCCTCGTAGCGCTGCCCGTCAATCAAGGCATCCGCGATTTTCATACGCAAAGGGTCCGCCAGGTTACGAGCAAGGCCCTTCTCCATCGCCGCTTTCAAATCCTCGATGGCCTCGTCGTATTTTTTTTCCTGCATCAGGCACAATCCGCGCATATATCGCAGTTCGGTTTCGTAATCGGTCGCCTGCAAATAATCCAAGGACAAATTGAAATCCTGTATGGCGGTACGATAACCTCCCATTTTGTAATGGGCTACACCTTGATCGTAGTGCATCTTGGACAATTCTCGACGCAAGATCATGAACCGCTCGTCGAGCAATTCCAATTCAACCTTAGACAGCTTGCTTTGATCCACCTTCCGATACTCTTCGACCGCTTCCTTCTTTTTCCCTTCTCGAAGCAACTTGGTAAGCTGTAAAAGCCGCGCCTCGGCCGCGTTTCGGGAGTCCAGCTCCAAGGTCGCCGCATCGGCTGTTGCCCTGGCGGCGGCCAGATCTTTGCTCATCGCCTGGACTTTTTCTTCGTGTCCAGCGACGGAAAAACGGACCAGGAAATAAGCCCCTATGGCCATGACCAACAGAAACAACACATAGGCCCCGATGGAACCGACCTTCGCCCTTCGTTCCGCGTCTTTCTGTTGACTGGAAACCTTCTTTAGTTCCGCAAAAAGCGAACGGAGTGTATTGTCTGCCTTGATGGTGACATTTCGAGTCTCGACGATTTCCTTTTCCAGTTCGCGAATCTCGTTTTTTAGGTTTTCTATTTCGTTCACCGATTCCTCCGGGAAAATATCTTGTCAAATCCGATTTTGCAGCCTATCCGCTCTGCATTCATACCAACGCGTCTTGCGCCAGCGCAATGAAACTACTCGATTGCCGCTTTCATTGCAAGTGTCTCATCTTGCCGAAATTGCTAACCCATGCTAAAGCTTTTTCAAAAGATTTTTTTACAGGATACGCCATGCATATCATCAAACCTTCCGTCGTCATCGAAACCCCGGAGTCCCACATCCAGGACTATATGAAATTACTCGAAAAATTCGGTCGAGTTTGTCACAAAACGGAATCCGCGATTGCGGAAGGCACGGCTGACGTTTTTGTGAACAAGTACATGATCGAAATGGGACACGAGTCGGTTCTTGAGCATTGCAGTCTGACGGCGCGTTTCATCTGTGACCGCTCGGCCTCGCACCAACTTGTCCGCCACCGCATCGGATCTTTCAGCCAGGAATCGCAGCGTTATGTCGATTACTCGGAAACAGGGCTTGAAGTCGTATGCCCACCCTCCATTCGCAATGATCCGGTCAAATTCAAATCCTGGGCGGATACCGTCGAAACCCTGGAAAAGGAATACCGTCGTCTGCTTTCACTTGGCGTCCCCCCTGAAGATGCGCGCTCGGTTCTGCCGAATTGCACCAAAACCGAAGTGGTGGCGACCTTTAATCTTCGGCAATGGCGGCATGTTTTCATGCAGCGCGCTCTAAACCCGAGGGCGCAGTGGGAAATCCGCGAGTTGATGACCGATTTGATGAAGGAGTGCTACCGTTTGCTTCCCGTCGTTTTCGGGGATCTTCAGCAAAAGATACTTTACAATCTGATGTTCGAAAAAAAAGACCGCTGGGAAGAATAGCCCTTATTCCTGAGTAAATCGAATCACGAACGGGACGGGCCTGTCACTAGGAGTGTCGGTCATGAACCGCTCCCGTTCGACATTGAGCTTTCCCATTTTCTGAAGCGCTTCGAGGAACTCCAGGTATCGGGTCCGGGGTACGTCGATTGTGTTGTCCTTTAAAGGATCGACGTTTTCGGAACTCTGCCCAAAGCCCAGTTTTTTAGTCAACTCAACAAAGCGGCCGACGGTGTGGGCACGGTCCTTCGATTGGATCGTGATGGTGTAACGGATCTCTTCGCGGTGCATGATCCGGGAAGCGGAAAATGGCGCGACCGATGTGTTGCTGGCTTCTTTTTCTGAGACTCCGAACCATAACCACGCTGCGATTCCGGCTCCGACCAGCAGAAAACAAACGAGCGCCGACACGAGCATCTTTCTTGTAATTTTCATCTGGAGGTGGATTCCTTCCGTAAAAACGAGGCTGCCAGCTTCGTAAGGTTCATAGCTTTTGCTGAATTCACTTCCGACTTCATCCTGCGCCATTCTTCACGAATCTGTGACCGCCACCGCTCGTCATAGTAAAGCCGAACCGTTTCCCTGAGCAACGGCAACGGCAAGCACTTCGATTGCACCAGTTCCGGCGCAACTTTTTTGCCTAGAATAACATGGGGAAGCCCAAGGTTCGGCACCTGGATCTTCCTTTTGACAAGCTGATAGCTGAGCGGATGAATGCGGTGCGTCAGAATCCAGGGTATTTCGGAACATGCCAGCTCCAGCGTAACAGTTCCGGCAGCGCACCATGCGAGGTCCAAAGCATCGTCTTCCTTGCCCGCCTCTACTATAAAACCAAGATCCCGCTGCAAGCGTTCATTTTGCTTTTCTCTTCCCGGCGCAGAAAAGAGACGAAAACGAAAGGGCAGCGAAGTCTTCTTCAAAATTCGCGCAGCTTCCAATTGCACAGGCAAAATTGCAGAAACCTCATGCTCCCGACTGCCGGGAAACAGCCCGATGACGAAATCCCTCTTGCCACCGCGAAAATTCCAACGCGGCTCGGCATCAAAGACCGGGTGACCGACAAAATAGGCGTTAATACCACGTCTCCGAAACCACGCTTCCTCAAAAGGAAACAGGACGGCCAGAGCGTCAACGCGCTCTTTTATTATCTTTGCTCGCTCTGGCCTCCAAGCCCAGGCTTGCGGCGCACCGTAAAAAAGAACTGGAATTCCTTTGGCTTTCAGATCCGAGGCAAGACGCAGATGAAAATCCGGAAAATCAATCAGGATGGCCAGATCGGGCTTTTTTTCTTTTACCAAGTGTTTCAGCGTAACGAAGGTTCGGACAATGCCGATAAGTTTGGGAGTGATTTCAATGAGTCCCGCAGCCTGGACCGCTTTCATGTCGAGAAGCGTCCCTGGCTGCTCAGCCCGCATCAAAGGCCCGCCCATCCCAATGAATGTCGTATCGTGCCCGAAAAGATCGCGCTCGTTCCTCATAAGGCCCGCACCCAGACGATCCCCGCTCGTTTCCCCTGCGGAAATGAAAACGAGCGGACCGCTCATCGGCATGCTCCGAACCTGGAAAGGCTCTTTTTACCTTTGGAAAAGCGCCACATAATAAAACATGATGGGCAGGGCGAACATCAAGGCGTCGATACGATCGAGCAGACCGCCATGCCCCGGAATAAGCTTTCCGGAGTCCTTCACGC
>Ga0302249_1002166_pt1 | contig 11520 bp, 10 predicted proteins | sample AAG_UR_Val_MG_FD_193531 | JGI IMG/M metagenome (GOLD analysis project Ga0302249, IMG submission 193531) | Enriched activated sludge microbial communities from anaerobic digester in WTTP, New Holstein, Wisconsin, United States - AAG_UR_Val | ecosystem: Engineered > Bioreactor > Anaerobic >... | reverse complement strand
ACAACTCATCATAGGCGGATATCATCCTGTCCCTTTCCACCTTGGCTATTATTGATGCGGCTGCTATGGAAAGGCTTAGGGCATCTCCCTTTATGATTCCCTTCTGGGGTATGTCCACATCCTTCAAGGTAACGGCATCCAGAAGTATGTAATCAGGCCTTTCTGCCAGCCCATCCAAGGCTTTCTTCATAGCAAGGCAGGCAGCATTCAAAATATTTATTTCATCTATGGTTTTTTCATCAACTATTCCAATGCTCCAGCACAAGGCTTTGGATTTTATTTCCTCATATAGATATTCTCTTTTCGCTTCCGAAAGCTTCTTGGAGTCATTTACTCCCGGTATGAGCACTCCCTCTCCAAGTATGACTGCAGCTGCAACGACAGGGCCGGCCAAAGGGCCTCTTCCCACTTCATCTACCCCAGCAACCAGCTTGCAGCCCTTCTCATAGCACTTCCGCTCATATTCCGTCATCCGGATAAGCCGTTCCTTTTCTTTATCGTCAAACTTTATCCTTACAGCCATTTTTACACCTCATTCGTATATATAGAATTATCGGATAATTCCTCATAAAAATATAAGCACATACATTTTGATGTACATGCTTATTATAGCATATTCTTAAGTTAAGCAGGAATTTGAGCTATTTTCTACTGAGCCAAGTTAGTGAGGTAATGCATATCAATGATTATATGGATTATGGGAAGATAATATGTACCCTCATACAGTGTAGCTCGAGTTTACGTTATTGATGTCTTAAGCCCTTTTCGGGTGCTATGCACTTTTTGGAGTATGTCAACTTAATTTGTTGATTTTGGGTTTTTTCGGTAGCATGCCCGTTCAAATGGAGGTATAAGGGAACATTTCAATGTCACTCCTTGTATTTCCAACAGTATCCTCCCGCATGCTTCTGAACACCATTAGCGGCATCTCTTATGCTCTTAGAACTAATGCCAACTTCAATTACAACAGAAGCAATTGTCCTATATTCTTTTATAACGGTTCCATCGTCAGTCATTTGAATAATTGAGCGCCCGCGTGGCTGTTTAGGCTCAGAAGCTGTGGTTTCTTTTTCTTTTGTCCTTTGCACTTTCTTCTGTTCCTTTACCTTAGCTTTTTCCATGTACTTTCGCTCGGCCTCCTGTTGTGCAAACAATAGTTTTATTGCCTTATCCCTACGGGCCTTTAAGACCCCATCTTTTGAATTTAACTCACGTTCAATACCTTCTTCTAGAATCACAATTTCATTTTCGTAATCCTTAATTTGGTGATAAGCCTTGGCATATGACTCATACAAAGCCTGAGCATTGTAGCCATTGTAACGTGCTTTATCGAATAGACTAATTGCTTCTTCAATCCGACCATATTTTCTAGCCATTTCTCCGCGCTCCCAATATGGATATCCTACATTAAAACCTTTTTCCCAATTGAATAGATTCAAGATTTCACTTAACGGTACACGATTATGTTTCGCTTCAATTTTTATATTTTTTCTAGAAATTAGTGGTTCTACTTGTGGGACTGCATCATTGGCATCATACTTACGATTTCCTGCATCAAGAAGTAAGGTCTCCATCTCGGCATGAGAAATTACTTTTAATGCTCTAATGCTTTGTTCTGCTTCATGTTTGGTATAATTGCTCATACCGATATATTCTTGCATAGATTTATAACAATCACAAAAAATGCTATATATGTATTTTGACAATGGCTCCAAATCAAACGGGCTATTGAAGTAAATTCTCGTGTTTGTTGTACCGCCTTCACTTATAGTACATGGCTCAGTATGTAGATTGATTTCATTCGCAACATCATTTCTAACAATTATATATTTCCCTTTTTTTGCAAATTTAAATTTCAAGAATGTGTATAGGCAAGTTAAATCAACATAGCTACTACTATTTTTCCTATATCTAAGCCAACTGATATCGCCGCCATTTTTCTCAATAATACTTTGAATATATGCACAAATCTCAAGCTCCTCCTGTACCGGAATAACCTGTTCGATTTTCCTTTTCTCTTCTGCTATGGATTTATCAACTTGGTCCAGAATACTACAAAGTATCTTGCCACAGATCTCTGCATCCGACCCAGCTCTATGAGCAGCGTCATTCATCAAACCAAAGTGACATTCTACTGTGCATTGTTTATAATTCTCAAGTCCTTTTATATATTTCCGAGAAAGGCTCAATGTATCTACATATCTAAAATTAGCACTATACCCGAGTCTAGAAAACGTATTGCACAAAAAGTCAAAGTCAAATCTTGCGTTGTGCGCGCACATGATAATATTTCCTTTTATCGCTTCACCTAGGAATTCTACGAACTGCGGATATACCTCTTGCTCCGATGGCGCAGTTGCTAACATAGCATCAGTAATATGGTTTACAGCCGAAGCCGAGGCTGAAATGCTGATTTTAGGATTTACAAGGGTGCTGAAAGACTTAACTGGAGTCCCATCAATAAACATCACAGCACCGATTTCAACAATTCTGTCTGTATTAGCGTTTAATCCTGTAGTTTCTACATCAAGGACTATAAAACTTTTACGAAGTGATTCTGCAGTTGTCATATCTACTTCAATTTTCTTTGCAACAGTTTTGCTAGGATGAATTGTTGTTAACGATGGCTGTGTCTTGGTTAGTTGTTGCTTTGATTCTGTCTTTTTCTTAAAAAAGTCAAACAATCCCATTATTGCTTCCCTCCTGAGAAGTGTTGCCAGGTACAGAATATAAGGACACTTTAAACTTACTGAAAAGATAAATTCTTTATTTCAGTACATGACAACATGTGATAATAGGTAGTTTTGCCTTTAATTAACTTCTCCCTAAAATGGTAGTTCTTCATAATCGGGTTCTGAATGATCATTAACATTACTCATTGTTTGTTGGTCTTTTTGTTTGTGACTAATAAAATCTCCATAGCTAGAATCGGCTTTTACTTGTTGTTCTGCGTCAACTTCATGAAGCTCTTGGTTTTCATCAGCATCTGGTTCTTTCTCTTGCCAATTATCTGCGACAGCACCCCAATCAACTGTACAAGCATTTTCACCCGTGTCTGTCCATGTCTTCCAGTATTTTGGGTCATCAGATTTAGGTCTTTGACCTACTTCAAGATAGTTCATCTGCACCAGCACAGGCAATTCTGAAGCCCACCCTAACAGAATCGCCTTTTGCGATGGTAAAGAGGGCAGTTCACAGAGCAGCCCTCGCAAGTTGTCCGGTACCAGTTTATTAACTAGCTCTTGATCCCGATCATTGTTGATTCGATGAAGCAGAAAAGTATTGCATTGCGACAAAACGGTTTGCGATAGCTCACTTGGACGTTGGGATGAGAGAACCAGCCCTAATCCAAATTTCCGTCCCTCACGGGCAATCTTCTCAAATACTTGTGTGCACATTGAATAAGCGATGTTTTCTTCTGCGTTACTTGAATACTTACGGATGAAAGTATGGGCTTCTTCCATAACAATCGTTGTAGGCAAAGTTTTACCGCTATTTAAGTGCCTATATCTTTGTAAGGCTTCAAGCGTCATACGGGCGATAACTGCCGTAACAATGTGGATCACTTCTGCTGGCACTAAGGATAAATCAATAACTGTAATTGAGCCATCCACAGAATTTGTCGGGCAGATATATGTTTCGAGCCACTTCTGAAGAGTTAAATCTGGTGAGCAGTTCGTTATAACCTTCATACGAGAATCTGAAAACAATGTACGTATTCTCGTAATCATAGTTTCAACGTATTCCGATGATTTCAGTATTTCTGCATTTGCTTGAATACTTCTTAGAAATAAATCACCTGTAAAAGGACGAGGAATATCTGCATCAATAGGAAGTACATCCTTGTCAGAGCCGCCAAAAGCTGAATGTGCCTTAGAGGTAAGCTTCATTAGTTCAATTATAGTAGTTTTATCAAAGAGATAAGTAGGCCATTCATTTTGCTTCGTTTTCTCATGCGCTGAAATCATCGTATCTAATTTTGCATTAAACTCACTCAGTGCGTCCTTTTCTAATTGAGAAAATGACGCATTATCAGAGACATCACGTTTCCAAGTAATTAAGCCGTCATAAAAACCTTTTCTTTTCCCAAAGTTTTTCTGACCAGCCGCCCACGGTTCACCACTCGCAAGTTCGATTCTTAAAATATCAACTAAGGTATGTAAATATCTTCGCATATCAGCACTTGGAGTTAAGGCTACATCCAATGTTCCATCACGAACTGTTCTCAATGCTTGAATTAGAACAGGTCGTTGTGCTCGACTGCTTGCCTGAGTAAAAGCACACCATTCCGAGCTGTTCCATAACCAAAGCGGTACTTGCAGTTGCTCTATTTTATTTTTTTCATCCGCCTCAACAGCAAACACTCGCACGTTGTCCATATCCCGAAATGCATGCGAGTATTCACCATTTGGGTCAAGAATGATAAAACGTGAATTTATTTTTCTTGGTTGGCCACATTCTGGGCAGGCAAATTCCTGTTTTGCTGCGTCAATCGACCAACGAATAACCCCTGCGACAGAGCAAGATTTACCGCTACCTGTATTGCCTAAGATAGCTAAATGCCGCCCAAAAAGTTTATCAGGGTCTACGAAAACTACCGCATTGCCTGCAAGTGGACTAACACCGATTTTCACCCTGCGATTATCGCCGGACTCAACAATACACTTTAATTCAGTTTGTGATGGCAATAACACCGGGTCACCAACGGTTGGAAACACCTCAACACCACGTGAAAATGAGTACTGAGGTTTTGTATCTTCCCCCACATTTTCACGAAGAACACCAAGAGGATTGAGGCTCATCTTCCGCAATGGGAACGGTAAATCAATTACGCCAAAGTCCTGTAGTCCTTTACGCTTTGGATATTGTGAGCGCTCAATTTTAATCCATTCAATCAGCGAGACAAGAAACCCACTATCACACGGTATAAGGACGTAGCTGTTGATTCGAGGGAATGGTCTTGGTACACCAGCATTAAGGGCAACATCGTTAGGTGCTTCAATATCCAGTAGCACATTGATTTCGTCAGGAGAAACAGAATCTACACTTCCTATGCGTTGTGCGTCTGCTATCGCAAGAGGCGTAATCATGTTTCAGCACCTCCCATTTTCGTTGGGAAATTCTCCTCTGGAAACTCTCCTTTTTGAATAGATGAATAGCGTTGTTTAATCAGTTCACTCATTCTGATTGAAGCCTTGTCAATAGATGGTTTTGGCATGAAATAATCAACCAACGTTTTAATTTCAGCTAAATCTTCGCCCATGATTAAGGTTATTTGCGAATGTCTACCCATCTCTTCATACTTCTTCATTATGCGTCCGCCTGCATCATTATAGGAAATTACAACTAGGTGCGTTGATGGGATTGTGAGCATATCTTTGATAACGCGATTGATATGCTCATCACCAAAGCCATACCCATATGTAACAAGAGTACTATTAGGGCGGCACAGAGCCGCAGCAAAGTCGCGGAATAACTCTACATATGGATATTCCGCAGTTTCACGATCTTTTGCAGAATTTGGATAAATCATCACTTTGCGGCTGTCAATATCATTTAGTCCAGGAGCATTTAAAAAACTCCTTATGTCTTCTGATCCAAATGGCAGCCCAATTATTCGAATATCTTCACCTGTATATATCCAGTCAATTGAACCATGTAGTTTTGTGAATCTGGCAACACCTTCAAGATACCGGGGCTCTCCTCTAATCCCTGGAGGATTATAGTGCATATCGGTATCAAGCCTTGAAGAGCGGAAAATCGGCGCAAGCGTCCCAGTAAATCTATCGAGTAAATGTAATCCTGCCAATTCTGCCCCAGCCTCTATCACTCGGTCATAGTTGGTGGTAAATATATTCAAGCGATCTCTCGTCCCTGAACGGCTCGCAAAACTCATAAGAAAGTTCACAAGATAACTAAAAGCTTCTACTCGTTTTGATGGTTCAGCAATGGCGATACTCCTTTCAATGTCACTTATGCTTTTTGTGAAGTCAACAATAATCTTTTCGAGGTTGTTCTTCAACTCAGTGAATGCAATTTGCTCTGACGTTGGCTTTTCTTCAATTTTACTATGTCCTAGGATTTCAAGTCCACGCAACAGTTCGTTTATTACCCTGATAGTATCCTCTATATTTGCATTACCACGACGACCTTTTTCAGCAATATCCTTCACAGAAGCTAGAACCAATTCCCTGTATTTTTCTGAAGTAAGCGCTGGTATGTCCATTAATGTCTTTTTGCAATCAGTTGATGTTTCTCCGCTTGTCTCTGATACTGTTGCACCTGATTCTGCATTCATATTACTTTTGGTTGCCAACTTGCTCAACGAATACGAAAGGCCTGTTCCTACGAGAAGTGAAAGATGCTCAGATTGAAATAGGGATGTTAGCCACGGTTCAATGCCGCTTCTCAGAGAAGAGAGATCTATCTTACTTGGCGTATTACCAGAAGCGAGCCAAGAAAGCGATTTGCCCTCTCTTATTTCAAATCCATCACCCGATCTTTCAAGTACTACGCAATTATCGTCGCGGATTTTTAATATGTTCTCAGCCATTGGATTACCTCCTTGCTTCTTGGTTTCACGTACATTCAAGGCCTGTGTTACACATTATTGCTATATCATTAAAACTTCTATAATATAATTTACTAATGGCACATTGCCTTACTTTTAAAACTTGCTTCCAATACTCTTTCTACGAAATTCTTTAAATAAGGCATCAAAGTACCTACTTCTATAGGATCAAAAGAAAAGCCATTATAAATTGTGACCAATCCTATTTTTTCAATAGACTTCATGATCGAATAAACATCATCTTGTTTAATATTATCCTATTCAATCTTGTGTTTTGGGATTTTAAACATAACCTTATAAGTTCTTCTGCTTGTTTCTTGATTATTAAAAATTAAATCAATCACAACAATTCCAATGTCATGATTTTCATTATTCGACACACGTTCCCATATTCCTCCATTTATGTTAAAATAATATCCAATAATACTCTAATATATATCTTTACACACATTATAATGCGCATTATAATATAGATATAGGAGGCAATCAAATGAAATCATATTCTTCACGAGAAGTGATTAAAATACTAGAGGAAAACGGCTGGTATTTTGTTAGGTGTGTTGGAGATCATTATCAGTTTAAGCATCAATCAAAACCAGGTAAGGTAACAATAACGCATCCTGTAAAAGACATCCCAATTGATACTTTGAAGAACGTAGAAAAACAGGCGGGAATAAAATTCAAATAATTCCTGCTCTTCTTATAAAAATAAAATATAAATAATTACAAGGAGATATTTCTCATGAAAAAAGATTATTATATTTATCCCGCAGTATTCAACTATGCCGAAGACGGAATTTCCATTATATTTCCGGATTTTCCGGGTTGTCTGCCCTGTGCATCTGATGTTGATGAAGCAATTCACAATGCGAAGGAAGCCTTGGCACTCCATTTATATGGAATGGAAGAAGATAATGACTTAATACCCGAGCCTACAGCTATAGATAAGATTAAATTGAAGCCAAACCAAGCAATTGTTCTGGTTGAGGTACACATGCCCCTCTATAGGGAAGCAATAGAAAATGAATATGTCAGAAAAAACGTGACTTTACCCTATTGGCTTGAGAAACTTGCTGAAAAAAAAGGTATAAATTTTTCTCAATTACTTCAAAAATCATTGAAGGATGTTCTTGGTATTGAAGAATATAAACACTCTTAAATCTTTACTTTCCTTAAAATTTTTCCGTATGGGTGAGATGGATCTTTATCTGCAACAATTTCTAATTCGCCATCAGCTATCATCTTTTTGATACGTAAGGCATACCATCCATCCCCAACTCCCAAAGGATATTTCCCCAGAATAGTCCCAATAAGTTTAGCCATAACAAATTCTTTGTCGGGTATATTCTTAATAATAATATGGTCATAAAAATCTTCGGGAACAGAAATCAGCTTACCATTGACCAGTGCACGCAATGGCGCATTTTCAGCTCTTAGATCATTCCAAAGGCTGCTTTGCATGCGTTTTTCATTATTAGTTATCTCACGTTCCAAAGTCAAGAATCTGTAAAACTGACCGGGTGAAATCTCTGTCCAATCAGTGCAGGATTGTATCGTGTTATCAGATGCTTCCCAATACTCAGGCAGTGAAATAGTACTCATTTTGCATTCGATGTTTAGCAAAGCGTCACAAAGAAAAGCAAAAGCACAAGCCGAAAATGGTGTGTTGCTTTTCCAAACCCGTATAGGTTCTCCGCTTCTTGCGGCGAAAAGCAGTTTCTCAAAATCTTCACGCTGAGAGTTGAAATACCGTTCTATTTCACTGTCTTCAAAGGTTACTGACCCAAACACTTTAATAAATACACTTTTACGAGCTACACTGTCAATTCCGCCGGCTATATCACCTATATCCAGGTTAAATCCTATGCAGACTACATCCTTGGAATTTCCTCCAATGGCTTTACCTTCAAACTGTTTTTCCAATTCCTCTTTTGATGGCTTTTTGCCTTTACCTATATATCCGATAGCACCGCATAGCATATTTTGTTTGTTATAGTTTTTTGCCACTTTCATTGCACCTTTTGCGCTGTCACTGAATACGACTTCTAACATATACTCACCGCCTATTACATAATTGTTGGGACACCCATTGGGCGCCCCTACGTATAATTTATATACTGTTTAAGAATTCATTATATTCTTGCGCGGTATTAAAACCCAATTCTTTTAAATAGCAGTTGAAAGTTCCTGTTGGTACATCTTTACCACCACTATGCTTGTGTATCATTATTCTAACAAACTTGCCTTTTACAAAACCTTTCCATAGCATACCATTTGTTTTCGGGATACCCTTTAAGCCCAAGGCTTTACACACCCTTTCCAGGTCGCGAAAACTCGTTGTCAATACTGCCACCTCGTTTACTAGACTAAGTTCAACACCTTTAATAACTCTGATTCATTTTTACAGTGGCTAATTCTCATAAAGTAAGGATATTGCTTTTTTTGGGGATCCATTCTCATGTATAGCTCTATATCTTCAAAAAAGTCTTCCGTTAATGTCATCACGTTATCCAATATGATTCTTATGGCTTCTTCCTTTGTATCCCCACTTCCGAATGCATTTATTTCTTTTAACTGAATTTCGTGCTGCTTCGTTTCTTCATCATATGTTATTTCAGGATTAAACTCGTATTTTTCTAATATATCTTCTAACAGGTCTGTTGAAATAATTGATACTGTCGGACCTCCCTTTTTCACATTACCGGTTAGAACAACCTGAAAGTTGTTTATAACCTTGAAGATTATGTCTGATACATTGTTTCTAAAGTCTTTAAGACCAATTATTTTCATACCCCCAATATTCTCCATTTTCATAAATCCTCCTTTTACTAAAGGCCTCGACTCGCCTTTATTGCCTTCTTGACTACCCTCCTTTTTAATTCTAATTCCGCTACATTTTTCATAATTGCTTATATCGCTATTCCGTTTGCCATTATCTTTTTCCATATCCGTGCTACCCTACCTTTATTATAATTTTATGTTTCCATCGTGTCAATAGTGTACACTATGTATATTATCCTGTTTAATATGTTTTTATTCTGATGGGCATTGGGGAATACAAACACTCTTGAGACAATAGAAAATAGCCGTCATTCTATTTCAATTAAGAATAACGGCTATTTTTAATGTTCTAAAGTCGATGCCTGGCACTTATCCTATTCTGCTCAGTCCAACAGCTATTTGTCCTCCAACCCTAACTTTATTATAAACAAGCTTAATATTGGAATCCAGGCTTGCGCCGGCTGCAAGTTCTTTAACCTTCATTTAAGCGTTTTCTGCCTCCGAATTGATATTCAGATGTTTATTCAGTATAATCCTATCTCCTTCATTTTTTTTATTACATTTTTTTCAGAAATATTAGGATTTATTGTTTCTTCGCAGCTTAATGCCAAAATTGCGGCTGTCATTGAAAAACGTGCACTTTCATCAATATCGTAATTTTTGAAGCGGCAAAATGCCAAAGCAGCCATGAATGCATCTCCGGCACCGGTTGCATTTATTACTTTTATTTTTGGGTTAGGTATCAATTTATAAGCATTTCCATCATTATAGAACACACCTTCAGCTCCTAATGTTATAAAGACTCTCTTTACACCCCGGCTGAGAAAATACTCCGAGGCTTTTATCATATTGCCGAGGCTGTCTATTTTGATATCCGAAAGAATTTCTGCTTCAATCCTGTTTGGCTTTATGGTATGGAATGCCCCAATATTATTTTTTACCTTTTGGGCTTTTGATCCGGATACAGTGTCCAGGAAAAAATCCGTGTTTTTAAAATTATCTAAAACATAATTAATGATGTCGGTTGGCATGTTAGTATCTATTACACATATCTTCGAATTCTCTATCACTTGCTTCTTTTCTTGAATGAATTCAATGGTAATTTCATCCAGTACATCCATATTGGAAACAGCTGCCTTCATATCTCCTTTTTCATCGAGTATAGCTAAATATGTGGATGTAGTTGTTTGATTCGATACCAGAGAACTCTTCATATCAAGGCCGATATTATCGGCATGCTCCAGGATTGTCTTCCCGTAGATATCATCGCCAATTGCACTTATCAGCTTTGTAGGGATGCCTAAATGAACAAGGTTTTCAGCAATGTTTCTGCCCACTCCCCCTAAAGCAGCCTTAATCCGACCCGGATTCGAATCTTCAGGAACAAAATTCTTGTAAGGAAAACCAATAATGTCCATGTTGCAACCGCCTAATACGCATATATAGTCATCTTTTTTCTTAGGCATAAAACCCATAACCTCCGTATTTCCAAGGCTTATGATACTCCAATTATACCATAAGATACGCTGAAAACGAAGTAATTTCTGGAAATGCGAAAGGGGTCTAAGCTCGCTTAAACCCCTCTGATGCATAATCATTTTTGGCACCATCAGTCTTCCGGTGATTCCAATGATATAGCCCCTATCTTCCCTCCCCGGAACTCATCCAGCAGCATTGCGGAAGCTCTCAGCACGTCAACTTCTCCTCCCGCTATTATGCAGCCTCTTTTTCTGCCTATGCTTTTCAGAAGCTCTTCAGATTCAATACCTTCCGGTATATCCTCCAGCTTATATCTGCTCTTCAGATTTTCAGGGAACTTCTCTGCCAATACCTGAAGCAGATTTTGAGCCAGTTCATTGACATCCAATATCTCATCCTTTATCGCTCCGGTAAAGGCAAGATACATTCCGGCCCTTTTATCCTCGAATTTGGGCCACAGTATTCCCGGTGTGTCCAGCAGTTCAAGCTCGGCACTCACCTTTATCCACTGCTTCGATTTTGTGACTCCCGGCCTGTCTCCTGTCTGAGCCGCGCTTCTTCCCGCAAGCCTGTTAATGAACGTGGACTTTCCGACATTAGGTATTCCGATTATAAGGGTCCTGGTTGTCTTGACCAGCATCCCCTTGCTTTTCAGCCTGTCAAGCTTTTCCTTCATAAGCTGCCTTGAA
>Ga0302249_1002159_pt1 | contig 11541 bp, 17 predicted proteins | sample AAG_UR_Val_MG_FD_193531 | JGI IMG/M metagenome (GOLD analysis project Ga0302249, IMG submission 193531) | Enriched activated sludge microbial communities from anaerobic digester in WTTP, New Holstein, Wisconsin, United States - AAG_UR_Val | ecosystem: Engineered > Bioreactor > Anaerobic >... | reverse complement strand
GATCAATTCCGGTGTCCAATGCTTCAGAGCTTCTTTCTCATACTTGCCGATATGGATTATAGCCCTTTTTTTGGCGTTTGCGTTTGGCGGCTTAGTCATTTGGCGCTCCTATACTTCTCTTGATGAAGTCCGCTTCCCATGCCTCGTTTTGATCTTTGGCAAGCTTTTCCAGCATAGTGAGGACAATGGCCCTTGTGTGTAGCGTGATATTAGCTTTATTGATCACGCCTATGCAATCCATAATGATATCACAAGCTTGATCCCAGTCCTCTTCAGTTCCGGTGGTGAATGCTATTTCTAAGGTTCTCATGTTGCTTTCCTATTGATTAGATAATCATTCATGTCCCAAGCCTTGCCGCTCTCATGCGTTCCCAAAGTTCTTGTCTGAAGTGTCCGGTTGTGTCTTCTTCCAGCATGGTTCCCAAGGCCGCTGTAAACCAGTTTTTGGCTTCCTTTTCAGAAGTGAAGTCCGATTGGTCCAGGGTCTGAATCTTGCCGTTGTGAACGTGTTTCCGGACCACGTAATAAGTCCGCGGTTGTGTCTGGCTGTTCATCAGTAACCCCCCGGCCAGCCGCCCGCGGGCCTGATTCCGAATTCCACGTATTCCTGAACGTGCGCGGCCAGGTGATCCTTGCACAGGGGCCGGAAGGGAACGTCCTGCGGGGCATTGTGGCCACGGATCCAAAACTTCCCGTCCCGCCTGGACACTTCAAACATGGCCTTGCGGTTGACGTAAACAATCCGGCTGGCCTTTGGGTCTGCGGCTGCCTGAACGGCCTTTCCGCAGCTGGTTAATGGTCTGATATAGGTTTTCATGTTTCCCCCTTGTGGGTTTGTTCGTTGTGAATGACAATATGGATCTGGCCGTCAATGAAGCTTATTGTCAGGCGGTCAATGTCCATGGCTGTAATTGGTTCGGATTCAGGCCAGACCATTTCCCAAGTCCGGCCTTCCTGGCATAGAAGCCGCGGCCGCGATACCCTGAAGGCAGCGGCTGCCCGTCCTGTGGCCAGCGTTGCCAGCCAAGGGCAGGGCCAAAGGTGATTGCCAGATCCTGAAGCAACGCGTGGAATTGGTTCCGGTCCCGTGGGTATTCCGGGAAATGGAAAAGGTGGCTGGTGATCTGGTCCGTCATGGGGCGGGTGGGATCGTATTTCATTAGTCAAGACCCGGGATTTCTGATTGTTTGCAATTGGTATTTTCTAAACATTGGGCCGGGTTTCCCGTGGTCCCAAGGATCAAATTCATGACGTTGTTATTCGCGGGGTTCGCGTATTTTGCGCGTTGTTTGATATAGCGCATTGTGGTCTTGGGGTTCGCGTGGCGTAACCCGGTCTGGACTTCCAGCAGCCCGCAGCCAGCGTCAAGCGCAAGGTGCGCGTAAGTGTGCCGGGTGCTGTGTGCGCTGTAACGTTCCAGTTGGTGCGGGGGAATGTAATCCTTCAGGGCCGCCACAAGATAACCCTTGACCAGGCGGGAAAGCGAAAGGGCGGTCATTTCCTGGCCCCGGTTCCGGTTTGCCGCAGAAGTGAAAAGCGGGTCATCTGGCTGGTAACCTGGGCGGGTTTCCAGGTAAGCGTTGATCGCGGCCATGACGGGCGGCTGGATCAGGACAAATTCATCATAACTTGTTCGGCCTTTACCTTTCACGTAAAGGACTTGGTGGCCAGCTTCCAGCTGCAAACCCTGAATCTTGGCCGTGGCCACTTCCGCGCAGCGCAGACCCGTTCCAAACATAAGTAACAGGATCGCGCGGTCCCGCAGATCCGCGGCTTGGTTCAGAACCCTGCGGGTTTGGTCCAGGGTCAAGGGTGCATGGCTAAAGTCCGTATTGACCTTGATTCCGTCAATTCCCCGGGTAATGTCTGCCACAGCGGACCGGGCAGACAACCAGCGGAAAAAGTTACAGGCCAAGGCGAAACGGGCCGCGGCTGCGTTGTCAGACAGCTTCCGGCCTTTGTGGGTTAACGTGGTTAGAAGGTGGCCCCGGTATTCTGCCAGGGTTTCTGCGGTTGCCCGTTCCGGTTCCGTGATCCCGCGATCCATGAAAAAGGCGCGTAATGGCTTCAGGTTCCGCGTATAGGTGGCGGCTGTCTTGGTCCCGGGGTGGCGGGCGTGGCTGCTATTGGAAAAAGCAGACAGCCAAGCGTCCCAGGCGTGGCCGTCTGCCGTGATTGTGGGTTCCTGCAGGCGGGGAATATAGGTTTTGATCAGTGCGGCTTGTGTCGCTGTGCTGCAGGTCTGGTCAAGCTTTGCGTTCATTGTGGTCCCCTTTATTGGTTATGCTGATGACAATATATTCAGACCCCGGATTCCTGTCAAGGGAAATTTAACAACAAACACGCAAGAAACGCCCGGAATTGTAAAAAAATCAGAATAATGCAAAAAATTCTGTCAAGATTTTGGTTCACTTTTTTATTTGCACCGGCTCAAAGGTTGCCCCAGGGACCGCAGAAAATAGGAGCTGGCCGCGGAGCTGTGGCGAAAGGCAATAACCGCAAGCAGATCAATGACTTAATTGGTTGACGTGGTTCCAGCCAGAATGAAACAATTCATTCCCCCTATTGGGTAACCAGCCACGGAACCGGGCCGCAAACAAAGGTTCCGGGGTCTGGATTGGGGGAAATGAAAACAAAGAACAGCAGCGTTCCAGGCAGACCGGGTTTTTGTCGGGCCTAAAAAACGCCTGCCCGGGCGCGCCCGCGCGAGAGAACCCCGAAACCAGCGCAGGAAGCCGCTTCACGGGTTATTGATATATTGTCCAGGGCGGGAATTTTGCCGCAGATCCAGGGGGAAAACAGCGCGCAGATTGGCCACCCTACAAACGCGCGCCCGCGCGAAAGGGGCCTGAAACCCTTTTCCCATATAGGAATGAAGCCAGTCCGGGGCAAAGAAAAACCCCGCCTTTGTGGGGCGGGGCGGGTCCCCGGTTTAGTTAGCATAACCAGGGGGCCGGGGGACCCTGTGGTTACGTTGTGAATTTTGCCCGGTTTCGCTTTCCGCAGTCAGGCAGTTCCAGCAGTTCCGGAATCTGTGCGGCCAGGCGTTCAAATACTGCCCGCGTGTCTGTGTCATTCAGTTCCGCGTTGTAAACGGCCAGAAGGGCCGCATGGATCGCGTCCTTGACCCCATTGGGGTTACGCAGCTGTGCATCTGTCATTGGTCAATCCTTTTCTTTTGTGGGTTGGTGGGAAAGGTGGCCCCGCAGCCAAGGTCATTAACCACGGGGCCGGGAATCCCCGCGGCCAGGCTCAACGGGGCCGCAGGGCGGTCTTGGGCGGTTTCAGGCCGCCCGGTTAGATTGGTTCATCCCCTTGATCATCTGCCTGGCCTTGCGGTTCTGCCTGGTCCGGGGTGGCCTGCGTGGGAAAGAACCCTTGTTTTGCGTTCTTGTATATTTCCCAATACGCGAAATCACGGCCGGAATATTGCTTGATCATTTCGCTTGTGGTCTTGCCTTCAATGCGGTTGTAAACTTCCATGTCTTCCGCTTCTTCCGGGGTCTGGATCTTGGCCGCTTCCCGCTTGCTAACTTCATGCGCAAGGGTCCGGTCTGGTCCGGTCAGGTTCGGAAGGTGCTTCAAAGCCGCGTATTCATCTGCCAAATTACCCGCGTTGAAATGGTCTGTCTTGCGGGCCGCGTATTCGTTCAATTCTGCGGTGGCCTTGTCCAGCGGGATTCCAACCTTTTCCGCGTAAGCTTGCGCGATATAATGGCCGTTTTGGGCCAGCACAGCCCGCCTGGTAAACTTGGCTCCCAGGTCCTTTTTCCCGGTTGCGCAGTTTCTTTGGACCCGGGCCATTTCCCGTTCCAGCGCGGCCAGCTGTTCAGCTTTATAGGCCGCTGCTGATTCATCAAAAAGGGCCTTCATGGAAGGTTCCAGCATCTGAAGGCCGCCCCTGTTGCGGACAACGTGATCCTTGACCGCTTTGTCCGTTGTCTTGTCCAAATAATCCTTTACCAGATTGGCAAAGAATTGTTCTGTCTTGTGAAGTGCCATTGTTTTCCCCTTTGGCTTATTTGGTTATTTTTCTTGACAGCAGGGCAGGAAGTCCAGACAATGGCTTTGAAGTGTCGCGGACCTTTGCCATGGCAGCTTCCCGTCCCCTGCGGTTCATGAATCGCGGTCCCCGGGATCTTGCCCGTCATCTGGTCCGCTTTTCTTTTGGTTTTGAAGTTTTTGGATCGCGGCTGGTCCTTCCAGGATCAGGTCCAAGGCCAGTTCCCCAAGCTGCTTTTTTGTAAGTGTGAAGGTCTGCGCTTCATCATCTGCCGCCAGATCCCGTAATATGTCCGCGGCTGTTTCCACGTCTGAAAGGTCCACGTCCACGGCTTCCAGGGTGGCCGGGTTTGTATCTGGCCAATCTGCAGCGGAAGGAAAGTCAAACACGTTTTTGGGCGGCCTTGCAAGTGGTTTCCCGCCCGCCTTCTCTTCCGCTTCATCCCGGGCCAGGACCAGATTCATAAGCCGTTCGTTGTCCGGTGGGTAATCCATGGCTTCATCATTGACCAAGGTAAACATTCCGGGAATCCGGGTTCCGTTTTGATCGTAACAGCGGATCAAATAGGAATCCCGGACCCAATAAGCGGTGAAAGTCCAGTTGTGGCCGCGGTTCGCTTCCGCAGTCCAATAGTTAATCCTTCCCTTGGTCATTTCAAAACCCCGCTTCTTCAAATACGTTGTAGGCCGCGTGGTATTTGAAATTGATCCGCGCCCCGGCTATTCCGTCCCGCTGTTTAATGATCTTTAGCTGGACTTCCCGGGGGTTCGCAGCCATTTCCGCGTCATGATCAAAGGCCTGTTTTTTAATCGCAGGGTCCAGGGCTTGGAATTGAAGGCCAAGCAGCAGATCGCTACTGTATTCTATGCCCCCGGATTCCTTGAACGCAGCTTGGGAAATGTCTGTTTCGTAATTCCCGCGGTTTAAACTGCTGATCACTAAAACGGGAATGTGTCTGTCTGCTGAAAGCCGCTTCAGTTCGGAAACATTGAAGTCCACGTTGTGCCGCTTTTCGTTCAGCTGGTCCCCCTGGTCTGGAAGGATCACTTGTAAATAATCCACTATCACCAGGGGGGCGCGTCCGGTTAAAGCGGTGATTCTGAAAACTTCCGCGGCCATGGCTGAAATTGTCCTGGCTTCCCGGATTACGTGTAAATTGTCCCCGTAAGTGAATAGCTGATCCACGGCTTGGTTGTAAACCATGATCCGGGAATCCCCCGCGTCAACCTGGTCCGCTGCTATTTGCTTTACGTCCCATTGGGTCAGCAGCTTCCCGGAACCCATGGAAACGGACTTTTGGATCAGTTCGTTGACGGATTGTTCCAAGGAAAAGAAAATCACCAGTTCCCCGGCCTTGGCCGCCTGGTTAGCGATCTGCAGGGCCAGCGTGGTTTTTCCCAAGCTGCTTTGCGCGCCCAATATGATAAGTCCTTCCTGTAAGCCCCCGCCAAGGTATTTGTCCAGCTTGGTGAATCCGGTTGGAATGACAACGTTGCTTGCCTGGTGGGAATAAAAAATTTCCAGGTGGCTTGAAAAACTGGTGGCGGCCAGTTCAGAAAGTTCCTTTTCCCGGGCTTTTTCTGCCTTTGCCTGAATATGAGCGGGGACCGTGCCTTCAATTTCGCAAATAAAGGCCTTCAGAGCGTCAGAATCGCGTTTTAATAGTTCGTTGGTGTCCAAATATGGTTCAGGCACGGAAACCTTCATAAAAGCTATATTACGGGCTTCAAATTCTGCGGTCAGCTTCCCGGCTGCTTTTTCCCCGGCCGCGTCCGGGTCCATGCACAAAATCAGCGGGGGCAAAGCGTGTTTTTTATCCAGGGCAGACAAAAGAATCCCGGTCATGCTGCTGCTGTTCATGGCCATGGCTTCCGCGCCCACTTGGCAAAGTGAAAGCGCGTCAATGGCCCCTTCAACGATCCAGACGGGTTTTGCGGGTTCATTCAGGGCGGCTTCCAAGGCAATTTCGTTGAACAGCTGGACCGGAACCCCGGCCATGTTGACGTATTTTGGCCCGTGGCCGTCCTGGACCGCGCGCGCCACGTAATAGGCAGAAGTGCAGGGGATCGTAACCACGTCCCGGCCGGGATCGTAACCAAGCTGGAAGCGGTCAATCGTTTCCTGGTTAATCCCGCGTTCGTTCCAATAACTGGTCTGTGTTACCCAGCTGTGCCAAAGTGCGTATTTGTCCCGCAGATCCTGCGGCTGTGTTTTGGTTTCCATTTCGGAACCCCCCTTTTTTTCTTGGTTCATGGCCTTCATTGTTTGCAAAGTGTCAATTGCAAACATTGGATTCTGGCTGTTGTTTTTCCCGTTTCGGAATCCCCCCCCCCCGGTATCGCGGGGCCGGGTGGCGGGGCCGGAATAACCCTGTAACCCTGTAGGAAAAAGGTCTGCGGCCTTTGCCTTCTGTTCTTGGAACGTGGCCAAGCTGTAGTCCAGGCCAATTAGATCAAATATGCTGTAAACTGCCCCGCAAGACCAGCACTTTACGAAGTTCTTGCGATCGTAAAAGGTCATTGACGGGGTGGTGTCATCATGCTGCGGATTCAGGCACAGGAACGGCTTGTCCGGGTCAATACCTTTGTTGACCAAGTAAGCGCGCAGCTGCCCCCGCAGGGTTGAAGTGTCGCGGTCATCTGCCATGGGTCATGCTCCTATTGGGTGATTGGGTGAAATTGGGTCCGGCTTTTTGCGCCCGCAGGATCAGCGCAAAACAGCCGTGTTATTACTGTTATTACTGTAAAGGATTTTTCCGGTTGAAATTTCAATAACTTACAGCACTTTTTCGGGGTAACCAGGTAAGGTTTTCGGGGTAACCAGGTAAAATTCTCGGGGTAACCAGGTAAAAACGCAGAATGGCATTCTTTGGTTTTTGCCAAGTGCCGGGTTAAAAGGTTCACTTTTTCCCCTTCCCGCGTTTCACTTTCTGCTTTTCAGCTTCCAGGATTCGGACTTCACGTTTCTTTTTTTCCAGTTCCCGGGCGGCTTTCTTGTCCATGGAATCATAAGGGTTGGCCTTCCAGGTTATTTCAACGGAAGCACTTTTCCATTCCTTCCAGCCGCGGGTCCATTTCTGCCCGCCTTCCCGGGTTTTGTATTTCCAGGAAACCACGTTGTCCAGCGCGGAAAGATCCCTTTCCAGCTTACGGACAATTTCTTTTATGTATTGGCTTCCCCAGGTCTTGGCTTCCGCTTCCGTGGGAAGCGTGGTGGCCGCCCAAAGTTCCAGGGTTGTAAACAGCGCGCTTGGCCCGTCCCAATACTTCCAGAGCATCGATTTCCGGTCTGAAATATACATTCCCAATTCCCAGCTGTGGGGGTTGTTATTCATATTGACCAGGAAAAGCGGGTCCGGGTATTGGTGAAATTGCCGCCCGCATTCCGTCAGCAGATCCCGCAGCCCCTTGGAAAGCGTGATTTCCATTTCCCCGCCTTCCAAGCGGTGGGCTTCAACCATGGCAAACCCGCGCAGTTCCCGGTCCGTGGTTTCAAAACTAAAATAGGTTTTGGCCAGCCGGAAACACTCTTCAATGATATTTTCGGAAGTCCTGGTGCTATTGTCCAGCCCGCGCAGTTCCATGTAATCCCTTACATTGAAGCGGACACTTGGGCGGCTTGGGTTCATGGTCCACAGCTTCCGGATATACTGCGGAAGCATTATTCCTTCTTGGGCGGGGATTCCCCCAAACCAATATGTTTTCAGAAATTCCCCGTTTCCAAGTTCCAAGCTGCTAACCATTACGTCACGCTTTTTATAGCTTACCAGGGCGGCCCGCTTGGGCTGCCAGGCCTGCAGTAAAACGTCATGAACGTCCTTTGAATGTGCTGCGCGATAATACCCCGGGGTAATAACAGATTCATCAAACAGCTTCTGGCTGGCTTCATCTAACTGCGATCGCAGCGCGTCCAGGCGTTCAACGTATTCCGTCCGGGCCTTGATCAGTTCATCCAAGACCTGGCCTTCCAGGTCAACCCCGTCCCCGGTGGCCTTCTTTTCGTTCACGTTCCGCGCTTCATCTGCCATCGCCTGAAGCTTGGCAATCTTGGGTTCGTATTCCTGGACCAGGTCCCGCATCTGGTCAATGATCGCCAGCGCGGGGGTCAGGTCCTTTGTGGGTTTTGCCTTCATTTCTTTCCCTTTCCCTTTAGCCAGGTTTTTCGCAGAAACTGGTCAATTGATTCCGCGGGGAACCGCCAGTCCCGGCCAAATTTCGCGGCCTGAAGCCGTCCTTCCTTCATGTATTTGTTGATTGTGGGCCGGGTCATTCCCAAGATCTGCGTAACTTCCGTGGTTGTGTAATAGGTCTTTATGCCTTTGATCCGGTCAAAAAACATGGTCCAGTTAACAACGTTCAGGCATGCATCAAATAGGCCTTGGAAGGTTGCCATGTCCACGTTTTCAAATGCATACTGATTTTTCAGGGGGGTAGTAAACCGCCCCTTTCCGGGTTCCGTTTCCACATAGAACACAAGCCAGCAGTCCCGCCACAGGTTCCGGAATACCCGTTCCATTTCCCCGGGGGATTCCTGCGTTCTGATCGCGGCCCAGGCCCAGTCAAAAGGGGTCAATAGCCATTTCAGCAGCTGGCCCGCCGTTACGGGGTCCGGCACAATTGATTCCAAGGTTGCCGCGCGTTCCGGGTCATTCTGCAGGTTACGGAAAACGCCCAGGATGTCCGCATAGCTGCTTCTCAAGTCCATGGAAGCAGCTATTATCTGCTCTTGGCTTACTTCCTTTCTTTTTTTCATGTTTTACGTCCTTTTATTCGTTATCAAACTGGACCCGGGGCAGGAATACCCCCCGCAGGGGTTTCCCCCCGTGGATCGCTTCCGCTTCCCGGTCCCGGTCAATTGAAAGGTTTATCTGATTCTGCCAGCTGCATCGGTCTCATTACGATCTCTACCGGCTGTTCTTTATCAGGATCTTCTTTCGGCTCGTTTCGCCATTTGCTTACATTCTTGAGAGCGAAGATCACTTGGTTGATGTTGCCCTCTCCCCGGAATCCGGCATGGAAGAGCCGGCTTTCTTGAATCGATTTACAGATTGTGTAGATCTCGGCAAAGTAACTATCTCTGTTCAATATCCGGGTGATGGAGTTCCGTGATATGAGCCGATCATTGAAATAGTCTTGCAGCCATATCCGGCTGGAATCTGCCCGGAACCAATCCAGCATATCGTCAGCCAATGCTTTGATCAATTCCGGTGTCCAATGCTTCAGAACTTCTTTCTCATACTTGCCGATATGGATTATAGCCCTTTTTTTGGCGTTTGCGTTTGGCGGCTTAGTCATTTGGCGCTCCTATGCTTCTCTTGATGAAGTCCGCTTCCCATGCCTCGTTTTGATCTTTGGCAAGCTTTTCCAGCATAGTGAGGACAATAGCCCTTGTGTGTAGCGTGATATTAGCTTTATTGATCACGCTGGCGCATTCCAAGACAATATCGCAAGCTTGATCCCAGTCCTCATTTGTGCCGTTTTGGAAGGTGATTTGTATTGATTTCATGTTATGCCTCGTATTGCTTGGCGTGTAGCTCGCCCATTTGGTTCAGATACTCGCATTGACTGCAAAGCGTGCCTGCTATGGGTATCAAGGCCAATTCTTTGCAGTGCCCACATTCTTTTACATTTACCGGGTAAACCTCAGCATCGTACTCGTACAGCGTGCCTTTGAAGCGTGCAAGATCGTCAATGGTTTGATTGAACTTTCTTGGCGTTGGCTGCCCGGTTAATTGACCGTGATCGTCAAGCTTGGCGCTCCAGATCGTATAATATCCGCTTACTGATCCTGATCCGGTGTTTCCCAGATAAGGAAGTTGAGAGACAAGACTGATGCTTTTCATGCTATACCTCCGCATGGTTTTATTTGTTGTGATTATGTGCTGCAGTACCGGCTTAGTGTATTTGCTGATGTGCAGCAGTTTTGATTGTTTGCTAAACATTGTTATCCATCATTGACGGCTTTTTGGTCTCGGTGGCTGCCTTGACCGGTGTTGCTTCGCTGCCATATTTTTGCTTAAGCTTTCGGATCAATGCCATCAGATCCCAATAGTATGCTTCCCGGTAAAGCTCGGCTTTCTGGTTAGCCTTCATTTAGTGCCTCCGAAAATAAGATCATCAATGCGCTGCTCTGAGTTGTTCTTGATCCTCTCCAGATTATGCAGATAGATCATGGTGGTGTTAATGTTAGAATGTCTGAGCAGTTGCTGTGTCTCTTGGATCGATGCCCCTGCAAGTAGGTTAAGCGTGGCTGCCGTGTGCCTGCAGCTGTGAGCGGTTAGCCTGTTGCTATCATACCCGGCTGCTTTCATGGTGTTTTTTACGATTCTGCTGATGCTGATTGTAGTAAGCCTGCCCCCGCTGTTTCTGTTGGCTTCGCTGGTGAAAAGCGGATCTGTGGGCTTCGGGTCTTTCCGGGTTTGCAGATATGCCATAAGAGCTTTGAGCGTGCTGTTGCTGATCTTGATATACTCGTCTTTGGAGTTTCTGCCTTTACCCTGTAAATAAAGAACTGTGTCGGCTCCGGCGTTCCTGATGTCCTCAATGTTAGCCCTGGCAATTTCAATGCAGCGAAGGCCGGCGGTTATCATAAGCATGATAATGGATCTGTCTCTGGAGTTTGTGGCAGATGCGATAATGTCCCGGACTTGCTCCGGTGTAAAGTGGTCTTTGGAGTGGTTTTTACTCACTTTGATTCCCTTTGTCCCCCTGCTGATGTTTTGATATTGGCCGTTTTCCTCCAGCCATGTAAAGAAAAGCCTTGCGCTGGTAAGGTACAGGCTGGCTGTCCTGGGTGCCACGGTTTCGGATAGGTGCTGCCTGTATTCGTGAAAGTCCGCTTTGGTTGGCTGATCAGTGTCGATAAAAGCAAAAAAGCGTTTAATGGCTCTGTAGTAAATGGACTTGGTTTTGGGTGTGTTATCCATTGCAGCGATAAAGCTGTTTACGTGGGCTATCGTGAGCCCTCTTTGAGGTGCTAAGTCAATGACTCTTGCCGTTGCTGTTTCCATGTTGCCTCCATGGTTTGCTTATTCTTGGTGACAAGATAATCGGTTTGAGGAAGTTGTCAAGTGTTTTATGCTGCTTATGAGTGATATTGTTATCATGTGCAGTAAACGCATAGCTTAAAATCATAAAATACAATGGATTAGAAGATGACTTTTGGTGATTTTTCTTTTACCGGGTTTGTGTGATGCAATCGCATATGCGTTTGGATATGCAATTGCATAGTGGATTGGATCTGAGCTGGTTTCCGGGTGCTATTGCTTCCTTGTTAGTATTTCGTGTAATAGCCTGTAGTCAATGCCTGATAGATCAAGCTTCAGCCGGTTGACTGGAATACTATCGTTTATTGATAGCAGCGTGGCCTCCAGATCGTGGTGATCTTTAGCAGATGCGATAATGCTGGTTAGCCATTCCTGGCCCCGGATCTCTTTTGCAAGGCTTTCTGTTTTGCTCATGTTATCCTCTCGCTTGACATCTTTATAAGCCTGGTTAATGGTGATCTCGCCCGCATTCAGCTTCTGGATAATCTCTGGC
>Ga0302249_1002155_pt1 | contig 11550 bp, 8 predicted proteins | sample AAG_UR_Val_MG_FD_193531 | JGI IMG/M metagenome (GOLD analysis project Ga0302249, IMG submission 193531) | Enriched activated sludge microbial communities from anaerobic digester in WTTP, New Holstein, Wisconsin, United States - AAG_UR_Val | ecosystem: Engineered > Bioreactor > Anaerobic >... | reverse complement strand
GCGGCGGCGTTTCATGATCCCAGATTCCCTGCTCTGCAGCCGGAAGAACTTAGAGATTTAAATTTCGAGGTCTCTGTTTTAAGTCCTTTGAGGCGCATTAACGATATCAACGAAATTGAAGTGGGAAGACACGGTTTATACGTTGTGCGCGGTTATAATTCAGGTTTGTTGCTGCCGCAGGTTGCCACTGAGCATAAAATGGACAGACAAACTTTTTTGCAGGAAACCTGCCATAAAGCAGGTTTGCCGTCTCAAGCGTGGAAAGAAAAAGATACGGAAATTTACGTATTTTCGGCCGATTACTTTAGCGATATTACTTGACTTCTGAGAAAAAATTATTTGATACAGACGCGCCTTACCTGTTTCATGTCTGTATATCCGTGCAGTGCTTTTTGGATACCGTCTTGCAAAAGGGTTGTCATGCCCTCTTCGATAGCCAAATCCCGGATTTGTTCGACGCTTTCATGTCTTTGAATCATCCTTTTGATATTGTCTGAAGCAATAAGAAGCTCATGTATGCCCATGCGTCCATGATAGCCTGTTCCATCACACATGTTACAACCTTTAGGGCGGTAAAGCGTTAAATCGCTTGTAAAAGGTATGTTCAATTTATCAAAATTATTTTTGCCGTAAGTTTCTACAATTTCGTCATATTCTTCTTTGGTGGGATGATAAGGTTCCTTGCATTTTGTACAAAGCGTTCTCACTAGTCTTTGTGCCAGGATGGCGAGCAGAGCATCGGCAAAATTTAGCGGATCAATACCCATATCCAGCAAGCGGACGATTGTTTCCGGTGCGCTGTTGGTATGCAGGGTACTTAAAACAAGGTGGCCGGTAAGCGATGCTTCCACGCCAATCTTGGCTGTTTCAAAATCGCGCATTTCACCGACCATGATTACGTCAGGATCTGCGCGCAGGAAGGAACGCATTGCCGCGGCAAAGTCAAAGCCTATTTTCGGCTGAACCTGCACCTGCCTAAGGCCATGTTGGGTGATTTCCACCGGATCTTCTGCCGTCCATATTTTTCTGCCCGGAGTATTGATATGTTTGAGACCGGCATGAAGGGTGGTAGTTTTTCCGGAGCCGGTAGGTCCAACGCATAAAATCATGCCGTAGGGTTGTTCCAGCACTTTTAGTAATTCAGAGTAGTTTCTTTTGGACAAAGCCATCTCTTCCAATGGCATGGTTTTGCCTTTAGCCAGAATTCGAAGGACGATATCTTCCACGCCGCCCTGTGTTGGTATTGTGGCGACGCGCAGCTCAATTTCCTCATCACCGGCTTTTTTGTATTTGATTTTTCCGTCCTGGGGCAGTCTTTTGACGGTGATGTCAAGGTTGGACATGATCTTAATACGCGAAATAACCGCAGCTCGGTAGCTGTAAGGCAAAGTCTGATAGAGAGAACATTCTCCGTCAATACGGTATCTAACATCTACACTTTTCGTGTCCGTGTTTGGTTCGATATGTATGTCGGAAGCACGGCGAGCATATGCCTCATCGATTATTTTATTAACCAACTGCATGATGACGCTGTGCGATTCGGTGATGAGCTCACCATTTTCTTCTTCTTCAAAAACTTCTTCATCCTGTTCTAATCTGCCAATTATTTCATCTATGGAGGTGTTATTTTGTGATTTTGCAAAAAACCTGTCGATGTATTTTATAATATCATCCGCAAAACTGACATCGTATTTAATTGCTTTTGTTTTTAAAAGTCCTTCAATGGCATCCCGCTTGAGTATGTTCGTCGGATCATCAACAAGAACCCTGATTTTTCCATCAATCCTTTCCAAAGGCACCCATGTTTCCCTTTTTAGATACGGTTTGTTGAGATTTTTTAACAAATCGACCGGTATTGATATTTTATCATTATAAGTGATGAATTCGCAACCGTAGCATTCAGCCAGAGATATGCCTATATCTTCTTTAGGTATGTTGTATTTTTTTATAAGAATATTTTCCACTGATTCTTTGTCTTCGCGGGCTTCTTCCGTGGCTGCGTCTATTTGTGCCTGGGTGACGTATCCTTGTCTGATTAAGTAATCAAATTTGGAAAGACGTTTTTGTTTGTTAAATCTTTCGTGATTATAAAATGCGATTCCCAGCACACTGCATATCTCATCGAGAAAGATTTGACGGTAATCCTCAATTTTCTCTTCGCCTTTTTGAGTCATAACTTCCAGAACACCCATTATGTTATGTTCATGCATAATTGGTATTGCCACAACCTGACCCGTTAACACTCCTAGTCGCCTGTCTAAACTGCGGTCAAACTTCAATTTGTCGTTAATTTTTCTTAATTCTCGTTCATCATAGACATCATTTATGATAACGGTTTTTTTATTGTTTGCCGCGTAACCGGCAATCGAAACGTTACTTACAGCCAAACGAATTTCCGTGAGGCCGTCTTTATCGGAATTGAAGGTGTAAAGCTCTTTCTTTTCCTTATCTATGGCGTAAATTGTCAACCTGTTTATGTTGAACAGTTTGCGGATATCTTCTTTTATATCAACAATTATTTCCTTAATATTTTCTGCGCTGTTTATGTGGTTGTTTACATTTTGGATAGATTTATGGAATTCAAGATTTTTTAAAAGTTCTTCCACCTGCGGTGCGTTGGAAAGCGTATCCTTTATGGACCACTCTGAATATGAGCTTGGTTTACGCATGTTTATTCCCGTAATTTTAGCTGTTTATGCTTATTCGTAAAACAAAATCAGGAAATCGCTTCGGCGAACGCTTCAATCGCCAGCGGGATTTCCATGTTTAACAAAAGCCCCATTTGCGTTTTGGTGCTGTCTAGAAGAATGCCCCAAATATATTCCCCTAAGGGCAAAACAACAAGGATTCGATCATCCTGCAAGTCAAAAGTAGCATATTTACCAATTTCCGGCAATCCACTTATTTTGACGGCATCGTTGGTGACCTTTATTATTTTCACAATAAGCGCCGCAAATTTGGGGTTGGCATTGAATCCGGCGATTGATTGGCCATCAGCTTCCAAGGCGATGGCTGTGCAGAGTAAACTATCACCTAAGTTATTTTTTAAAACTTCAATGGCTTTGTTTAATTTGGCTATATTCATATAAACTCATCCTCATTTATATTTATTTTTGTCTGATTTAATTTTTTTTCCATGCACTTAATTTTTGCAGCGTTTCCGACTTTAAATCCTTTTTTGTCTTGTTTTTTTGCTTATCCGCTTCTTTTGTTTCACCTTCAGCTTCCTTGCGGGCGAGCGCTTCCTGTTTAGCTTTCTCTTCCGCTTCTGCACGTGCCCGTTCTTTTTTGATTGCTTCTTCCCGTGCGAATGCTTCCTGTCTTGCTTTTTCCGCTCTTTGTTCAGCTTCTCTGGCTTTTCTTTCCGCTTCTTCACGGGCAAGCACTTCCTGTCTCGCTCTTTCCGCTATTTCTTCAGCTTCTCTGGCTTTTCTTTCCGCTTCTTCGCGGGCAAGCACCTCCTGTCTTGCTCTTTCTTCCGCTTCTTTGGCTTTTCTTTCCGCTTCCTGCCGGGCAAGCTCTTCCTTTTTTGCTCTTTTTTCCGCATCAGCTTCTGCTTTTGCCTTTTTTATTGCTTCTTCGCGGGCGAGCGCTTCCTGTCTTTCTTTTTCCGCTCTTTGTTCCGCTTCTTTGGCTTTTCTTTCCGCTTCTTCGCGGGCAAGCACTTCCTGTCTCGCTTTTTCCGCTCTTTGTTCAGCTTCTCTGGCTTTTCTTTCCGCTTCTTCACGGGCAAGCACTTCCTGTCTCGCTCTTTCCGCTATTTCTTCAGCTTCTCTGGCTTTTCTTTCCGCTTCTTCACGGGCAAGCGCCTCCTGTCTTGCTCTTTCTTCTGCTCTCTGTTCAGCTTCTCTGGCTTTTCTTTCCGCTTCCTGCCGGGCAAGAGTTTCCTGTCTTGCTCTTTCTTCCGCTTCTTTGGCTTTTCTTTCCGCTTCTTCGCGGGCAAATCTTTCTGCTTCCGCTTTTGCTTTGGCTTCTAAGATTGCCTTTTTTTCCTGTATCTCGGCAGTTCTATTCACTTCGTTAACAACGACTTTTTTGTCCGGTTGTTCTTTCTTATAACTAGTTGTTTCTTTGAATTTTTTAAGGCTATCGAGAGAAATACTGCTGCGAGAGCCGAAAGTCGCTACTGTTTTGGACGTTTCCTCTGTTCCTAAAATATTTTGTGCTTTTAGTTTTGCTCTTTCATCAATCGTGGCGCCCTTTAAAAAAGCAGCGGATATATAGGTCGCATCACCTTTTTTCAACTGTTCAGGAATTTGTACTTTTATGTCTGAGGTTGAAATATTTATTCCCAGTGCGTCGAAAATGTTATCAGCGACAACATTAATATCCAAGGGCTTTTCCAAATAACGAAATATTCCCATGTTGCTGACAATTTCTTCTATCTTGGGGGTGCCGTATGCGGTCATAAGAATAACGGGTATTTTAGGATAATTCCTGTTCATATAAGCAAGGAGTTCAAAACCGTCCATTTTGGGCATGCTCAAATCGGTAATAACCAGGTCGATTGAAGACAGTTTTAAAATTTTTACCGCTTCCGCACCATTGGGGGCGGTTCTTAGGTTAAAATATTTTTTGTACACGCTTAGCCCGTCGGCAAGACTTAGAACGAATGATTCTTCGTCATCGACAATAAGGACTTCAGCGATGTGGGATAGTTTTCCCCTGGAAAAATTATCCCGCGGTGAAGATGCTATTCTTTGCTTCAGTGCTTCAAAATTATTTGCGGTATTCATTATGATTATCTCCTGTATTTTTTATTTTATACAAAAATAACCGTTTGCTATTACTTACAGCAATTGTTATGCCAAAGAATAGCTTTTAAAAAAACTTATGATATTAATTACTTATGATTAAAAAAAGGGGGGATTTATGTAACCGTGTCAAAATGATTGGTTTATTTTGAGCCAGCAGAGAAATTATTTGCCCACGCGGGCCAGATTATAGTTTTTTACTTTTCTTTTTAAAGTGGATAACGAAATACCAAGTGCCTTTGCCGTCTGCGTGTAATTACCAGAGCATTGTATCAAGGCTTTTTCGATATGTTGTTTTTCCATATTTTCCAAAGTTAGTATATTGCTTTTTCCGTTATCCAAATTATTCGTAGATGTAGATGATATATTATGGTTGCTTTTGAGTAGCAGGGAAGGTTGTAGAGAATGTTCATGCTGTACGATCAGGGCTCTCTCGATCACATTTTTCAACTCACGTACATTTCCAGGCCATTGATATTCTAACAACTTGATGAGCTCAGCATCGGCAAGCTTTGTGTTTGGGTTTTTTGCCATGGCTCGGATGAAGTAGTCGCATAATTTGGGGATATCCTGCTTTCGTTCTCGCAGCGGAGGCACGTGAACATGTATGACACTGAGCCTGTAGAAGAGGTCATCTCGGAAAGTTTTGTTTCTGATTGCTTCTTCCAAATCGATATTGGAAATAGCGATTATACGGACATTGATTGGTTTGAATGATTCGCCTCCCACGCGGCGTATTCTTTTTTCTTCTAGAACGCCAAGTAATTTCGATTGAAGGTGGATGGGCATAGAGCCGATTTCATCCAGGACGAGAGTACCGCCGTCGGCTAATTCAAAAATGCCTCGGCGTAACGATGTGGCCCCGGTAAATGCGCCTTTTTCCGATCCGAATAGCTCCGCTTCAATGAGACTTTCCGGAAAAGCGGCGCAATTTGTGGTGAAAAAAAGTTTTTTGGGGAGATTGCTTTTATAATGAATTGCCCGGGCAACGACATTTTTCCCCGTGCCGGTTTCTCCGGTGATAAGCACTGGCGCGTCGCTGGTGGCGGCTAAGTCAGTCATCCTAAGAACTTCTTCAAAAATTCCCTGACCGGCAATAAAACCGATTTCCTCACTTTTCTTGTTGTCATGGTAGATTTGTATCTGTTCCGTTTTTTCCAGATCCTGTGTACGAAAAGCTTGTTTTACGGCAAGTTCTAGCTCGGCCATTTCAAAAGGCTTGGAGAGGTAATCATGCGCCCCTACTTTAATCGCTTCCACCGCGTTGTCAAAACTGGGGTAGGCTGTGACAAAAATGATTTTTGTCTGGTCATTTTGTTCCAATATGGAGGGACAAATGGAAACGCCTTCGGTGTCAGGCAGCTTTTGATCCAGAATAACGATATCAATTTTTTCGTCCTGACAGATTTTCAACCCTTCTTTGCCCGTATTGGCGATAAGAACATCTGTTAATTCGTCGTGCAGAATGTCATATACGGATTCGCAGAAAATATTGTTGTCATCGATGACGAGAATTTTTCTTTTACTGAATTTATTCATTTTTACCTTTGGGAATGAAGATAATAACTTTTGTTCCGACATCCTTATAGCTTTTTACTTCCATATTCCCTCTCATAAGAGTTACCATTTTTAATGCTATCATTAATCCCAAGCCTGTGCCGTGCGGTTTTGTTGTATAAAAAGGTTTGAAAAGATTATCTTGTTCTTCTTCAGACATACCTATACCGTTATCTTCAATAGTTATGGCGACAAAACCCTCTTTGACTTCGGCTCTGATCATGATTTGGGGGTTCTCACACTGATTTAAGGCGTCCGACGCGTTGGTAATTAAATTCAGAATAACCTGGTGCAGCAAGCGTGGATCAGCGCTGATTGTATTTACAGGAGGAATGACCAGATAATTAATCTTGATTCCTTTTTGACCTAAATCGCCGGATACCAGCGCGACAAAACGAGAAATAAAATCTTCGATATTGACATTTTGTATATCGGGATTTTCAAATAAACTGAAATTTTTAAGTGTTTGCAGAAGGAATTCAACGCGGGATATTTCTGACATGGCGCGATCAACAAATTTTTCCACGGCGTTCACAGAATAATGGGGAAGGTTCTTTTTCAGAACGCTTAGAGTCATTTTAATGGAATTTATGGGGTTGCCCAATTCATGCCTGATGCCGGAAAAGATATAACTTGTGTTTTCCATGGCGCTTACTGCTTCCGCGATTGATTCCAAGCGGATTCTTTCCGTAATGTCTCTGACAATCACCCAAATGAAGCCATCGGCAATCATATACGGTGTGTAACCTAAGAGGCGATTTTTATGCCAGAGGGTATTTGTTTTGCCGATAATGTCGTTGTTGTCAACTTTTCCGTAATTGGGCAGGAGCAATGCCATCAAAGCATAATATCCGAGTTGATCTTCGGCGTCCTGAAAAAGCTCGCCGGCAAATTTGTTTTTAAAGATAACCTCTTGCTTTTTTAAGCCCAGAATAACAATGCCCAGGTCGATGGTTTCCATAATATAAGCGTAAAGACATCTGCCCGGTTCTTTGTTTTTTATCGCGGGACAAGTGTTTTCCAAAAAGAAATCATTCATTTCTGCTCCACAACTTTAAAAAGACAAACAAGTTTTGATATCTTTACAACATAAAATAAGATACCGCCTAGTTGCTCTGATTTATAGCAAGCGGTACGGCTTTTTGAGGAAAAAGCCTTTCATTTGATTTGTAAAATGTTGACATTGCAATAAAATTGCATTATTTGATATAAATAATTGTTCGGAATGTCAAGGATATTTTCGTGAAGAAATCGGCAAGGCTAGCCATATTTTTTGTTCTTGTTGGTGTCGTAATTGTTGGCATTGCCTTGTCGCCAAGGTTTTTGTTGTATTCATCCGATATGGATAAGACGGGGGCAATTATACTTCTTCTGGGGGAGGATTTCAACGCGCGTAAAAAGGAAGTTGATATTTTGACGAACAAAGGGTCGGCAAGTTATTTAATTATTCCCGCTTATTATAAAATTTACCGAATTTCCGACAAGAGTATATCAAAAGAATATGTATCCAGGTCAGGATTCAGCAAAAGAGTTGAACAGAGCAAATGGCAATATCGGATTTATGAGAACACACACTTGGAAATCATAGAATCAAAGATAATAATGTCAAAGTATAATTTAAAATCCGCGGTTTTTGTAAGTTCTCCTTATCATATGCGGCGAATTAAAATTATCGTTTCTAAAGTTTTTAATGAGAAAGGAGGCACGTTTTATTTTACGGCCACGCGGTATGAAAAAGCTCCGGCTAACTTCTGGGAGTTATCTTTACGGAACTGGAAACATGTATTCACTGAATACTTAAAAATAATCTGGTTTTTTGTTTACGTGGATTTTCTGAACTAGCTTTGTTGTGAGCGCCGGACAAAAAGCCCCCTTAAAGCGGATGCTTTAAGGGGGCTGGTATTTTCCGCAGACCATGTTTTTGTTATTTGCTTTTTAATTTTTCCTTTGTGAAGAATATTATTTTTTTCAGCTGACCATAGTTTTTACCGCTTCGATGACGGGATTGGTGAAAAGCGCCATCAAGACGGTGTAGAGAGCAAAGACACCGACGGCTTCGGAAGTGTACATTTGTTCGTATTTGCGTTTTAAAGAGACGACAATCAAACCTCCAACCACCAGGCATCCCAACTGGAAGAAGGGGAAAGCATCTGCGCCCGTCGCCGCGTATTCGGCAAAGCTGAAAGTTGCGGTGAGCATGACCACCGCCGCCGCCACCAAGATTGTTCCCAATGTCTTTTTCATGATCTGTTACCTCCTTCTGAGCTTATTTGCCATTATCTTAATGGAAAGATCGTGCCAAAACACAAGAAAGAGGCCTCATGTTTATAAATAGCTGAAAGTAAAAGGAAATAATTAAAATATCCGCGCCCGTCCTCCCCCCGACAATGTCCGTTCACGCCTCTTTTTCAATAAAATATTCAAAAAGGTTGAAAGAAACGTGAAATTTCATGAGGCGAAAATTATATTCGAGATCCGGCGGTTGTAATGACAGTACGGTCGATTTATCGTATTAAATAATAGAAAAACCGCACAGGTTATCCTGCCGTAACAATTTTGGAAAAATCGGCAATCTTGTGAAACATTACTGATATTTCCTTCAAAAGCGAGAGGCGGTTGAACTGGATTTCTTTATCTTTATCCATGACCATAACATGGTCGAAGAAATTGTCCACCGGCGGACGCAAGGTGGCCAGTTCGGTCAGGGCGCCGAAATAGTCACTGCCTTTAATTTTTGTTTCGACTTTACTGCTGACTTTCTTAAAGGCGGAAAAAAGATTCTTTTCCGTATCCATAAGGAAAAGTTTTGTGTTCAATCGAGGCTCGCCAAATCCTCTTAGAATATTGTCGACACGTTTGAAAGCAATCGAGATAGGTTCGAAATCCGGATTTTTGCGGAAGTCGTGCAGGGCTTTTATCTTTTTTTCGCAAGCAACCAAGTCGCTAAAACCGGCGGCTAAAACCGCATCTACTGTGTCATAGTCGTAGCCTTGAGAAATGAACAGATTTTCCAGGCGGCCGGCAAAAAATCGCAGCACTTCTTGCTTTATTTCCGTAGAGGGTCTTTGGAAAGAATTTTTAAATAAGCGGAAACTTTCGTCAAAGAGGTAATCAAGAGACAGCGCGTAATGTTTGGACAGAATAATGTTGATTATGCCTATGGCCTGTCGTCTGAGCGCGTACGGATCCGCTGTCCCCGTGGGCGCCAGGCCGACGCCGAAGAAACCAACGATACTGTCCATTTTATCCGCGATGCCCACTATTGCTCCTTCGTCACTTTGGGGTAGCTCTCCTCCGGCGAAGATGGGCAGGTAATGCTCATATATCGCATTGGCAATGAGTGGTTTTTCCCCCCACAAAAGAGCGTATTCCCGGCCGATGATTCCCTGTAACTCGGAGAATTCTCCGACCATCAGAGTTTCCAAATCTGCTTTGGCCAAAAGTGCCGCCCGCTCGACATCACTTTTTGCTTCCGGTTTTATTGTTTGCGCTATTTTTACGGCTAATTTGCGGAATCGCATCACTTTTTCGTATGATGTGCCCAGTAGCGTGTGAAAAACCACTTTTTTTAAGGACTCAACGCGATTTTCCAGAGGGATTTTTTTGTCTTCATCAAAAAAGAATTGAGCATCGGCGAGGCGCGCATGCAGAACACGCTCATTGCCCTGGATGACAATGTTTTCGTCGCGCGGTTTGGTGTTGCTGACGGCAATAAAGCAGGGTAGCAGTTCGCCCTGGTTGTTTACCACAGGAAAGTATTTTTGGTGAGAAATCATTGTCGTGATAATGACATCTTTCGGAATTTTAAGGAAATTATCGTGAAAATTTCCGCGGATGATAACGGGGTATTCTACCAGAAAAGTAACCGTTTCCAGAAGCTCTGCGGTGTAAAACAGTGTTCCTTCCGCTTGTTTTGCTGCTTTTTGCGCTTCGGCGAGAATTATCTTTTCCCTCTCCTTCGGGTCGGCAATGACAAAATTCTTTTTTGTCTTGGCCAGATAATCATCAAAGCCGGAAACGGAAAAAGGTGCAGGGCTCAGGAAACGATGGCCATAAGATTTATTGCCGCTGGAAATATTATCAATCTGAAGAGGAATAATAACTCCGCCGTACAGAGCAAGGAGCCAGTGAATCGGGCGCGCAAAGCGCAAATCGCAGCTGCCCCAACGCATGGATTTTTTAAACGGGATCGACATAAGAAAATTTTTGAGAATATCCGGCAGAAGTTCTTCCGTGGGTTTCCCCGCAATTTTTTTACGGGCGCCAGCGTATTCGCCTTTATCCGTAACGATTATTTCTAATTCGTGTGTTTCTATTCCCACACTCCGGGCAAAGCCCAGTGCTGCTTTGGTCGGTTTGCCGTTTTCATCAAAGGCGGATTTTTTTGCCGGCCCGATTTTTTCCAAGGTTTGATCGTCTTGCTTGCGTGCCAAATCTTTTATATGAAGAACCAGCCTCCTTGGCGTGGCCAGGCATTTTATTCCTTCAAAAACTATTCTTTTTTCCACCAATAGTTTTTGAATAATTTCTTCCATATCCACAATGGCTTTAGGCAAAAAGACGGCGGGAATTTCTTCCGTTCCGATTTCAAAAAGCAGTTCGTTGTTCATTTCGTCTCCAGAGTCTCTAGTTGTTTTTTAGAAGGGGATAGTTCATTTCTCCGCGCTGTTTCAAGAAAAGCTCTGCGCTCAGCCGGGCGAGATTGCGTACTCTGCCGATATAGCTTGTTCTTTCGGCCACGCTGATTGCTCCGCGTGCGTTGAGCAAATTAAAAGCATGTGAACATTTCAGACAGTAATCGTAAGCGGGGAGGGCAAGCTCCTTTTCGGCAACTCGCAGGGCTTCTTTTTCATACATGTCAAAAAGTTTACGCAGCATGGCGATATCGGCCAGCTCGAAATTGTAAGTGGAAAATTCTACTTCACTCTGGTGATGAACATCTCCGTATTTGATTTTTTCGGTCCACTGCAAGTCGAACACATTATTTATTCCCTGGATGTACATGGCAATACGCTCGATACCGTAAGTCAATTCGGCGCACACGGGATTGAGGTCGAATCCGCCCACTTGCTGAAAATAGGTGAATTGGGTGATTTCCATTCCGTCAAGCCATACCTCCCAGCCAAGACCCCAGGCGCCCAGCGTGGGTGATTCCCAGTCATCCTCGACAAAGCGTATGTCGTGATCCAGCGGATCGATACCGAAACTTCTGAGTGAATCCAGGTACAGGTCCTGGATA
>Ga0302249_1002131_pt1 | contig 11659 bp, 10 predicted proteins | sample AAG_UR_Val_MG_FD_193531 | JGI IMG/M metagenome (GOLD analysis project Ga0302249, IMG submission 193531) | Enriched activated sludge microbial communities from anaerobic digester in WTTP, New Holstein, Wisconsin, United States - AAG_UR_Val | ecosystem: Engineered > Bioreactor > Anaerobic >... | reverse complement strand
ACGGGACGGGTAACGATCAAGGGCCGCGTGGCCAGCCTCCTCGAGGTAGGCACCGGTTTCCATTCGGAGTTAACGGGGCGGGAAAACATCTATCTCAACGGGACGATCCTCGGGATGACGCGGGCGGAGATCAAGAAAAAGTTCGACGAAATCGTCGCCTTTTCCGAGGTGGAAAGGTACCTCGATACCCCGGTAAAACGCTATTCCAGCGGGATGTATGTCCGTCTCGCCTTTGCCGTTGCCGCCCATCTGGAGCCGGAAATATTGGTTATCGATGAAGTACTGGCTGTGGGTGATATGCAGTTTCAGAAAAAGTGCTTGGGGAAAATGGGAGATGTAAGACATGATGGGCGAACTGTTCTATTTGTCAGCCATAATATGGCTTCAATAAAAGTCCTATGCAGTTCAGGTATTCTCTTCGAAAATGGACAAATTATCAATTGTAATTCTGCAAATGACTGCATAAACACGTATTTGACGATGGGGCTAGGCAGTGGGTCAATAGTTAGCAACATTGAAATTCAAGATCCTATGGTTACTGTTTATTCAATTCATGTTAATGGATCAGAGCATGATTCAATTACTCTTTCTCCGGATTGTTTTGTTCTTGATATTGAGATTACAGGAGAATTAAAGGATTCAATACCTATCGAACTTGAGTTGCAAATCAAGGATCTCTATGAAATACCACTTGCTTTTTTCTCCCCAGGACATGAAAAAGGTGAAGCATCAATATTAAAAAGTGGATTATTCAGAATTGTCCACTCCATTGCGTTGCCGAGGATATGCGCTGGTCATTACTTGGTAGATATTTTCCTTACGCATCCAGGAATAAAATATTGGGTAAAAATACCAAGGGCTTTTTCTCTTCATGTTGAAGGCACCGCCACAAAAAGTGGATTAATTATAGATTATAAAGGAGGAGTTGGATTTATAACTTTATCCTCAAATTCAAAGAATGGGCAATGATCAGACATAAATTGAAACAGAAACTGAAGAATGGCATAAACAACCTTTTATTTTCTTTAGGTTATTCCCTTGTGAGAATTTCAAGCCAACAGGCTCATGGTACGATGGATGGCGCTTTCCGGAACATTGTCAAAAGAAAACATTATTTTAATACCGTTATTGATGTCGGCGCTTCTAATGGGAGTTGGTCTCTTTCATTTATGAGATTCTTTCCGCTGTGCCAATACCTATTGATAGAAGCTCAACCTGTCCATGAAAAGTCTCTCAATAAGTTTGTTAAAAAACATAAAAATGCCCATTTGTCACTAGCAGCAGCAGCGAATTCAGTGGGGCATATATACTTTGACACTTCTGATCCCTTTGGTGGTCAAGCTTCCCATATACCTTATCGTTCAAATAATATTCAGGTTCCTGCAATAACCATTGATAACGAAATATGCACAAGAAAATTGCCAGGACCTTACTTAATAAAATTGGATACCCACGGATTCGAGGTACCTATTCTAACAGGAGCTTTCAATACTTTGACAGAGACAGAAGTAATTATAATGGAGTGTTATAATTTTAGAATAACCAAGAACTGTTTATTGTTCTATGAAATGTGCGACTATTTAAAAGTGTTTAAATTCAGATGTATAGACCTTGTTGATGCCTCACATCGTCCATACGACAATTCCTTTTGGCAAATGGACTTAGTATTTGTCAAAGAGAATCGGCCTGAATTTTTATATTCAATGTACAAATAAAAATGACAAACTATCCCAAAATATCGATAGTCACTCCCAATAGTAATGGTGCAGAATATCTTGAAGATACTATTAAATCAGTTGTCGAACAAAAATATCCGAATCTTGAATATATAGTTATAGATGGCGGAAGTAAGGATGAAAGTGTTGATATCATCAAAAAATATCAAAATCAAATAACATATTGGACGAGCGAACCGGATGACGGAATGTACCATGCCATTCAAAAAGGTTTCGCGCGTAGTACCGGTGAAATAATGGCGTGGATTAATAGTGATGATATGTATCACAAAAAGGCATTTTATACTATCGCTGAAATATTTGGTTCATTTGAACAAGTAAAATGGTTGGTCGGTGCAACGACTGCCTATGATACTTTAGGAAGAACAGTACTTGTAAGGCCAAGTAGATTATTCACTAAGTATGATTTTTATAACCGTGATTTCAGATTCATACAACAAGAATCAACATTTTGGAGGAGATCGCTTTGGCAGGTTGCAGGTTCATCCTTGGATCTAAGTCATAAATACGCGGCAGATTTGGCATTGTGGGTGAAATTTTTTCATTATGAAAAATTATATGTAATAGACGCCCTGATTGGAGGTTTCAGATGGAGGCTTAAGAATCAACTCTCTTTAGATCATAGAGAGGAATATTTGAAAGAAACTGACGCAATTTTATCATCTGTTTTTTTAAAAGAAGAGGACAAATCTATTCTTTTGAGATATAAAACCCTTCTGCTTATTGATAAATGTTTAAATAAACTAAATCTATTCAATCTCGATTGGATGATACGTTTCTATAGAAGGAAATATTTTAATGAAAATTCGAAAATCGTTTTTGATCGAAACCTCATGAAGTTTATAATTTACGAAGGGAAATAAACAAGAATTTAAATGAAACTCATCAACAATTTGTCTCAACCTGAGGTATCATAAATGTTTGGAGTAACGGTAAATTATTTTTCGAGCATTCACAGTTCAACTTCAACAAAACAATCAGTTTTTTTTGCCTTATCTCTTTTAAAAAATTGCAGTCATGTATCTACAATTGTCTTGAGTGATGGATCAGAAGCAGAAGACCATGAATTAAGAAAATATTGTGAATCGATTAATGTTCATTACGCTCATCAGGGAAGGCTTGCCTCTTTTGGTGATACATATAATTATGGTACATGTTTTCTAAAGGAAGATTGGATTGCTCTTATGGCCTCCGATATTTACGTATATCCCGCTACATTCTCAGCATTTGATAATTTTATAAAAAATCATCATGAACTTCCAATTGGATGTCTCATACCATATTTATCCACCAGTGATTTGCTCTTTCAAATGAACCAAAATAGATTGGATGCATATGCATCATTGATGACATATAATTTAAATATTTTCAGAAGAGATGTTTTCTTAAAAATAGGTGGCGTTAATACAATGCTAAATGGCTGTTTTAATGACATCGTTACATGTATTCAATTAAAAAAAAATGGCTTGGATGTCTTCATTGTTGGGGGTTCCTATGCGTTGCATTATGGGAGATTGACCGTTGGCAATAACATTAACCATAAATATATTGAAGATGAAAAGTTATTTATTACGAAATATCCTGAATATTACGATGAAGCTGGATATTTTAAAGTAAAAACAGTAAAATTTTTTAAAAGCAATTTTCTTAAAGTATTATTTCACATTGATAGATATTATGGCAACCGTAAATTCACGTCAGCCATAATTAAGAACATTCCTTTTTTTCAGAAAATATAATCGCAATTGCTGCAGGTTGCTACTCAATCTATTCAAAATTGTTTTTTCCTATCCATTCATTACATAATCATAAAGGAATAAATTTGAGATGTTGGACTATATAAAACACTTATTGAATGTTTTTTTGCCAAGAGTTGTTTACCTCCAAATTAAAAGTTTTTATTATCAAAGACAAAAAACATTATCTCAATTAGGTCAGGATTTTTGGGTTTTTGGTGAGGTGTTTAATGAAAAAAATGGTGGGTATTTTGTGGATATAGGTGCCGCAGATGGAATATTTTTTAGCAACACATTTTTATTGGAAAAAAGATATAAATGGAACGGTATATGCGTCGAGGCTGACCCGAATTCCTACAAAGATTTGTGTCTTGTAAGAAGTACGCGATGCTTCAATGTATGTGTCGATTCTCATGATAGAATAGTAGATTATGTGCAAGGATTTCTTGTGGGGGGGATATTAGATGCAAAAGCAAACTATGATGAACTTCTCGTTGAAAAGTACAAGAACAAAATCACAAAAATGCATACAAAAACATTAGTATCGATATTGGACAGTGTCAATGCACCTGGCATTATTGATTATCTCTCAATCGATGTTGAAGGATCAGAGTATCGTGTTTTGTATGATTTCCCTTTTGATAAATACACGTTTCGGTGTATTACTATTGAAAGACCAAATCAGCCTTTGAGGGACAAATTAATGAAAAATGGTTATGTGTTTATAAAAGAAATACCCAAACTGGATGTATTTTACATTCATGAGTCATTCGTAGAAACATATAAAAATAACCTTGAAGAATATTGGGTTAAAAATTCTTATTATTACAGGCCGTTACTTTAGAAAAAATAATTGGAGTCGTTATTCTTGAATTATTTGCATAGAGCTTTTTCATGGCTGTGCCGCTTACGGCATATTTCTCAATTTGCTAATTGCTCGAAAGAATCCGCACTATTAGATCATGAAAACGATTTTAAGAAGCTTGATATGCATGCTTTCTTAAACTTGAAGCTTTTACATGAACCGCATGCTTATCACAAAGAAGGCACAAAATGTATTTATCAAGATCTAATAAGGAATGGATGTACGATCCGGGAGATGATATTTCATATTGTTAATGAACCTGAGTACCTAAATGATAGTAAATATGAACGGCTTGACAGTCTAAAATTTGACCACATGAAACATTACATTTATTGTATTAAGTTTGGTTTTAGACATGGCATCGGTAATTGGAGCGAGATCTCAAGTGAACTAATGTCACATATTGAATATTATACTGAAAAAAAAGAAATGTATGACGAGGAGATCCGGGAGTATCTGCAACAGTCTCCTATAAAGATAAAAGGCGAAACCATCACAGATGGATTACATCGTTCGATGTGCATGATAGGCAGAATAATTAAAGGACAAAAATATATTCCATTTTTTTTCAAAGGACACTGCAATGTTCGGATTCATCGCAAAAGGATACCTAATCTTGGGTACAGAAGAAAACAAAACGAATATCGCTTGAAAAAAATTCTGCCGCTGATCGAAAAAAGGTGTTTTAAAGCGATAGATATTGGAAGTAATTACGGTTATTTCAGTCTCAACCTAGCCAATTATTTTCCAAATTCACAAATATTTTCAATTGAGGGTTCCTACGGAACCGGAAACAAGGAAAGCAAGGGGATAAATCAGCAAATTGCCATAAAAAGCCGTATGTTCTTATTCAATGTTTTCATCTATGATACATTGTTAAGCAACGAACAAATTCGGGAATTCAATGATAAAGAAATTGTTTTCGATTACCAGATCAGCTTTTCTGTTTTTCATTGGATCGTCTATTTAAGTTGTGGAAACAATGGGAACTCATCAGAAATTGAGAAGATGCTTTTAGGCCATCTAAAAATGGCTGAAGTTACCTTTATAGAGTTGCCGTGCATATCACAGCAAACATCGCTATCTCCCTTGTATAATCTTTATGAAACGACGGAAGAAATGTTTTTTGCTCTGAGCCAGAGGCAACCAATGCAATTCGAGAAACTTGGAGTCTGTGAATGGTATGGGACGAGAGAGCTGTATCGTGTAATCCTCCTCAATCATAAACCTACAGAATTTAATCCTTTCAATGAAGAGTTTATTCTAAATATGAAGCAATAGGCAATTTCTTAATCTATATATATCACCGCGAAAATTTTACTCCACTCTTGTTTTTTTAAGTCGAAAGCAATGTGAGATAGCCAACTATGCATTGCCCTTACATATCTGAGCTACCGTCACCACCACAAGGCAAGACGGGATGGCCTTGGACTGAAGAGAAGCCAACTTTTCTTCAACACCCGTCAATCTGTAACTCATGGCCTAAGATTAGCATTATAACACCCAGCTTCAATCAGGGGGAGTTCCTTGAAGAGACAATCCGCTCTGTACTTCTTCAAGGATATCCTGATACCGAGTATATCATCATCGATGGTGGCTCGACAGACAAAAGTGCAGAGATTATAGTAAAATATTCACCCTGGCTGCATTACTGGTTAAGCGAGCCGGATACGGGGCAGAGCAACGCCATCAACAAGGGTTTTAAACGGGCGACAGGGGAACTATGTGCTTACATCAACAGTGATGACCTCTATGAACCAGGAGCTTTTCGATCCGCAGCGGTGGCCTTCATGAAAGCTGAAAAGCCGCAATTCATGGCCGGGAACTGTATTGTATTCGACAAAAGCAAGGTCAAACGCATATTCAATGCTTGGTGGCCGGATCATATCGGGCATCTACTTAAGCCTTTCGGTTCAACCTTTGCACAACCTGCGTCATTCTGGAGCCGGGATATTTACGAACAGGTTGGAGGGTTTGATGAAAATTTGCATTATGTATTCGATCGGGAGTTCTTCTTGAAAATCGGCCTTGCAGGTAAGGCGCCATTGATCCTTGGCCAGACACTGGCTCGATATCGTGATCACGTCGGCACGAAGACATCCAACACAATAAGGTTTTTTCAGGAGTCGCTCCCCATCATAGAAAAATATGCAGATCAATGTGACTTAAGCACCAAGGATAAACGGGACATGTTGCGACTCTGCCGGGATGAAATCGCCTATCTGACCGTGTTTATCCATTGGAAACAGAGAGGTCGAAAGTCAGGACTGAAGGAATTCTTAAAAGTACTTGTCACACGTCCCTGGCTTTTGGGGGAAAGAAAATTTTTGGGCCAGTTTCGCCGGCTGCTGTTTTTTCAGGAACAGAGTGTGGCCGAACTCGGGAATGTTTGAATACGTTAAAGGTAGCTTGATCTGTTGAGCAAAAAAAAGATGCTAATGATCGCTTACCATTTTCCTCCGATCGGAGGCGCAGGCGCATTGCGAACATTGAAAACGGCCAAATACTTGCCCCAGCATGGATGGGACCCTATCATACTTACCGTCAAAAATCCGGACTGGTATTATGCGGAAGACAAGCTGCTACTCAAAGATATGCCACCCACAGGGGCCCTCGTTCGCACCTTCATGCTTCGGTCCGCCTGGTTCTATCGAATCATGAACCCATTGCGCATTCGTAAGCTCGACCTCTGGCTAAAACGCTATGTGGCTCACCCTGATGATCAGATCGGCTGGTTTCCTTTTGCTGTACATGCTGCCTCCGCTTTAATGAAGAGTAATCATATTGAAGCGATCTATTCGACATCAGCACCTTTGACCTCTCATTTGATCGCGCATCACCTCTGCAAACGCTTCGGTATCCCCTGGATGGCCGACTTTCGCGATGAGTGGTTCGAGAATCCCGATCTGCCGCTGCCAACCGCCTGGCACCGTCGCCTGCACTTCCGCCTCGAGGAGCGGATCGTCAAGACTGCGAACCAAGTCATCACAGCGGCCCCGATCTTCAGCCGCTATCTGGCCAAACACTGCCCAGGCGAAGCGAAGTTAGAAACGATCACTATGGGTTTTGATCCGGATGACTATCTGGACTTGGGAGAGGAAATCAAGCGGCGTAACGAGAAGTTTACCGTGACCTTTTCAGGTTTGTTTTATGGGAGTTTTCGGCCCGATCATCTCTTGACGTCGGTCAATGCCCTCATCGACGGAGGGGAAATACCAAGGCAGGCGGTGCGCCTTCGCTTCATAGGTGCAAATTCCCCGAGCGACCTGAGAGAACCGGACAAGCACGGGATATGCGATTTTACCGGCTTTATGCCACATGCGCAGGCGCTGCGACTAGCCAGCCAATCCGATGTGCTGCTCCTGCTGCTAAGCCGCGAGCGTGGGCGGTATGTCATCCCCAGCAAGACCTTTGAATACATGGCCCTGAAGAAACCCGTCTTGGCGATTGTGCCTTCGGACGGGGAAGCGGCCAAAATCATCAGGGATACAGGAATCGGCGTGGTTGCCGATTTTGAAAGTATTCCGAACATCAAGCAGGCCTACCTGAGGATGTACCGGCAATGGGAGAATGACACTTTAAAGATCGATCCAGCCACCGATCGGATCGCAACATACAACTACAGCAATCTGACCGGCCGAATTGCGGCGCAACTCGACCAGATGATTCAGCGGAGGGATCAACCGTGACGAAACACCTGAACATAGCCGCCTTGTCCCGGACAACATACTGGCATGGCATGCGAGGTGGTATGGACGTGCACGGCAAGCTGTTAGCGCAGGGTCTGGCAGATCGGGACCATCGCGTTGTTTTCATATCCACCCATCATCCATCGGGCAAAGCCCGTGAGGAGATTGACGGTGTCGATATACATTACTTGAAGAATACGGTATTTGGGTCACGCCGACGTGGTTGGGCAGAGGAAAGTGTTCATGCACTTGAGGTTATGCACAAGCAACAGCCTTTCGACCTGATCTGGAGCCAGAGCTACGATGGGTTTGGCGTGACGCGGATCAGCGGAGCAGTCGGGCAGATACCCATGCTGGCCACGTTGCACGGCAGCATCCAGCAGGAATACACCTCTTTTCTGGCCAACATCGGCCAAGGATGGATACAGCCTCTCAGTATGCTCAAGGCCTTTTCGGGCCTATTCTATTCCTATTTTATCACGCAGAAACCGGTACTGCGGCACTCGCGGGGAATTGTGACGGTAAGCCGCAGGGTTATAGAGGATCTGGGAAAGTGGTTTGGTAGGTCCGTTACCGGCAAATGCAAAAAGATTTACAACGGCGTCGATATCGAACGGTTTTGTCCGGATGAGGAGGGCAGGCGTATCGTCCGGCGCCGTTACAACATTGGGGAAAATGATGTAATCCTTCTCACCCTGGGACGGCTTACCCGTGAAAAGGGACATCATCTCCTGATCGAGGTTCTTGAAGCACTACGGCGGGACCTGCCGGAAATTAGGTTGTTGGTTGTAGGCGAGGGTGAAAGTCTGATGCATCTGAAAGCCACAGCGAGCCGCCTGGGCCTGTCTGAAGCCGTTATCTTTGCCGGGTCGGTTGACAACGCTGAAACGGCTTCCTACTACAATGCCTCCGACATTTTCGTTTTCCCAACGCTCACCGTTGAAGGATTGCCGTTCGTATTGCTCGAAGCCATGGCATGCGGAAAACCGGTTATCGCTTCCGAGATCGGGGGAACCGGCGAGGCGATCCGGGACGGTGAGAACGGGATACTGATCAAGCCGGGCGATAAAGCCGCCATGACACGACAGATTGCCATGCTGATTCGCGACAGAAATCTTGCCGAACGCCTCAGCCGCGCAGCCGAAGCAACGGTCCGATGTGATTTCAGCATCGAGAGGATGATAGACCTTACGGAAAAGGAAATGATTAACATTTCGGACAAATTACCTTTCCCGCCTGCCGTACGTCCGGGATCATGAAGATACTCTATATTGCCGATTCAACCAGTATCCATACCAAAAGGTGGGTGGGCTACTTCCGCGACGTTGGTCATAATATTTCTATCATCACCTTGGGCAGGAAGCGGGAGATCATCCCCGGCATCAGACATCTTGCCAACTTCGATCAATTCTATTATGGGTCTCCACTCTTCCTGCAGGTACTTTTTCGGGCACGTCGTATTATCCAAAAAGAGAAGCCGGATATCGTCCACGGTCATTTTGTTCATCAGTACGGCTGGCTTGCCGCCCTGGCCGGTTGCCATCCGTTGGTCATAACTGCCTGGGGAACGGATATTCTGAATCTGCCGGACGCATCGCGCCTCAAACTCGGCAAATATTTAACGCAATATACCCTGAAGAAAGCTGATTTATTGACTGGCACATCGGAACATTTAAAAAGAGAAATGGTCAGGCTGGGCGCTAGTGAAGACCGTGTTCATGTCATTTTCTGGGGAGTGGATATTGACTGTTTTCGGCCGGATGTCGATTCGACTGCATTAAGAAGGAAGATAGGTATCGCCTCTGATCAAATCGTCATGTTGAGCAACCGGAATCACAGTGAACTCTACAACAATGATATCGTCATCGAGGCGATGGACCGGGTGCTAAAAATCTTCCCGCAAACAATCCTTATTCTTCAAAACTCGGGGGGAAATCTCGAACCTCAATTGAGGTCTCTCGTACGGAGGCTCGGTATAGATTCCTCAATTCGCTTTTTACAACAATTCAATCATGAAGACCTCCCGGCTCTATATGCCATGGCCCATATTTATATATCCGTACCCTCGTGGGACGCAGGACCCGTTTCACTTAAGGAGGCCATGGCCTGTGGTGCTGTTCCTGTTATCAGCGACCTCCCCGGCCCTCGGGAATGGGTGACTGATGAAGTCAATGGCAAAGTCATACCAATACGGAACATCGGAGCCCTCGCTGCGGCCGTGATTGACCTGATACGGGACAAAGAGAAGAGAATTCGAATTGCTGAGATGAATGCCCGGTTGATAAAAAGGAGTGCCGCGCACGAAGGGCAAATGAAAAAAATGGAGGACCTCTATCAATCGCTGGCATGACGATGGAAAATTGTTACACTAATGGACAATATTTTGGGTGTCACCCCAATTGGCATATTGAAGATTCGGCCTGGAAGGCTCGGAATGTTCATCAAATCATTAAGCGCAATAGGATCAGCGGAGTCAGAATTGCGGATTTAGGCTGCGGTGCAGGAGGGGTCTTATCTGAACTGTCCCGTTTAATGGGGCCCGGCATCAGGTACTACGGTTATGACATTTCTCCACAAGCCACCGAGCTTGCACGAAAACAGGAAAACGTGAATATATGCTTCAAGATAGAAGACCTTCTTTCGGACAATAATGATGACTATTTTGACATTCTGCTGATCATTGATGTGGTGGAGCATATTCCTGACTATATGGATTTTCTAAAAAATTGCAGGACCAAGGCCAATTATAAAATCTTTCACATTCCTCTTGATTTGAGTGCTTTTTCAGTGCTGAACAACTCGATTATCGAAGGGCGCAGAAATCTCGGTCATGTCCATTATTTTTCCTTTCAATCGGCCGTGGCCTGTCTGAAAGATACTGGGCACGTCATCATGGACTGCTTCTATACAGATGTCGGGAGTTACTACAGAGAACAATCGCCGACTCTCAAGAACATCATCGCAAATTTGCCTCGAAAAATGACATCTTTCTTCAGTGTTGCTCTTGCCTCAAAAATATTCGGCCGATATTCAATAATAATCCTGACCCATTGACCTGGTTTTCGCAAGTGCCCTTCTTGGGAAAATAATGCCTCATCGAAAACTCCACATCCTAATCTTCGCCTACTGGCACGACAAAGGCTGGAAAGGGTTTGTCGGGGCCACCGTGAAAATCTGGGATCTCGCTCATAATACGGCGCGGCTTGGCCACGACGTTTTTTTATTTCTTCCCAAGTATGAACTGCAGACTGATTCCATTCCTTTCCGTCTGGTAAGGATACCGTTGTTTGATTTCTCCATGCTGCGCTCGTTGTCGTTCAGCTTCCTTTTAGCGTTGTTTCTTCTTTGTCATTGCTCAAACGCCAAGCCGGATGTAGTTTATATTCGTAGAGGCATATCGCTCATTCCGGCGATATTTGCCAAGCTCACAAAGTCGATATTGGTATATGAGGTCAATGACGATCCCTACGCTCAAGAAGACTTGCCCTCCATGAGCATTTTATCTCTCGTTGACAGATGGTTATCCATTAAAACCGATGAGATCGCCTTATCCTGGTGCGATGCGGCTTTCGTAATTACAAAACAGATCGGAGATAAAATCATTCGACAGCTACCCAGAATCAGCCCCACAAA
>Ga0302249_1002119_pt1 | contig 11719 bp, 12 predicted proteins | sample AAG_UR_Val_MG_FD_193531 | JGI IMG/M metagenome (GOLD analysis project Ga0302249, IMG submission 193531) | Enriched activated sludge microbial communities from anaerobic digester in WTTP, New Holstein, Wisconsin, United States - AAG_UR_Val | ecosystem: Engineered > Bioreactor > Anaerobic >... | reverse complement strand
TTTTAGTTTTAGCTTGACATAAGGGTGACGCAAGTCGTGGAAACGTATTTGCTTAAAATTGTGTTTTTTAAGTATTTGCGAGAACCTTTTGCTATAGGTAGAAGGGTCAACAATACTACCATCCGGCTCACAACATACAAATCCAGTGTCCACATAATCCTCTCCTAATATTTCCTTGTTTTTGTTTTGAAGATCTTTGTGTCTTTTTAATATTTCTGATAGAGTTTGAGTGATTCGGATACTTCTATAACTGCCTAATGTTTTTAGTTTATCACGTTTAGTACTTACTGCTCCAGCAGTTCTTTGTTTGCGAATATTGAGGATACATCTGTCTAAGTCAACATCTATCCACATAAGGCCGGCATCCTCACCTCTTCTCAATCCGGATAAACCGGAGAGTGCGGTAGGAAGTTCCATAGGATCATTTTTTATAACAGCAAGTAACTGCATTATAGTCTGCTGATCAAAGACATCGCCATAAAACTTTTCTTTTGATGGCCGTTCTGCATCTCTAGCAGGGTTTCTTAGGATTAGGCGTTCTTTTGTAGCATAGTCAAGGGCTTTACTTAGGTTGCGATGGATATATTCTATGCTGGTTGCCGATAGTCCGGTACTAGTATCATCGTTTTCATCTTCATAAAGTTCATAATAAAAGTTTTCTATGTCTCTTGATGTAATATTCTGAAGTGGAATCCAACCGATGTTAGGAATTAAATGCTTATAGATATTAACCCTATAGCCTCTAATAGTATTTGGAGCAAGTTTACCTTCGACATATTTGGAGAACCACTCTGTGAGTAGTTCTCCAAGAGTGATTTTTTTCGCATCAATGTAGCTATTATTATTTATTTGTCCGAGTACTTCAGTTAAATATTTTTGGGCTTCACCTTTTTTTACAAATCCTCTTTTAAGTTTTTGCTTTTTTTTGCCGGTTTTTGAGTCTATTACCCTAAATATTACATCATAGACCGTTTTACCCTTTGTGTTTATTCGTTCTTGGATACTGCCATCCATTTTATCTCCTCCTAGTGTATTAACATCAAAATTTGTTATCTTATAGTCATCTTTATCATTGTCATTTTTGTTAATCTTTGGCTTTTAATTCATCTGAGATATCATCCAGTTGTCAAAAAGCTCTGCGGGTATTCTTATAACCTTACCGATGCGGATAACAGGAAATAAACCTTGGTTAACCAGTGCATAAGCCTTAGTCCTTGAAAGCTGTAGGATAGTCTCAATATCACTCACTTTGTATGTTTTACTCATTACAAAACCCCCTTTCCTAACTAATATTTGCTTCTAGCGTCACTCAAACAAAAAAGCCGCAGAGCATTTTATTGCATTGCGGCTTTTAGAATTTTTTATTTTTGATTAAAAATCAAAAAAGCAAATTGCATTGCAATTTGCCAACCTTTTATATGCCAACCTATTTTATCAAACACAGCTAGTATACTAGCTTGTATTTAAGTTAACACAATACTTAAAAAAATGCAATACCTTTTTTATATTTTATTATTTTGTAATATTGAGTAAGATTTAATGAACATTACTATACTAAACCTTACTCAATATACCCTTGCCCTGCCATTCCATACCATGCATAAACTAGCCTACCCAAACCGTACCAGACCAAACCTAATCAAACCGTACCAGACCATACATACCCAAACCGTACCTGTCCAAATTAACCAAATCTCATCAGTATGGAGTCGGTCAATCTCCATATATGGCATTTATAATGCCATTTCGAAATATCTAACCATCCCAGGTATGCTTCCTCCAATCAGTCGTTATGATTCCATCCTTAAGAGCCTTGGCAATCATGCCCCTATGCCTGTTATCGGATCTAAGCACATGGCATCGCCTGCATAAGGTTCTTAAATTGTTTAGTTTATTTGTTCCACATTTACCGGATATAATATGATCTATGTGACACTTATCCAAAGATAAGGGAGTATGGCAATGGGTACAGCTTTTTTTATCGCGATTCCAAACTATCTCCCTTATCTTATACCATACTTCCTTAGGAGGTCTCTTTTTAGGCACTTTCCTTATCCTCAATAACTTCAAAATTTTCCACTACAAACCTCCCAAATCCTATAGAGCGACCATCACCAAGGCCACAATACATCCCGGCATCAATAAGTATAGAATGAATCTGTTCCCTATTAACAATAGTTTTGTCCCAGGAAATACTAAAGGTTATTTTCCAATCCTTTGAAGCAGCAACTCTATATCTTATATTTCTTGATTTTGTGGTAGGGTTTCGAACACTTCTTACATCCAAGAATACCGGTTGTGTCGGATCAATTTCAATTTCGTTGGGTAAATATCTATCTAATAGGATTCTGTCATCAATTACCTGTAGGGTGGCTGCTATTGCTGATTGAAGGGTGCCTCTGCCTTTTTTTGTGTATCTTGCCCCGTCCCGTATGCAAGCAAATATGTAAGATGGCTCAAGGTATAGTTGTTTGTTATCATCACATAGTACGGTTTTTTTCCATTCCTCGGGATTGTTTCCTGCAACCCCTTTCCTTTCGGTTTTGGATAATGGCAGGGATTCCGGTCCGAAGTGGTTGAATAGCAATGGTCTGAAACCAGTAATAGAAACTTTTGCTTTAAGCATATTACTCATTATACATCACCTCAAATTCATATTATACGAATAAAATTCGTATAATATGAATTATATACTAACATTATAAATTTGGCAACATATAAATATACAAAATTCGTATAAAACGAATTTTATTTAGAATTACTTTGGAAACATCGTAATAAAGCCTTGAAATTTACCTAGGGTAACAATATAATTAACCTATCGGGCTGATGAGTTTATATCCATTTATAAGTGAAACGGGAGTTGATCTAATGATAAAGATAAAGCTATCGGAGTTAATGGGTAAACATAGAATGACTCAGAAGAAAGTGGCAAAGGAAACTAAGATTTGGCCCAGCACGGTTTCGGCTATATATCACGAAAGGGTAAAGTACATAGATATTAATCACATTAATGAGCTGTGCAAATTATTCAACTGCCAGCCGGGGGATTTATTTGAATACATTGAGGATGAAAATGAGTAGAAATGTTAAGTTTTGTTCTTTATGTATCACGTAGTACATATTTAATGAAAACCAGTTGACATTGCGAAAATTGTATTTATAATAAAGCATAAGGTTAGCATGTTAACGGTAATGCCGTTAAGAGGTAAGAATACAAGAGGTTGGATAATATATATTATCTGACCTTATTTTTTTGCTAGCCAGCAAATTAAAAAAAAGTAAATAAAGAAAGATGCAGAACACTTGCATCTAAAAAAGATACAAAAACACCCATATGCAGCGACTTATGGGTGTTTTTGTATAGTTGAACTTTGACAGCTATGGTAAGACAGATCATCAGATCTCTGTGCCAGGTGGCACGTCCGATGGACGAAGAGAGCCCTCGCCGTTAAGCACCTCTAATCCTGGGAGGATGGGCATAGTGCTTACTTTTATTTCTATAGTTGTACTTTCTAAACTAAATAACTGAGATGGTGTTACTTTTATTACATCAGTGGCATCTACAGCATAGTAATTATAAGGGATTAAGGCAAACAGTGATAAAGAATTTTTAATAAAAAAATCTGAATTGCTGAAAGCTTTAATTAATATACAAAAAATGGGAGGAGCATACAATGAATAATCAACTGAGCGATGAACAAAAAAAGATACTTGCAAAAACTAAAAGGATAATCGATTTACAATTTCGGGGATACAGAGAAGGGAAACATACAAGTCGGCGCACATACCGGAGCGTTGTACATGCATATGCAAGGTATATCATTACACAAAAGGGGGGAAAGGAAATAGCCATTAATCTAGATGACGTGCAGTCGTACATAGATAGCCTAATCAAAAAAGGCAGAACAGTGAGTTATGCAAATGGAGTAATTTGTGCGCTTAAGTATTATACAAGGAAGACACACGGAAAGGACAGCAAAGTATTGCATCAACTGGATAGAGTAAAGGTAATAACTGGTGAGGAGAGGATAGAATATGAAAAAATATAGCAATATATATGACCTGTGCGAAAAAGATCAAAACATATGCCGGCACTTATATACTCAGGTGAACAACTTATACAGGTCTGAAATAAACAAAGGTAAAATTCTTGAAGATACGGGGATTAGATATAGAGATGCATTACATTTGCTTTCGAAATTTTTAGTAGAATGTTACCATAAAAAAAATCTCAACTATATAGAGTCAAGACATATATATGCTTTTGCAGAATGGGCTTGGGAGACTGGATACAGCAAAAGAACCATATTTACTACATTAAGCTCTACAAGAGACTTTTATGATAGGGTGAGAAAAGACGGCTCTTCACTATATTTGCCAACAAATGATATGCTCAGGATGGAGCTAGAAGAAATCGGATTTTCTTCAATAAACAATATAGAGAAGATAGGTGATCAGAGGGCATGGACTGTATCAGAAATTAATAAGATGAAAGAAAAAGCAATTGAACTAGGCCATGAGAAATATGCTGATATCATTGATCTCTCGTGGTTATTCGGAACCCGGATCCACGAAACAATACGATTAAATTATTATCAACTTGAGAATGCAATTAGAATGGACAAGCTGACAGTGAAAGGCAAAGGGGGACTCGTTAGGAGTATAAGTATCAGAAACGATAAGCAAAGAGAAATTATAGAAAAACTATTATGCGGAAGCATTAAAGGAAAAGTGTTTGTAGCTGAAGGCGAAAAAGCTCATGAAATAATAAAAAAAGTGCAGCATTTTATATACAATCATAGAGGAGTAGTGCAGGAAAAAATAGAGGCTTGGGAGGTGTTTGACCAATATTGTATTAAGGCAGGAGTTCATAAGATTGACGGTTATGATATATCAATAGAGCGTGGAGACATAACAGCTCATGGACTTAGACATACCTGGGCGATTGAGTATTATCTAGAGTTGATTGCCGCAGGGGTGGATGACATTGCAGCCAAAAAAATTGTAAGCAAGGAGTTAGGACATCATAGGATTGAGGTAACTAAGGTCTACCTAAAAATATAAAATATTAAAAAGAATAATAACAAGTTCAGGAGCGATAATGTGACAGTATCGATGACTCACATTATCGCATTTTTTACCCAATACAACACTTTTTATTAGGGTGAAAATATGTAAAATAGTGACTATACAAGTATTGCATATAATAATAACCTTTGTTATGATAGTGTTAGTTATTAATGTTGCCCGGTGCGGCAAAAGGTTAGCAAAGGTTGCCCCGCGTGGCAAAAGGTTAGCAGATATAAGGTAAGACAATTTTTTTGTTGAACCTTCTATTTGCTTATTTTTTTGCTGAGGGTTCTTGTTAAGCAAGTATGAACAAAGAAAGGAGGGATGTACATGTATTATGTTATAGTGTTAATTACACTTATTGTGTTACCGATTACCGCGGTAACATATTATGCTGCAAAAAAGAATAAAGACATAAATTATAAAGGAAGATTTCTTAAATTTAAGGTTGGCATTAATAAGAAATAGAACCAATGCAGAACAAATACCCTAATAGTAATAATGTAATTCTGACTGGCTAAGCTTCTGGCAGGGGTATCCAAACAGCAAAGAGTAGCCCCCAAAATAGATATGGCTTTATAATAATGCGGGAGAGTAACATCAAAAGGAGCCATACAGAGAATAATAATCAAGGCGAGTGCGATTACCATTATTTGGTTGGTCATTCTGACCAACTTTTTATTTATTATAATACAAAAAAAGATAAGGCTTTTATATTTCTATTACTCTAGAATAGATAGATGAAGATTAGAGAGTTAAGTGGAGGAACACATATATGTGATTTACAATGATAACTTAATCTATTGAATATTGCTTTTAGCTTTGCTAAAATAGCTTAACAAAGATTATGGATATAGATAGCGTTCCGGGGGGAATCACACAGAGCGCATAAGCATTACGGAAGTTTCAATATGAATGATTATTGCAGTAATCAGAAGGGGTGATTTTGTATGGAGAGAGATTTCTTGTCAGAATGTTTTGAGGAAAAAGAAGTACGATTAAAGCAATTAAATCAGATAAACATAGAAATAATGCTGTTGGAGAAGCTGATTAATAAGCATAAAAGACAAACTCAGAAGCTGATAAATATGGATCCGGATTATAAGAGATATAAAGAGAAGTGCAATAGGGACGAAGAATATTCGGGTAACCTTGATTATGATGAATACTGCGAATTTTATAAGTTGTTGATAGAGTCTCCGGCAGGGAGTGAATTATATAGTAAACTACTGAAATTGCTGAAGATTCAGAGCGGCATATCATACTCTTCAGAGAATGAATTTGATAAAAGGCTGTGGCTGCAGATTATGGATGTACTATCAACGAAAATGCCGGAAAAAGAATTTGGTATATGGATGAGAGAGGTATACCCTATCTCATGGGGAGATAATATTATAAAGCTATCAGTTAATAATGGGATGAACAAATATATATTAGAGAATGAATATGAGCCAATGTTAATAGAGGCCATTAAAGATATTACGGGAAATGTCTATAGAATTGAATATGTTATTGGTGAAAGCAGATAAGCGAATATGATGTTGCAAAATAACAAGGAAGCTATGGGGATAATATTCAGAAGAGGTAGAAGAGCCCTCAAAAATAAATTTGAATGGTTTTGTAGTGGATCAACTGAGAAAACTCTTTTGGTTATAAGCAAGGAAAGAATGAATTGTGGTTATAAATATCACAGTCCGCTTGGAGGTGACATAGTGGCCAAGGATTATAATAAACTAAAGATGGAAAATGACAGGATTAAGAAAACCTTGTATGAGAAGTCTCTTGAAATGAACAAGCTAAAAGCAGCCATTAAGTCATTTGAGAATAAGGAAAAGGAATATGAGAAAAAGGTTCTTGAGCTGCAGAACGAAATAAAAAGATATGAAGAAGAAAACAGCCCTGAGATATACAAGAGGGAGATAGGGGCACTGAGGCATAAATTAAATGAATATAAGGTGAAGACTGCAAGACTTGAAGAGAAGTTGAATCAGGCGAAAAAGAAAAATGATAAATATACCTTTGATGATGTAACGCAGCATATTAAAGATCAGAATAAGCATATAAATAATCTTCGTATGGAAATTGAAGGCAATAAAAACACTATAATGCAGCTGAAAAACATTCTGTCAATGTATGAAACAGACGTAAGGAAGATGACAATAGCAAGCCTTTTAAATGAGCTTTGGTCCAGAATGAGGTACCGGAACCTTCGGTACTTTGATTGGAAATTTGACAGACTGATGAGAAGCGTAATCAAATTCAGGCAGAATATTAAGAACGCAAATAGAATAGAAGACTCTGGAGAAATTGCAATTACCGAGGAAAGCTGTACTTTTGGATATATAATCGAATGGGATTTCGAACTTATTTTTATAGATGCCAATGGTGTTACTACCCACTTTAAGTGCCAAAGGATTGCTCAAGTTGCATGACCGTTTACAGATATGTTAATATCAAACTGAAGTAAATTCGGGAGGATATGGAAAGAGCTTTGAGATTCTTGTTAAATGTTACCAGCATTTAACTCTCAAAGCCCTATCACATTAGACAACATGATAATAGCATATTTGGGGCAAAGTGTTAAGACTTATCTTAACCATTTTTTAAGATATTTAGATGCCTTAGAACTAAGATGTCCTTGCTGCGGCGGAGGGACAATAGCACATGGCAGTTACGAGCGACATGTACACCTAGCTGATACCATAGAATATATTCCGATACAAAGGGTTAAATGTAACAGCTGTAATAAAACTCATGCTGTCATTCCAGACTTTATCAGCCCAAGGAAGCATTATTCTGCCTATGATATAGAGCTTGTACTGAATGATATTGAAGAAGGGCTGAAACCGGAGAAGGTCGAGAGTGAAGCAAGCATACAGACAGTGAGACGGTGGTGGGCGGAGTATAAGGATAAACTGCCACAGGCAGTAGGAGCACTGCGTTCTCTGCTTTACAGGGTATTTGGTAAAACAGTAAATGAACTTATGATTACAGGGATTAAGGGATTTGATTTATTGGAGCATATACTGGAAGCATTTCCACGTATAGACTCCGGCGGGTTTGTCATGGGAGAAGCAAACATATGGCTGTCTTCTCATTGGACAGGTGTAACTTTGTAAAGGATTTCCCACAGAGATTAAGTGGATGGCCGGAAGGTCTCTCTGATAGGATGAAGGAAAAACTATCGGAGGGATGAAAATGGCAAACAACTCAATGATGGAAGCTGCCTTAAAACGGCATGAAATGATCGCTCCTCTATTGATACCGGAGCTGGATGCAGCAGAAAAGAGAAGAATCCGGTGCGAGATACTTGAAAGGGAGGGGATATCCGAAAGGACACTTCGCCGATACCTGGCTGCATACCGTGAAGATGGTTATGAGGGATTGAAGCCGAAGGAAAGAAATGATGCTGGACAGCTTAAAGCGATATCTGGGGAAGCTTTGGATTATGCAATATCTTTAAAGCAGGAGCTTCCGGGAAGAAGCGTAGAGAGGATAATACATATCCTTGAAGGCGAAGGTATTGTAGGAAAAGGCGAAATAACCCGCAGCACATTATCCAGGCATCTAATGAATAGAGGCTTTGGAGCAGCCGAATTGAAACTTACGAAGGTAAATATGTTAGCAGCACGGCGGTTTCAAAAGAGCGGCAGAAATATGCTCTGGCAAAGTGATATCAAGTATGGTCCCTACATACCGACAGAAAAAGGCGGAAAGAAACGGACCTACATGGTAGCCTTCATAGATGATGCAACCCGTTTGGTATGTCATGCAGAGTTTTACGATAATCAACGGCTGCCTATACTGGAAGATTGCTTCAGGAAAGCGGTACTCAAATATGGGAAGCCTGACGCCGTATACGTTGACAACGGAAAAGTATTTGTATCCCGGTGGTTCAGGATAGCCTGTGCAAAGCTTGGAATAAAGCATATGAACACAAAGGCATATTCACCCGAAAGCAAAGGGAAAATTGAACGGTTCAATAAAACAGTGGAAGCATTCATGGAGGAGCTGTCACTTGAGAAAGCGAAGAGTCTTGAGGAACTGAACCGAAAGTTCAGGATATGGCTGGACGAAGGTTACAACAGCCGGGAACACAGCAGTCTTAAAGGGCAAAGCCCTATGCAAGCCTATACAGGAGATCCGAAGAGAGTTCGGTTTGCAACGCCGGAAGAATGCCATGATGCATTCTTGTGGGAGGATACACGAAAGGTAGACAATACTGGCTGCTTCAAGCTAAATGGAGTAGAGTACGAAGCAGGGATAGAATATATAGGGAAAAAAGTAGATGTCCGGTATGATCCCTTTGATACAAGCCATGTAGAAGTATGGTACAGCGGAGAAAAGCGTAGGACAGTAGAGCCGCTAAAGATCGGGGAATACTGTGGCAGAATGGAAAAAACGGAAGCTGCTGCTAAAGTGAGCCGCTCAAGGCTGTTGAAAATATATGAAAAAGAGAATGCAGAAAGGCAGAAACAGAGATTGGGAGCATTATCCTTCAGGAGTATGAAGGGCGGTGAAGGGAATGTTTGAGCAATATTTCAACCTCACAAAAACACCCTTTACCCGTGATATACCAGAGAATGAGCTGCTTAATACAGTTGAAATAGAGGAATTATGCGGAAGGCTTGAATACGTAGCAAGGAACCGGCTATTTGCCGTGGTAACAGGAGATGTGGGATCAGGTAAAACGACAGCAATCAGGAAATTGGTCAGTAATTTGGATAACAACCGGTATAGAGTAATGTATATCAGTGATTCAGCATTAACGCCGAGGAACTTTTATTGGGAAGTATTGAACCAGCTTGGATGTGAAGCTAAGTTTTACCGGAGCGATGCCAAAAGGCAGCTGACACGGGAGTTAACAAACCTGATAGAGATACACAAGAAAATACCGGTAATTATTGTAGATGAGGCTCACTTGCTAACGAGAGAAATGCTTGAAGAAGTGAGATTCCTGCTAAACTCAAAAATGGATTCGTACAACCCAATGAGCTTAATACTGGTTGGGCAGAGTGAGCTGAAGGATGTATTGAAAAAGCAGATATATGAAGCAATATGCCAGCGTATAGATATCCGGTATCACTTGTCGGCCTATGACCGGCAGCAAACCGGAGAGTACATAAAAAAGCATCTTGAATATGCAGGAGAAACACGAGACATATTTACCGATAAGGCAGTTAATGAAATCTACGAATATGCCCATGGAGTAGCAAGAAAGATAAACAAGGTATGTACAGCCAGTCTGATGCATGCAGCTCAAAGGCAGGTTAAATTGATAGATGACCATATGATAAGGCTTATTATTGAGGAAGAATTCAGTTGGTGATTAAAGACCCTGTCCGGCAACAATCCCGGACAGGGTTAATGAGCAAAAGTGGCGGTCATGGATTGTGAGCAAGTTGCGGTCAAACAGGCCGAGCAGCGACAAAAATAGTAGAACACTTGGTTGAACAGTTTATCATAGCATTGGAGAGATGTAAGAGTCAAAATTATTATCAAAGCATAATGTGGGTTATTGACGATGTTCAATGGATAGACATAGAGTCGAATAAATTTATTAGCAAATTGATTAATCATGAAAGATTTAATAACATACCTATTTATGTAATCTTGCTCGAAAGGACAGCAGACTCATTAAGCAGAAATATTGGGAATAGCTTATCTCCTTTGTTAGAAGAAAACACTATTATGATAAATGGATTTCAAAAAAATGATATAAGAGAATTGATAGATGAAGTTCTTTCTAATGAAAAGACGAAAGAGTACGAGGCTGCTGTTAGTACAATGTCTGATACACTGTGGTCTTGGTTTACAAACAACATCCAAAACTCATTCATTGAACCATTGTTTATCGTTGAGGTAATGAACCTACTATCCTCGAGAAACACCGAAGATAATATATTTATTATGGATAATAATAGCGAGAAATGGGGATTAATTTCAAATAATTCGAGGGAGCTAAATACTAAGTTAGAAGAAATACTAAATAGATGGACAAAGAATAGATACTTTGATATCCCAGACATCAACCCATGTATTAATGCTATTATAAATGAAAGATTTTTCAGGATACAAAAACATTTTGGACTAGAAAAGGGTAATAAGATAATCACTTTTCTTGAGATAGGCGCCTTCGTTGGAGAACCCTTCATAACAGACGTAGTATTTAAGTACTTAAGTATTACTGACAAGGTGGATACTGATTATGCGTTGAGTTTAGAAGAAATAGAAATAGCGTACCAAATAATTAACAAATGCTTATTTATTGATGAAAGTAGAACTGCGTATGTTTTTTCTAATATAATATATAGAAACTATGCAAACAGGAAGTTTGAATTGAGTAGTAGCGGAGAAAATATTAATAATGCACATTACTTAATTTCAGAGATTCTTACTGAAGTCATCGAAGAAGAAAAATCTAAGGTGCCATTTAGCATAATTGTAACCATATCAAACCAAGTAGCTAAGCATAGTGCATTATCAAACAATACAGAAGGCATAAAAAAGGCTATTAGGATATATTGTAATCTTTCAAACATGATAGAATCTCTGGGTTATGTAAAAAAAGCATATGAATACGCATATAAGGCATATGAACTTGTAGAATTGCATTTTCAAGGGGACAAAGCATATGAAATCAAAT
>Ga0302249_1002117_pt1 | contig 11723 bp, 8 predicted proteins | sample AAG_UR_Val_MG_FD_193531 | JGI IMG/M metagenome (GOLD analysis project Ga0302249, IMG submission 193531) | Enriched activated sludge microbial communities from anaerobic digester in WTTP, New Holstein, Wisconsin, United States - AAG_UR_Val | ecosystem: Engineered > Bioreactor > Anaerobic >... | reverse complement strand
TAAGAGAGGAAATACATAAAGATATATATATTCCAGAACATATGGAGGAAGTAAAATTAGAGTAAGAAATATATGGAGAAATATCCTGCAATTGACAAAATATATAATGATATACAAAAGTTGAACATTCAGGGTGCTACCAATGTAGCGATTTCTACCTTTGAGGGTATGAAGCTATATATTGAATTAAGTAAGGTTAAGGATAGTAAGGAGTTCTTACATGAATTATTTGAGATAGGGGATGCTCTGGCACATGCAAGGGATAATGAGCCTTTGGCGAGAAACGGTGTAACATATATTAAACATTTTTTCGGACAGAAATATTCTGTTTTACCAGAGCTTTCGGTCATGAAACAGGAGTTTACAAGACTCTGTGATGAATATCTTGATCTCATAGCTGAGAGTAAGAGGAACATTATTGAAAAGAACACAAAAAATTTAACAAATATTGATAAAGTTCTAACACATTGTCATTCATCTACAGCTGTATCATTAATTAAATCAATTGGGAAAGGAGATAGAGATTTTGAAGTTGTGTGTACGGAAACTAGACCTAGATTACAAGGGAGAAAGACAGCGAAAAGTTTACTAGAAGGGGGTGTAAAAACAACATTGATAGCGGATAGTGCAGCAGAGTCATTTGCAATAAATAGGGGGAGTGTTCCGGTGGATGCAGTATTTATTGGTTGTGATCAGATTACTGCAGAGGGTCATACGATTAATAAGATAGGAAGTTGGGGTATAGCGATAGCAGCATATTATGCAGGTAAACCTCTCTATGTTGTCACTCCTCTACTAAAAGTAGATCCTACTTCATTCTTTGAATCAGTAAAGATTGAGGTTAGAGAGTCAAAGGAATTATGGGAGGATGCTCCTAAAGGTTTGCATATGTATAATCCTGCTTTTGAGATTGTAGATAAATCGTTAATAACTGGTTATTTAACAGAATTCGGAATGGTTCTACCTAGTAATGTTGGTTCTCTTGCGAAAGAGCACTATTCATGGATTTTTGATAATTAATTTTTAATACAACTTTTATGGGTGCCTACTTAATTGGTCATAATCTAGATTTGGGAGAGGATGATGATTTTAATGTGGTGTTAAATAGAAAGGATGCTGAACGAATAGGTGTAAGAGAGGGAGAGAATATAATGGTTGGTTTTGGAGAGATAGAACTCTATGCTGATGTGATGGAAACAGACTCAAAAGTTCCTGAAGGACAGATAGGGTTGTTTGAAGAGATTTGGAAGGCGTATGATATACCAAATGGATCCTCAATTTTCGTGGATATTCCAGAGTCAAGTAGGTCTCTGGATGCAATCAGTAGGAAGTTGTTAGGCCAACCTCTTTCTAAGGAGGATCTAGAATCTATAATGAAAGATATCGGTACTAGGAAACTAAGAGAAACAGAGATTGCATTTTTTGTTTCAACATTTTTCAATCCAGGTTTTAATGATGATGAGATATATTGGATGACGAAGGGTATGGCCGAATCAGGAGATAGTATGGATTTTAAGAACATTCGTCCAGGTGAGGAGATTATTGCAGATAAGCACTCCATTGGTGGTGTGGCTGGTAAAGCAATTACACCCACATTAATTCCAATACTTGTCTCTGGTGGTTTGATTGTTCCAAATACATCAACTAGAGCTATTACATCACCTGCTGGTACTACAGACATTTTGGAGGTAGTAATGCCAGTATCTCTTACAAAGGAGAAAGTATATGAGGTTGTTAAGAAGACAGGAGGTTGTATGTTCTGGGGTGGTTCATTAGAACTTTCACCTGCTGATGATGTAATTATTAATGTTGAAAGATCTCTTAGAATTCAGGAGTTCCAGAAAGTTTTAGTTAGTATTGTTGCTAAGAAAATTTCAATGGGTATTACACATATCCTCATAGATCTTCCATATGGTAAAGGTTCAAAGGTTGAGAGAGTTGATGATGTTTCTATGCTTGATAGGGAATTCAGGAAACTATTCAAAAAATTCGGCATCCACTGTGAAACGATTAAGAGATTGATTAAAGGTCCGGATGGAAGGTGTATAGGACCTAATGCTGAGATTAGGGAAGCTTTAAAGATGTTAGAGAGAGATGAGGAAAGGAGTGTGGAATTAGAAAAGGTGATATTGGATATGGCAGGTATGATTTTTGAGATGACTGATACAGTACAGAAAGGTCAGGGTAAGAAATTTGCTCTAAATATACTAAATGAAAAGAAAGCTCTTAGGAAATTCTGGGAGATAGCGTTTGCACAGGGAGCGACTAAAGAGGTCCATTCTTCTGAGATAAAGAGTGGAAAATATTCAGCTGATATGCTCTCTGATAGGAATGGAGTTGTAAGTGGTATAGATAATACAGCACTAGTAAGTATTGCAAGAGCACTAGGTAATCCTAAGGTAAAGGAAGCTGGAATATATATACACAAGATGCCTGGTGACACAGTTAAAAAGGGAGACAAGCTAATAACTATGTATGCAATGACAGAGAATAGGCTCTCTAACGGTAAGGGGATGTTTGATATAGAGAAGATGTATAAGATTAAGTAGTAAATCTACCTACTGATCTATTTGTGAGGGTTCTCTCTTTCTCTGGTTCTTTCTTCTTTTTTACTTTCTTGATACCCAGTTTTATTATTACGATGAAGAATATGAGGAGCGCGATAGTAACAATAATAGGGAGTGTTACGAGTAAAGCTTTTCCTAGTACTGTTGTTTTAAATAGTGAATTTGTAAAGTTACCAACAGTATATCTATTTGAATTCTCAATATCTAGTATATCGCTATATCTCTTTAATTCCCTCTCTGGAGGGGTTTCCTCAACAGAATAGATTTTTATAGAAAATTTCTCTTCACTAAAATTACCTAATTTATTTGCAGAAAAGATACTAATATTTGAAAGTGAATCATCGTAGAAAGTTTCCCAAAGTACTCTTTCAATTAATTGGCCCATTTTTCTGTTTGGACTTTCAAATGTAGGATCAATACTTAACCATCCATAATCAGGAATCCATATCTGTAACCATTGGTGTCTAATTAATTCTACTGGAGTGTCTGTAATATTTGCATAACCTAAGGCAGCTCTTGCAGGTATACCTTGAGCCCTCAATATTGCGATCATTGAGTCTGCATATTCCATACATACAGATGCTCCTCCTGTTAGAGCTTTTACTGCCCCAATCCTTTCATTCTCGGAACTAGCTTTAACTTCATCATAGGTTAGTGTGTCGTTTACATATTGATAAACAGCGTCAACTACATCGTGGAGTGTTTCTTTTTCTTCTTTTAACTCTGAAGCTTTCTGTTGGATAAAAGGATCTTGTACTTCCCAATACTTTGTAGGGGTTAGGTATTTACTACTTCCTTTGTCATTTCTAATTTTTTCTAAATATTCACTGAAAGTAATATCCATAGGATTTTTTGTCACTATGTCATATGCATCTTGGCTAGATGATATGTAACCTGTAACCTTAATTCTATCTTCTTTGTTTGCAGCTAATTCAAAAGAGGCAATTACATTTCCTTCACTATCCCTATATATCTTCCTAGGTGTTGGTGTTATCTCATCTATGTCAATCTTCTGATCTGTTTCTGAGAATTCTCTTGGTAAAGAAATCTCATATATATTTGTAGAGAGGGCTTTGAATATTTCTGAATATTGGGAAGGTATTAGGTTGTCTGTTTTAGGTGTTTCGTATTCTAATTCAAATCTATAAATGACTGAAGTTCCGAATTCAAGAGTTGGTGATTTCCCAATTCTATCTTCTGCTTTGAAGTTGTAATATATTTTTTCATCTTTCTCTTCTTTGATAAAAGAGGGATATGCTTTTGCTAGAGTAGGGATGTTTTTATCGGTGATGATGGATAAATCGTAATTAAATTCTGTTGTTGTTTTGCTTTTTTCGTCGTTTCTGATAAATAGGGTGTCAGTAGGGAGTGAGGATGCAACTATAGTAATTAGGTTGCCACTTTTGATTACATTATCGTGAGTATCATATGTCATTAGAATTTTGTATGGTAGGGATTTAGTAGTAGTTCTGTAGTATGGGATATGTATATATATCCCTTCTCCTATACCTTTTTCCTCTGTTGTAAAATGTACTGGATTGTTCCTAGTATCTGTAACTTTGAGAGTATCTAGCTTAAATGCTCTTTCCTTTTTTACATTTTCTTCGTCTGTATCTACATCTGGTATATGGAATACCTTTTCTCCTTCTTTTGTGAAATAGTAAGAATTATTTTCAACAAGTCTTTGGTATTCATTAACAACTGTTACGTAGTTCTTACCTGTGGTGTAGTAGATTTGTGTATGTGTGTTAATTTTAAAATCAGGATTTGTTTGTGCAAGGAGGATAGAGGTTGTAATGAGAAGAAAAAAGATAGACAAAATTGTTAGTAAAATATATTTTGATTTCATGAATATTATAATATCATGTTTTGATATGGAAGATGAAGGTTGACTAAGTAATCTCCCATAGTAAGATTAAAAAACCTCAAATTTGATCTTTTAAGTCTTTAGTGGTACGGATAAATGTACAGACCTGGTCTGTGGTGTTGTCTCTTGACATATTCCACAAACCACCTAAAATAGGTGGTATATGGAAACAGCAAATCTGTTAGAAAATAATAAAAGAAGTCTTTTAACAACACAGGATATCTCTAGATTAACAGGGGTAGAGGTTACGAGAACTTTAGAAAATAATATTAGGAGATTAATTGAAAAGAATATTCTCATATCTCTAGAAAAGGGTAAATACATGGTTGCAGACTCCGATGTATCTGATTTTGAAATAGCAAATTTTCTCTATTCTCCTTCATATATCTCTTTTGAAACAGCTTTAAATTACCACGGTATACTGAGTCAATTTCCTTTTGAAATTACATCTGCAACATCAAAGAAAAGTAAGAAGAAAGAGATATTAGGAAAAACATATAGATATATTAAGATAAATAAAAGGTTGTATATGGGATATTACAAGGTAGGTAATTGTTTAATTGCATATCCTGAGAAAGCTCTTTTTGATTATCTCTACATGGTAGCTTTAAAGAAAAAAAGTGAAGAATATCTAAATGAGATGGATTTTTCAAATATTAAGAAAAGGGGTGTGGAAGAATATCTTCCTCTTCTGTCTTCAAAATCGAAGAAAGAAATTATACTTCTCATATCAAAATATCTATGATAACTAAGAAACAAGTAAAAGAATTATCTAAAAAAACTCAGATATCAGATGTTGTAATAGTTAGGGAATTTGTACAACTTTCTTTTCTTAAGGAGTTGTATGAGGAAACATTTTCTAAAGATATCTTTTTTAAAGGTGGTACTGCTATTCGATTGGTATATAAAGGGCAGAGGTTTTCAGAAGATTTAGATTTTTCTGTAGATATGGAAGAGGATGAATTTGAAGAGAAGATAGTTCCTTTTTTAAAGAAGTTAGAGAATATATATCCATTTTCTTTTAAAAGAAAAGAGAGTATATCAGGATATACATATCTTTTAACTGCAGATATTCCATTTTTAGAAGGTAGGGTGTTTGTGAAATTGGATTTTTCAACTAGGGAGAATGTTCTTGAACCAACTCAGAGTATATTAAGAACAGAGTATCCAATTGTATTTAGAAGTTTTGTGAATGTTCTTAGTATTAATGAGATATTTGCAGAGAAGGTAAGAGCTGTAATGACAAGGATTAAGCATAGAGATTTGTATGATTTGTGGGTTTTACAAGAGTTAGGAGCTAGATTTGATAAAGATTTGGTGATTAAGAAATTAGAGTACTATGATATACATGATATTAATTCTAAGATGTTGGAGGAGAGGTTGGTTTGGTTTTCTAAGAAAGATTTTGTTAGAGATTTAAGTCCTTTTGTTCCTAGGGATGAGAGAGAGAATCTTTCTTCTTTCTATAACTATATTATTCAATATCTAAGGGAGAGTTTTAAGGGTGTTTAGGTAACTTCCCATAGTAAGATTAAAAAACCTTAAATTTGGTCTTTTAAGTGTTTAGGGGTAAGGAAAAATGTACAGACCAGGTCTGTGGTATAATTACACCATTATGCCAGTTAAGAAATCACATTCACTTTCTGTTGGGGTTGTGGGACTTCCTAATGTTGGTAAGTCTACAATCTTTAATTCGTTAACAAAGTTAACAGTACCTGCTGAGAACTTTCCTTTTTGTACGATAGATAAGAATGTTGGGGTTGTGGAGATACCTGATGATAGGTTGAAGAGGTTGTCTGAGTATTTTAATGCTGAGAAGGTTGTACCTGCAGCTATGACATTTGTAGATATTGCTGGATTAGTTAAAGGTGCATCTAAGGGAGAGGGACTGGGTAATCAGTTTCTTTCACATATTAGAGAAACAGATGTAGTTATGTATGTGCTTAGGGCATTTGATAGTTCGAATATCGTTCATGTATATGACAGAATAAATCCAATTGAGGATTTTGAGATTGTACAATCAGAATTAATATTGAAAGATATTGAGAGTGTAGAGAAGAGGTTACATAGTGTTGAGAAGTTAAAGAGAGTAGGGGATGAGAAGGGTATTAAGGAGTATGAGGTGTTAGAGAAGGTTATGAAAGGTCTTAATGATGATATTGCTGTAATTGATATGAATCTAAATGATGAGGAACAGGAATTGATATATGATCTTTTTCTTCTTACAAACAAAAAGAGATTATTCATACTTAATTACAAGGAAGGGATTGGTAGGGAGAAGGTAGAGGGTTGGAAGAAGGAATTAGAAGAGAGAACAGGGGATATTGTTGTAATAGTTGATGTTAAGTTTGTAGGTGAGATGGTTAATATGACTGATGAGGAGGTTTCTGAGTATGTTAGTATGTTGGATGTTAAGCCTGGTTTGGTAGATGATATTATTCAAGCTGCATACAATACACTAAACCTTCTTACCTTCTATACTGGTTCGCAGAAGGAGTGTAATGCTTGGTGTATACAGAATGGAGCTACAGCTAAAGAAGCTGCTGGTGTTATACATACAGATTTAGAAGAAGGTTTTGTAACTGCTGATATTGTTAATGTTGATAGTATGATAGATAGTGGTGGTTGGTTAGAAGCAAAGGAGAAAGGTTTAGTAAAGAATGTAGGGAAGGAGTATATCGTTAAAGATGGAGACTATATGATTGTGTTGTCTAACAAGTAAACTCAACAGAGTTATTATTTAATGGAAAAGGATATATATTTATTTAAAAGTGAGGATTCTAGCATGTGATGAGAGTATGTATTTTTATATAGATAATGATTATCTAAATAAATATACTGTCTAACAAGCCAGAATCCGTAAAGATTTTAATCTTTATCGTACAGGTCAAATATAAAACCTGTAATGGAACCGTTCCCCTTGATCTTCAGGGTAGCCTCTCTACGGAGAAATGTTTCTTCATACGGTTGGAAATCAGTGCTATTCGGGAATTTTATACCTAGAATATCATCTTCAGTTCCAGGAAACAACAAATTATGTCCCGTGTTAACAGAGAGTTCAATATCATTACTATCAATGTTATTAATAGTAATCTGCCATAGGTCTTTACAGCTTAAAGTTGCATTCTCAGGTAAAGATATATCATCTGCTTTAGTTGGTGTCCCTGAAAGGAAATAGACGATGATAGGTGATTCTTGTTCTTCAAATCCACCCTCTGTCTCAACCATAACTTGAGCTCCAGCCGGAATGACAAGCTCACCTGATTCTGAGAAAGCAAAGCCTTCTTCTCCCCAAAATTCGCCATCTACAGTGATGCTGGTATTTTTACCAGTGTAAGCGAAACCAGGAGAGGGCATTTGAAAAGAAAAGCTACCGCCTTCATTGTATAAGGTGGTAACATCTTCCCCTTCACGTATGGGGTTGAGTAACGTGGGATGCATGACGAATATATCTAAACCTATTCCGTTTGTAAGTTCGAATTCACCATATACTCCCAAGTCTATTGTGATATCTTCTGGCACGGAAAAACTATCCAATGGACAACTTTCAGGAATTTCCTCGGTGGGTACCGGAGTTGGCTCCTGTGTCGGAACGATAGTTGGTTCCTCCGTTGGTACGGAAGTTGGTTCCTTGGTAGGAATTTCCGTGGGTTTATCCGTAGGCACCACTGTTGGCGCTGCAGGTGTTGCTTCGCAAGCAACTAAAAGGATAGATAGAACAATTAGCAAAAACATTATCTTTTTCATTTTTTTCTCCTTCTTTTTGGATTCTTGTTGATTTTGCATCCTAATGGAATGCATTCTGTACATATATTGTTAATAGATACAAAGTGCATCCCATTAAAATAGCAATCTCATCACATGCTATTTAATCTAAAAATATATTGAATTAAATCATTATATATTTATAGATACTTTTAAAGAGCACATTATTTAATAAAAGGGTTTATTATGATAAATAAAACACCATCTAATAATGTGGCAGATTATACCATAAGTAGGTATTTTTTGCAATTCCATTAAACACCCCCAGCCTTTACATTATAAAAAAAACATATTAAACTGAAATTATGAAATTTGTTATTAATAGAAAAAGTATTATTGTACTAATAATTTGCTTTATATTTTTATTAATTGCTTTTTTAGGTCTCATTTTTAAGGATAGAATTTCACAGATAATTAGCACTAAAACTTTTTATAACTTGGATAAATACTCAGAGCTGTTACAAGATTGTGAAATTGAGAAAGATAAGGGATTGCTTAAATTACACTGTAAAGCAGTTTTAAAGGATATTAAGACAAAAAATGAGGAGGATTGTATTTTAGTAGAGGTGCTAGTAGAAGATGATAAGGATCTTCGAGACTCTACATTGTGTATAAAAAAAGATAGTATAGATTGGGAGAATCCATATGCGGTTGAGAATGCTTTTTTACCAGTAGAAATGGTTTTAGATTATAAAAGGGGGAAAATTTTTAATTATTCTTTAGATAAAATAAAACTCACTATTTTAGATGACAATGAATTATTTAAATTATTTGAGTTAAACAGCAATTTAAAGAAATTAAGACCAAGAATTCTAACTAAGGAATTAGCAGATATTAGAAAAAATAATTATAACTCATTAGATAGTGTATCGGTTGGTGGAGCTAATTTAGATTTTGTTTTGTTCTATAATTTTATTCTCAAATCCATAACTTTAGATGATTCCACATTAGAGCTTCTTATGGAAGGGGAGATAAAGGGGCAGCGATACAACGTTTTATTTAAATCCAAAAGATTTCTCAATAGAATTGATGAAACAGGTAGAGTATCAATTGTAACCTCAGATAATTTCTCAGATTTAGAAATTAACAAGGAATATGATTTTATGACTGTATCAAGCAATACAATTGTACCAGAAAGCATATTAAAAGGTTGTATCGATATGGAGCCAATTATTCCTCGACAGGGTATTGTAAAAGATTTGGGAGAGAAGGAGCTTTTTCCGATTTGTGTGGTAAGGCCCGAAAATTTTGAAGATATGTATGTACCAGATGTCGAGGATTATATCAATTCTTCTGTAGAGGAAGCCAGGAAAAACCTTGAAAATAAGACAATAAATCTAGACAAATTATTGTTATATACCATAAGTGCTATAAAATAATTGAAATATAGTCTAAGTTTTGATAAGCATAAATTATATAAGTAGGCAACAATGAAGCGAATATGGAGTATTTTATTTTTTATCAATTTTTTTCTTTTATTAGGTTTAATAAAACCTTCTTCTGTATCTTCTGGCTATTGTACTGATGCTCCTATTGAAGGATATAAATGCTGGTCAGCCCCAGGATATGCATGTTTAAGCTATTGGATACATTGTTGGAATACTGCTACCTGTGCAGATGATTGGGGATGTTCATATGACTCGTGTAGTAAGAATTGTTATGAGGGGGCGGGTTCTGCTTGCCTTGAAGATCTGAGTGGGGGATGTTCATGGAATTGCAATAACACCTGTTCTTGTACAGCGACTTGCAAGGAGGGTTATTATACTCCAGCACCTTCTTCAGGAAGGACATGCTCTAAAACTTTCAAAGATGGTTGTTGGACAGAATGTGGAAATTGGAAATCTAATCAATGTCAGATTACTTGTTATAAATCATACGAATGTTCGTGTAATCAGGGGTGTGATTCAGGATATTATGATGCATATACAGGTCCGCGATGTGCTGGTCCAAATACATGTTCTTGTTCATCTGAATGTGGTACACAAACTTATCCTAAAAAAGTTTGTTATCGTCCTGAAACTAATACCAAACCACCTTCTCCAGAAGAAATAGAATTAATAGTAGATAGGAGAGATGATCCAAATAGTAGTGATCCAAATGCATATGTATGGGTTAATAGTGGTAATCTTTCTACTGACTCTAGTAAACCTACAAGAGTTAAGTTCCCTATAATATCTCCTACTCGTACTAGAGTACCTACAATATCTCTACCTTCAGGTGCTAGAGATATAAGATATCTAATAGGGGGAGTAGTAGGAGTAACAAGTACAGATTCCTCGTCACATAGATACAGCGATAACTATCCTACATCTTTATCAGAAGGAGAAATAGGTTCTGTCACAGCTAAGCATTCAACTCTTAATGAATGTGATAATAATTGGAAAGAGAGTGATGAGAGAAAAGGGTATTACAAAGTAGATATACTGCCTAATATTGTAGGTTTAACAAGATACGGTAACGATACGACATCAGCTGGTTGTACAGCAATAGATTTCACAGGTAAAGAAGCAAATAATCCATTAACAATTGAGATTACAGGAACAGATGCAGATGGAGTAAACGATATTAATGGAGTAGTACTTTGGCTTGTAAAAGATGGTAGCAGTATTGCTGGATATTTAGATAAGTCCTATTGGATGGGTGGTGATAAGACTACTTCAGATATAAATAGGATTGGAATATTTGTATCTAAGACATCAATATATAAAGCTAATAATCCAGGAGGCACTCTTCATGGGTGGGGGAGAGATGTAGATGGTGAGCATCCACAAGGTACTACAGAGATATATGTAGATGATAATGGTCAAAGAAAAGTAGTAATAGATAGTATAACGAGAGTCTTTCATGATATTGATCCTGAAGATCCCAACAAATATAAAGTAATTTTAGAGTTAAAATTTCCAACTGATTCTCTCTTAACAGGTAAATATAATTTCTATGTAGGAATGACAGATATATTTAGTCATAGAGGACCTTCTAACAAACCTTATCTATTTATAGATTTAAAGAATATAAAGACAGAAACTCCATGGTATTGGAATTTTGATTTTGTTAATCCTACGATTGGGGATTTTAACAAAAATATTGATAATCAACGAATAGCAACAGTAAGTTGGCAAAGTAATGATACTGAATCAGGAGTAAAAGATACAGTGGTAAATGTATATAATAGTATTCCAGATAGAGCTGTTAAGAGAATAGAACCTCTGCCAGAGGCAGCTATTACAGTATTAGGGACGCCAACATCATCATTAATAGGTAAAATTGATCCTTTGAGTAGTGGTTGGTATTATAATTCTCCAATAAATTCAACTAAAATAGATATACATGAAAATGACTCAGGACTTCTTCAATTCTATATAACTGCATATGATCAAGCTTGTAATTACATCACATCAGATGCAACATCTACTCCCTCATTTGATTTAAATCGTTGGATATCAACTAATGGAGGCGTACTATTCTCTCAAGGAAGGATAGGATATATTCCAAAGGATATAGCTGGACAGGAATACAATCTTGGA
>Ga0302249_1002105_pt1 | contig 11780 bp, 10 predicted proteins | sample AAG_UR_Val_MG_FD_193531 | JGI IMG/M metagenome (GOLD analysis project Ga0302249, IMG submission 193531) | Enriched activated sludge microbial communities from anaerobic digester in WTTP, New Holstein, Wisconsin, United States - AAG_UR_Val | ecosystem: Engineered > Bioreactor > Anaerobic >... | reverse complement strand
TGGTCAATTAAAAATGTGGTGGGATGGGATTCCTGTCGTAAACCATGAAGACCTGATAATAAGGACTGGTCAGAATGCAACAATGAGATGGAACCAGATCATTATAGCGCCATGGGGGGCTGCATCACCGGTAGCCCAAAGTTTCTGGATCGACGAATTGGAAGTCGCAGATTCTTTACCATCGGGTATCGACCCGAATCCAGTCCCATCTACTGCACCATCAGCGCCTGTAGGGTTGCGGGTAATATTACAATAACGGCCTTTGCTTTGATATGAAGTAGATATTAAGAAAACCTCATGGGATCAAAGATATCGATGGAGTTCATCCTTGGTCCCATGAGGTATTATCTTTAATATTATTAACTATTTTAATTGCGCCTGATCATACAATATAAATGTCATTCAACAGAACTATCATTAATTATGTGATATAAAATGTGAGATATCAAACAACCATCTTTCGTTCTAAAAAATTCAATCACTTCCATCCCTTTCCATAATCAAGAGAATACAACATGAATATTGGAATCATCGGCTGCGGGCTGAACTCAGATTATCATATCAATTTTGCTAGGTCATACAATAACGCAGAAGTAGTGGGAATTGCTGACCTTGATGAGGGAAAGGCGCGGAGTTGTGCTGAAAAATATAAAATACCACATTATTTTAAATCTTTAGAGGCACTTATAGAGCAGTCAAAGCCTGAAATACTACACATTATAACACCTCCACAAGCGCATTATAAAATCGCTAAACAAGCAATAGAGCATGGTTTGCATATAATCGTGGAAAAGCCACTAACGCTTAATGCTTGTGATGCAAGAGAGCTATACGATTTGGCAGATTCGAGGGGAGTCAAGCTATGCACTATGCACAACCACTATTTCGACCCGTGCATGCTCAAGGCTAGGGCGTTCATTGAGAATGGCAGGCTGGGAAATTTGATCAATGTTGAAAGCTACTATGGGCTGAACACGCTCATCGATGCCTTCCGCCGGTATCCGTCTCCCAACGTACTGCCCTGGCTTTACTCCCTGCCGGGAGGGGTATTTCATGATTTCATGCCCCACCCGCTGTACGTGATGCTTCCGTACACCGGAAAACCGCGCGAAATCAAGGTGATGGAGAGATTCCACGGAGAGCTGCCGCAAGGCATATCCGACGAGTTACGGATCCTGATTGACGGCGAACGCTGTATGGGAACGCTTGCGTTTTCGTTCGCGGCAAAGCCTCATCTCCATTTCGTGAGGGTTTATGGGACCCGCGGAATCGTGCAGGTGGATTTCAACACGATGACGACGGTGTTTCATCCGTTGAGCGGTCTTCCCAAGGCAGCTCAGAAGGTGATCTACAATGTCAGCGAGAGCAAACAACTCTTTTCCTCCACAGTGTCCAATGTTTGGAATTTCCTGCGAGGTAAACTGAAGCCATACCATGGCATGCAGAATCTGATTCACCGCTTTTATGACAGTGTCAATGGGAAGGGGGAAGTACCCGTCTCGCGAGAGGATGCCCTCTACGTTCTGGATGCAATTGAAGAGATCACCAGGCAGGTCAAGAATACGAAGCTGGCATTCGAGCCCATCATTTCGGTGAAGCAGCAGGGACTCAATGAAGGGCTTCCGAAGGTATTGGTGACGGGGGCAAGCGGGTTTCTCGGTTCAAGGATAGTCGAAGTGCTGGTGCAGAAGGGGTACCCCGTCAGGGCCCTGGTTAGGAAACTCTCGAGCACGAAGAAACTCGAGACGTGCGGGGTGGAGATTTTCTACGGCGACGTAGCCGATGAGGAATCGCTCCGGGCGGTTTTTCAGGGAGTAGAGGTGGTTGTCCACGCCGCTGCGGATACAGCGGGTACCGAAAGAGACGGAAAATGGAGCACAATAAGAGGTACCAAGAATGTCCTTGAACTCTGCAGTCAGGGCGAAATCAGGAAGTTGATTTATATCAGTTCGTGTGCTGTTTACGGGGTTGCTGACTTCAGAAAGGGAGATGTAATCAAGGAGGATGGATACCTCGAGCGCTCTCCGGAGAAGAGGGGCTTCTATTCTTGGTCGAAACTGAAGGCGGATCAGATCGTAGACAAGGCCATAAGAGAGGGGAAATTACCCATCATCAGCCTGCGGCCGGGAACCATCTGGGGCCCGGGCGGGGATATTTTCACCCCGATGATGGGGTTTTCCCTGGGAGACAAACTGTTTGCCGTGATCGGAAACGGGAAATTCGTCCTGCCGTTTGTCTATATTGACAATCTCGTAGAAGCGATAGTAAGAGGAATCGAGAACCAAGAAGTGGCTGGCGGAATTTATAATGTGGTCGACCCGGATAGAATCACAAAGCGGGACTATATGAACAGACTTGTGAGGAAGATTCACACTCGAGCGAGTTGTTTGTACATCCCGTACAGCTTTTTGTATTTTGTAGTGTACATGCAGGAAAAGCTTTTTCCCTGGATGGGGCGGAAACCATTCCTCACACGGTACAGACTGGCTTCCTCGCAGAAAAGCATCCTATATGATTCTTCGAAGATTCAGAAAGAATTGGGATGGCAACCCTCGGTATCACTTGAGGAGGGGATCAAGAACGTCTTGGAGTATGAACTGAATCGATCCAAGATGACTGTATCATGATCACAGGTATTCTCGCCGACAACCAAGTCCAGAGACCGTCTTTCAATCATATTTGATTTCTGAATAGGCGATATCCCGGTATGTGTGGAATCTTTGGCATTGTCGGCCACGAGATTGATGAAGCGCACTTAAAGAAGGCGACCGATTTTCTGGCGCACCGGGGACCCGATGCGTCAGGCTTATTCGTAGATGCCGGCGTCGGTCTGGGCCATCGCAGACTGAGTATCATCGATCTCGAAGGCGGCCAACAGCCCATGTTCAATGAGGACGAGTCCTTGTGCATCGTCTTCAATGGGGAAATCTACAATTTCCCTGAGCTTCATGACGACTTGGTCGAGAAAAAGCACAGATTCAAAACGCGAAGCGATACGGAGACAATCCTCCATGCGTACGAGGAATGGGGTGAGGATTGTGTGGTCCGCCTACGCGGCATGTTCGCATTCGCGATTTGGGACAGGAAGTCCCAGAAGCTTTTTGTCGCGAGAGACCGGTTCGGGATCAAGCCCCTTTTTTATGCGGAACATGGTAACACCTTCTACTTTGCCTCGGAGATGAAAGCCATTCTGGCAGACCAGACGTTTCGGCGAGATATGGATGAGGTGTCGCTAGCATGCTATTTTTCACTCTCATATATTCCCGATTCCCTGACCATCTTCAAAGGCATCCGCAAACTGCTGCCCGGGCATGTCCTGACGAGGCAGAAAGGCAGGACGCGAATTCGAAGGTACTGGGACATTGCCTTTGAGCCTGACAGGACTAAGAGCGAGGATTATTTCATCAACCGGTTCATGGAGCTGTTTAAGGAGTCGATCAGAATACATCTCATCAGTGACGTGCCCCTTGGGGCGTTCCTGAGCGGAGGAATCGATTCGAGCGCAGTGGTCGCCATGATGAGCATGGTGACGGATAATCCGGTGAATACCTTCTGCATGGGGTTCGGAGGCAATGCGGGAGGGTACCTGGATGAGAGGGGCTTCGCACGCCAGGTGGCGGAACGGTATAGGACAAATCACAAGGAGTACGAGATTCTGCCGCAGCCGGGAGATCTGCTGGACAAGATCGTCTGTTCCTTCGACGAGCCGTTTGCCGATGACTCAACGATCCCGTCGTACTTTGTCTGCAAAATTGCGAAGGAAAACGTCACCGTAGCGGAGTCTGGCCTCGGAGGTGACGAGGCGTTCGCAGGATACGAGAGATACCTCGGTTTCCTGGCAAGGGCACATTACGGCAGGTTGCCCCGCGTCGTGCGCGAGCGCCTGATCCGCCGTTTCGTAGATGGTTTATCCGAACGTACTGACGGTCATTACACCGTCAACCACATGAAAAGATTTGTGCGTTCGTCATCTCAGGATGACGGAAACGCTTATTATGGCTATCTTACACAGCTCAATCCCGATATCAGAGGTGCATTCTTTTCAGGTGATACAGGGATCAACAAATGTCTTGATGCCCCGAGGCAAATCATCCTCGATTACTTCAAGACGGTCCCAGCGGAGGACGAGAGGGACGTGTTGAACAGGGTCTTCTACTGTGACATCAAGACCTATCTTCCTGAAGATATCCTGGCCGTCACAGACAGGATGAGTATGTACCATGCTCTTGAGGTGCGGGTCCCCTTCCTCGATCACCCCTTGATGGAGTTTTGCGCGACCATCCCACCTGAAATGAAGATGAAGTGGTTCCGGAAGAAGTATCTTCTGAAGAAGGCGGTGCGAGCCATCCTGCCCGGGGAAGTGATTGATCATCGTAAACAGGGGTTTGTAGGTCCCATGGCACAGTGGCTGAAGAATGACCTTAGGGCCTATACGGAGGATGCCCTATCCGAAAAAAACCTGAAAATACACGGTCTACTCAACCATGCCAGCATAAAGAACATCCTCAATGAGCACTTCTCCGGGAGAGAAATTCATGATACATTAATATGGTCGCTTCTTGTATTCCAAAAATGGTTCGATCTGTATATGGACGGCAACAAAAGTTCAGGTCGATAAGATGGAAATGACATTTTGGATTTTTGTTGTTTTCTCCTTTTATTCCTATGTCGTATTTCCTTTAAGTCTGACGGTCTTGGCAGGAATTGTCCGGCGATCGTGGGATAAAAGAAATGTTGAGCCGACAGTGTCGATGGTTATATCCGTCTACAATGAAGAGAAAATTGTCGCTCAGAAGATCGAAAATGCTCTGGCGCTGTATTATCCGGCCGAGAAATTAGAAATTATGGTCGTGTCGGACGGCTCGACGGACGATACGGAAAACATCGTGCGTGGCTTCAGCGATGCGAGAGTCGTGCTCAAGGCTTATCGGGAAAGATCCGGGAAAACGGCTTGCCTGAATAGGATAGTCCCAGAAGCGCAGGGCGAAATTGTTTTATTCACGGATGCCAATTCCATGTTTCCTCGGGATATTCTGGTAAATCTTGTTCGGAACTTTGCTGACCCGGAAGTCGGCCTTGTAACGGGTTGGACAAGATATGGCGATGTCGACCAGGGCGAGGACACAACGGGGATATATTCGAGATTCGAGATGTGGACCAAGGTACAGGAAAGTCGGGTGGCGTCATGTGTGGGTGCCGATGGCGCAGTGTTTGCGCTCCGAAAAGAGCTATTCCGGACACTTCGGGAGGATGATATCAACGATTTTGTCATCCCTCTCAATGTTATCGGGCGGGGAAAGCGGGTTGTAATGGATTCCGAAGTCTATTGCATCGAAAGGTCGGCTGACGATGCGGGTAAAGAGTATCAAAGGCAGGTCCGCATTACGAACCGAACTTTAAATGCTATCCGCCGAAATCTCGAGTACTTCAACCCATTTCGCTATGGTTATTTCACATATTTTCTATTTTCCCACAAGGTTATGCGGTTCCTAGTTCCATTTTTCCTGCTCGGAGCTTTTGGAAGCAATATGATTCTTCTGAAGGCATCAAACGTCTACAACTTCACTTTTGGATGCCAGCTCGCTTTCTATGCAACGGCCCTGAGCGGTATTCTTGGATTAACACATGGGAAAATATCGGATATAGCTAAATTCTTTCTTGTGACTATAATGGCACAGCTGAATGCGTGGTTTAGAACCGCCGCGGGAATATCGGATACAATGTGGACACCGCAGCGATGATTTATGTTATTGAGATTAACACGATAAAAGAGGCCAGGAAAGGGCAAAACCGTTTCCATCATTAGGCACTAAAAGGTCGAATGAAGATATGTTAAGGTCTATTCATCGTGCACTATACATGCTTTATTTTTTCATTCAGGTATTCCTGATAATAGCCTGCGGTGGTGGTGATTCATCAGGAACATCCAGTACAACTCATGATCAAACGCGAACCATATATTTAAGTGAAGAATTTGATGACGTGAACTATGCGGCGAGGGGTTGGTACGATTACTCATCACCTGAAATTGATACGAATACAAGATACAGCGGGACGGCGTCATTACGCCATGATTTCAGTGCTGGCAGTAACGGCCCGACTGGCATAATCCGACGCCACGCCATAACTGCGACCGATTCGGTTTATGTCCGCTTTTACGTGAGATTCTCTTCGGGCTGGCAAGGATTTGGGGGTGGCAGCCCGCATATGGTATATCTTCTCACAACAGCAGATGATGCATATTCTTCGTTGGCGCGTACACACACAACAGGATATATTGAAATAAATGGAAGTTCTTCCAATGTCCATATTCCTACCTTAAAACTGCAGGATGCTTTGAACGTAAATGCCAGTTACGTTAATGTCAACCTTTGTGGCGCGGCGGAGAATAGAGCCGTAAATGGGTGTAATGGGGATTGTGACATGCACGGGGGTGGGTGCTACAACGATGGTGTTGGTTGGAATAACGCTCGTGTGTTTCCATATAGTTCAACAATATCCGTTGACACAAGCTGGCACAAGGTTGAAGCATATTTTAAGATGAATACAATATCGGGCGGTGTCGGACAAGCCAATGGTCAATTAAAAATGTGGTGGGATGGGATTCCTGTCGTAAACCATGAAGACCTGATAATAAGGACTGGTCAGAATGCAACAATGAGATGGAACCAGATCATTATAGCGCCATGGGGGGCTGAATCACCGGTAGCCCAAAGTTTCTGGATGGATGAATTAGAGGTGGCTAATATGCTGCCATCAAATAATGAATAGTGAAATACAAAGAGTTCTTGCCACTGTCAAAGTCATATTACGGACTAATAAATAAAATACTTGAAAGATTGCTCGAATCGATTATTGAATTGATGGTATTATAGACATCCTATTAGAAGGAGGGTTAATGGGTATGTCTAGTTCATTTGATCGTTTGCTATGCTTTCTCTATACAATCATCTTTCTATTTTTAGTAGCAGCTTGTGGTGGCGGCGGTAGCTCATCTGGCACGTCAAATTCATCAGTCACCCCGAGTGCAGCGGTTATATTTGCGGATGATTTTGAAAGTGCACCCAGCGATTGGGAATGTACTGATACTCAAGGAGATGGTCCATCAGACAACTGGACTTCAGGGTATACAGATTGCGGTTCAACTATAGGATTTGGCGCAGAATGGAAAATGGGACAAGGTCATAACAGTACTAATGCATTGTATGCATGGAAGAAACAGGGTGTACCAAACGAGTATAGGTCAGAATCAAATCGATGGTTAACTGGAGCAGATGTAAAGACTGATATATACCACAGATGGTATATGAAAATACCAACGGCGGCGGATTTCAATAAGACATGTACACGCGGATTTAAATTTTGGAGATATATCCTTAGGGAGGAGGGTTTTGTTACGCCGCCAGAAATATATTTGAATGTTGTTAGTAATGGTAAATTTTCTGACGGGACAATGGCAACAATACATTTCATGCCTGGCGGTCAATCCGTTGTAAATAATCTAATATCTGTTGGTAATATTAATGACAATGAATGGCACTGTCATGAACTCAGGATAAAAGTAAACTCTAATGGGCAAAGTGATGGAGTAATACAATACTGGTTCGACGGTACGTTGCGAGCAACTTATATAAATCAAACATTTGCAGTTGATTGGATAACAAATTTAGGAATTCACAGGTTCGGTGTAGGAATCGGTAATGTTAGTGATGAAGATTGGGATCAAGCAGAGTGGTCAGCTGTAGGGTTCGATGGTATTGTAATATCCGCATCAAGGATTGGTTTCTAGGGTCAACGTAGAAATCATCACTTGACAAATAAAATATTAAATAAATGGCTTACGGATCGAACTTTATCAGAAAGAAATGTATTCGTCATATATTAAAAAAATACTACATGACCCAACAAATGCGTTGCATTATGTAAGTCTAATAGTCAAAGGTTACTATTATAAAATCAAGTATTGTATTATTAAGAACAATGTAGAAATAGGAAAAAGATTTCTGGTAAGAAAAAAATTGTCAATAAGAGGCATAGGAAGAGTAAGAATAGGAGATAATGTCTATATAGATGGAACGTCAAACACTGTGACACCCTGGACAACGACAAAAGAAGCGGAGATTGTTATAGGGAATAACGTGTTCCTGAACGGTACACGTTTCGGGTGCGCAAAAAAAATTGAAATAGGAGATAATAGTATTATAGCAGATTGCAGGATACTAGATACGGATTTTCATAGCATAAACCCTAATAGGAGGAATGATCAGGCTCTTGTAAAGTCAGCACCAGTAATGATTGGTAAAAACGTTTGGATAGCGCTGGGTTGCGTGATTTTACCGGGTGTTAAAATTGGAGATAACTCCACTGTATCTGCTCAATCAGTTGTTTATGATGATGTGCCGGAATATTGTGTATACGGTGGCAATCCTGCGCGTTTAATCAAGAAAGTGCCCAGAGACTAAATTAGAAATGAGGAATATTTTGATTGCACAATGAGGTGGATGGACCCTCATTGAGTACCTAAATGCCCTGCCAGATACTCAATATTTGAGTGTTTTCTTACTCATACACGCCTAATCTACTCACTATATGATAATCAAAAATAATTAGTATAGCACTGCACGAATGGCAGTAAGGAATATATTATTGCTGATGGCGGCATTAACTTGCTGGTATATGCATTGATTATGAATAATTATGAGAGGATGAAACTGGATGTTTATAATCCTGAAATTTGCAATCTGTTCATTATTGCTATAATATTATTAATTACTCTTGCAAGTATAAGAAAAACGGAAATCCAATACTTTTTTCATAAGGATCAATCTATTCAACTCAAGGGGTTAGCAATAATATTTATTATCCTCGGCCACCTCTGGGTTCACGTAGTGGGATTCTTCCCAAAGCTGCTATTTGGCGGGGAGGCAGTTGCGATGTTTTTGTTATTATCGGGTTATGGGTTAACGTCTTCTTACAAAAACCGTGTCGTGTTGCCGCGTGTTTATCTTACAGCGCGTCTAAATAGAGTCATGGTTCCATATTGGGTTATTACGGTTTTGATCGTTGCTCTCGACTACCTAATATTGAATCGAACCTATAATTTACAGGACATCGTCATGACGATGCTCGGGATTAATATAAACGTAAATACACGATACATCGATTATGTGAGATGGTTTATTACATTTATCCTTATCTGGTATATATGCTTTTTTATCGCATATTTATTCTTTAAAGATAAGACGAGAATGCTTTTCCTATTTTTATGTTCGGTAATTATTTTCCCAATGGATTATTATATTACGCATCTTGGATTCTACCAGATATTTGCTTTTCCTCTCGGCTGCGCAATCGCAATTCATTATTCGAATATTGAAAGTATTCTTTCCCGACACCCCCGTTTCTCTTTGGCAATAGCCATAGTGGCACTCGTCGGAGTTGTAATATACAAATTCACATCTTCCATCATATTTTCCCCTTACCTTCCCAGCATAGTGATCAAAACATTAGACGAGGGTATCAGTATTTTATTCTGTTTTGCTTTAACAATTATTCTAGCTGTTGTTGCCGCAAAAGGATATCAAAGCCTATTTCTTTGCTTTATGGGAACGATTTCTTACGAGTTGTTTCTACTCCACGGGGCATTTCTGATAAAATATAATCCAATTATTATAAGGAGCGAATCGATTCTTCCGTTATCATTTAGCATATTTCTGTTGTGCATAACATTTATATCCTGGATCGCACACAGGGGTTATGTTAATGCGTTTGCCACGCGTGAATTATAAATACGCCACATACATATCCAGTCTCTTAGCGCTAATCCTTATTGTATTTAACGTTTACTATTTTTTCATAAAGCGCGATGTTGGCATTTCATTTTATTATCAAAAGGTATTTAGCTCCGCTAAAGATGCGGTATTGTATTCACCAGACTACCTGGACTTGGTTGATCAATATGCATATTTGAATCAATCAGTTAACACAGTCGCAATGGTGTTCCTGGGGGACAGCAACATTAAACGTTTTAACGTTGAAGAATACTTTCAAGGTTACAATGTTATTAATAGGGGCATGTATTCAGACACGTCCGTGAGTCTACTGAAACGGCTGGATCGGAACGTCAATAATCTGGAAATCTCAAAACTATTTCTGCTTATCGGGTACAACGATTTGCAGTACAGATCAAATACGGAAGTGGTCGATAATATTACACTGATTCTCAACCGTATCAAAGCTGAAAAAATTTATCTGCAGAGTATTCTCCCTGTGGATGTAAAGATTAAGGACGCCAATGTACGAATTGTTGACATAAACGGAGAGTTGAGAAAACATTGCGTAGGGAAAAACGTCGAATATGTAGATCTTCACAGACATTATCTGAATGAGGCAGGAGGTCTCTCGGAAAAATATTCTGTCGATGGCATTCATTTGAACGGGCAAGGCTATCTTCTTTGGAAGGAATTGATTCTGGATAAAATGTGATTGATATAAAAACTGCAAATATTCTGCATGGTCGGGCAGTTGTGAATGTTGTGCAAGGCAGCACGAACGGTATCATCAACACATTCTGTCGGAAGAAATGATTATAGTAATCAAGCCGCAATATGAACGCGAATAAATGAATGATCGAATTAGGATATGCTTATCACGATAGGATGATGTCTGTTCAGCGGACGCAAGGGAGTGCAGATATGGAAAAAAGGTCCAGAATAAAAGCCTCGATAATGCTTTCGATCTTTTCCTTGCTGATCGCAATCGGTGGATGCGGTAACGGCAGAATCATGTCGGCATCTAGCGCAAGCGTTATTCCTGAAGCCAGACTGCATCAACCAGCAACAGGTATTGTCATTGACCACAGTTGCACTAAGCTTGATCGCATTCCGCATCAATGGATAGATGCCGCAAAAGCAAAATTACACATCGCCTATGGCCACACATCTCACGGCAGTCAGCTTGTTACGGGTATGGAGGGGCTGGTTCGTGTGAAAGGTTCACTGTATGTCTTTAACAAGGACGGGAAGGGTGGTGCACTCGATTTACGGCATACCCCATTTTCAGAGCCCTATATGGATCTCGGCTACCCGGATAGGACCAAATGGGCAAAGGATACGAGAATCTACCTCAAATCGCACCCTGAAGTTAATGTTGTCATCTGGTCATGGTGCGGGCAGGTCGATGCATCAGAAGCAGAGATTGACCTGTATTTAAACCTTATGAACGCATTGGAAAGAGATTATCCAAACGTACACTTTGTATACATGACGGGACACCTGGATGGCACGGGACTTCGCGGCAATGTTCACAGACGGAATGAACAGATCAGGGCGTATTGCCGGGCGAACAATAAAATACTGTATGATTTCGCCGATATTGAAACGTGGAATCCCGATGGCGTTTATTACGGGGACAAATATCCGAATGACAACTGCGACTATTCAAGACAGGGCGACGGTAAAAGGGATGGGAATTGGGCAATAGAGTGGCAAAAGGCGCATGTGGAAGGGGTCGATTGGTACAACTGTGAATCCGCGCATTCTCAACCGCTGAATGCGAATCTAAAGGCGTATGCTGCCTGGTGGCTTTGGGCAAGGCTGGCCGGGTGGGACGGGCGTTAGGCAGTCAGAGATCAAGTGTCATTTATGGGTGCGAATCAGTTGAGGTGACGCTGCGCCGTACAAAAGTTAACGTGCAATTCCTTCCACTTCGTTGGAGAACGTGCTCTCATACCCGTAAGTATTATACGCAGTGACGACAATATGATATTTTTGCCCTTTAGT
>Ga0302249_1002091_pt1 | contig 11896 bp, 9 predicted proteins | sample AAG_UR_Val_MG_FD_193531 | JGI IMG/M metagenome (GOLD analysis project Ga0302249, IMG submission 193531) | Enriched activated sludge microbial communities from anaerobic digester in WTTP, New Holstein, Wisconsin, United States - AAG_UR_Val | ecosystem: Engineered > Bioreactor > Anaerobic >... | reverse complement strand
CTGTCTCTTTCGTATTTGATACCAGCATATCTCCAATTACCAACCAAATCATTTACTCCAGCAAGAACATAATAATCAGTACTATCCGAATTAAAAGCTACTAAATTACCTGTGGCATGCAACTTCCATAAAGGATTCGTTGTGCCGATACCGACATTACCATTTGGATTAATTGTCATTAAAGTTGTTGTGCCTACACCAAATCTATGTGAACCAGATGTATTTGCATAATAAGTTTGCGATGCGTTTCTATATAAATGCCAACCATTGGGAGAACTGTAATTTCCACCATATCCAATAACAAAATTATAATTCCCATCATTAAATCTAGCTGCTGGGCGACCAGCCGATTCGTTAACGACATCTAATTTCATAGCTGGATTCGTCGTGCCAATTCCAATATTCGTTCCATCGTTAAACAAATTAGAGTTCGCTGTCCAAACTGTTCCATCATGTCTTAAAGTTTGACCGGAAGTACCAGATGGCATCGCGTCCGGAATAACTGCCGAAGTAGATGTGGTAAAAAGCGTACCCGTATTATCCGCCATCACCAAAACATTTCCTGCACCACCCAGCGGAGTAAATTGAGTAACGCCCGTATTTATAATTCCTGACGCGCCAACCACATGAAGTTTAGCAGTTGGAGCCGTAGTGCCAACACCAATATTGCCAGTGGATCTAATTGTGAAAACTTGTGATCCATATCCTGGTTGTGTTCCACTATTAACAAAAAACGACAATCTTCCTGGAACATTTCCAGCGGAAGTGGCGCCATCTACATATCCTCTAATCATGGCTGAGGCCGTAAAACCGCTGCCATTATAACCAAAAAACTCAACCCCACCCAACTCATCTCCCTCAACCACTAACTCTGGAGAGGCCTCAGTTCCTCTTCCTTTTCTAAAAGAAAACTCATCAGAAAAAGGATTAGAAGAATATCTATCCACAAAAAAACTTTTCGCTCCATCAGAAGAAGCGTAAAAACTGCCCGCAATATGCATTGCGCCAGCTACATCTAACTTGCGAGTTGGATTCGTTGTTCCAATCCCAACATTCGTTCCATCGTTAAACAAATTAGAGTTCGCTACCCAAGCCGAACCATCATATCTTAATGTTTGACCGGAAATACCCGAGGGTAAAATAATTGTCCCTGAAGGATTGGGCGCTGAATAAAGAGTACCCGTATCATCCGCCATTACCACCGCGTTCCCCACTCCGCCCAAAGACATGAGCTGAGTTGTACCCGTATTAATAATGCCGGTTGCTCCCACAACATGTAATTTAGCCATCGGAGTGGTGGTGCCGATGCCGACGTTGTTAGCATTTACAAAAAGAGTTGGGGTTGTTGCAGCACTAAGACCACCTAAGCCAACCACACCATTTCTAATTTCTAATAAATTTTGACCTGTTTGATTTTCAAAACGAAATTGCCCACCATAATCTCTAAAAATTAAATAATTATTTCCTGAACCGTTATAAATCATAGCATCAGAGCCACCAGACGATATAGTTAAATTGGTAAGGCTACTACTATACGTTCCCGCTAAAGTAATAAATGAAGTTCCTGAAGATCGCAAACGAATTCTTTCGCTAAGAGTTCCGTCTCCAATATCAAGTCGATAAGCTGGATTCGTCGTCCCAATCCCCACATTACCGCCATTATAATAAATTGAACTGCCATTAGACGACCAAAGACTACCAAAAAAAGGCACACCATTTTTCAATAAATCACCAGTAAGATTTATATCACCTTGAACATTTAATTTATAATTAGCCGTGGTTGTCCCAATCCCCACATTCCCCGGACCAGTCGCGCCAAAAAGAAAATTACCAAATCCAGTATTACTCCCAAACTCCCCGGCAGAAATATTAGCTGCGTTGAAAGTAGCTGAGATTGGACCATAAACTGTTAAACTGGAAGATGTGGCCGCTGAACCAATCACTAATGGCCCGGTCATATTGGCTGAACCATTACGATTCACAAAATCTAAAGGCAAGGTATTCCATTCCGTCGCTGACAAAGTTCCGTTCCAAGGTTTGCTATAATTATTCAAATAAGTTTGTGCCTGAACAAATTTAATTGCGGAAAACAAAAAGAATCCAACTAATAGAATAGCGGCCATTATTTTGGCTTTATTTTTCCCCGGAAATGAGTTCATGATTATTGAAGAAAAACTTGTTAAATCCGGAATTTTAGATTTATTTTATTTCAATTTAATTATACCATTTTTCCAAATACCTGCCAAGCATTTTTTCTCTAAAATCTCTAATTTTCTAAACTTTCCCCGGCAGCAAAAAAAATCAACAAAAAAACCGTTTTTTATTCGGTTTTTTTCGGACAAAAAAATTGTCAAATTTTATGATTAAAAACTAATTTCCACACTTCTTATCAAATTTTATGATTAAAAACTAATTTCCACACTTCTCTTCGTTGACATAAAAGATCCGATTGACATGTAAGTGCGTGGGGGAAATTTTGTAAAATAAACTTCATACGAAACATTGGGTGTTTGTAAATTACCGATAACTAGCGGAATAGTGCTCGCTTCTGACCCGTGATCATTACCATTTTTTCGCAAATCCCATAAAACAAATTCCGTTCCCGCTTCCGCCGCAAAATATGATTTAGTTGACTGGGCTTGAAAACCACTGGAAGTAATACCCACCAAGACAATATAAGCGCCACTCATCGCGACAATTAAAATGCCAGCCAAAATAAACATGGTTAAAATCATAGCGCTCCCGGATTTAAAAATTTTGCTATTAATTTTTTGTGGCTGAGCTCTAAATCGCCTAAAATTTATTCGTCTAAAACTTATTCTCATAAAATTTATTCGCCAAAAATTTATTTATAATAACGAGAGGTGATAGTCGTTTGGATGTCCATATCAGCGCGAAAACGTTTATCACCCAAAGCATGAGCCTCCAGATAGACTGTCACACTTGACTGACCAACATTATTTAAAATAAAACTCAATTTTTCAATAAAAATTTTATTTGGAGAAATAAAATCAGTATCTGCATCACGTGTTATTTTAAAACGCTGTGTGCCTCCGTCCACCGCCAACTCATAAGTAACACATTGACCATAATAATTTTGAAAATACAAAACGTCGCTCACACCATTATTAATAACAACAAACATTTGATTAAGTGGCACCTGTGGACAAGTGCCGTCACTACGTCGCGCCATTCTAATTTCTTTGCTCAACACTTCATAAAAATATTTCAAACTCTCTTGCACATTTTGATTAGCAATCGCCTCTCTTTGACTACCAATCACCATCCGAAATATTTCCGTTGAAGATACAACAATTATGACAAACAAAGACACCGAAACTAATACTTCAATTAAAGAAAAACCTGTTTTTTGTCGCTTAATTTGTCGTTTAAATATCATAATTATGTCAATTAAATCGTATTAATGCCAATAATGCCGATCATTTAATGCCAGTCGTAAAGCAAAGTTTCTAAATCATAATTAAAAACTTTGTTGCGATCACTCCAAACTACTCGCGAATAAACACGCATTGAGTACGCAGTTAAATTATCAATCACAATTATTCTTTTATAAGGTGTGGGTGTCGCGCTAACTTCATGAACATATAAACCATCATCATTTTTATAAAGAGTGGCCTGATCAAAGCTAGCCATAAATTGTGGAATTGAATCTAAAGGATCCATGTAATAACTACCACTCACCAAATTTTTATTCCAAATATCACCATTAGCCCAATTTGAATCTCTAGTTTTTCTAACCAACTCAATTCCCTCTTGTGCTAACTGATAAGCAATAATACTGCGACGATTAATACTTTGGCTTTGAATATTTTGAATAATCAAAGACAAAACACCAATCAAACCTAAAGACACAACGAATAAAACCGTGATTATTTCAATTAAAGTAAATCCTTTTAACTTCTGACTTTTCATTTTCTTTTTTCAAACTAATTAATTTATTACTTCTACTAAACCTAAAAAATTAACGCGCACTGTTTTAATGGTATTGCTTTTAAGTTCATACAAATCAATTTCCAAAACAGTGGAAGTTGCTCCTGAACTAAAAATATTTGTTTGTGGATCAGGTGGTAAAAAAGTGACGTTCGCAGCATCAAGTTGGGTAGTCGTTGGTCCACCAAAACGAATTTCCGAAATTTCAATCAAGGGTGGCAAATCAACTATGCGCCCACCAGCATCAATGTCATATTCACCATCATCAAGATAACGATAACGAGCAGTGCCCGGTTCATCTAAATCAGCAAAAACAATATATTGACTTTTATTGAGATTACGATCAAAACTCACCCCCCAACCCCCGGCTGGTATAATATCACCATATTTTATCAGTCCCAAAGAATTATTTTGCGCGCGATGAATATCAGCTACCAAAACTTGAGCAGCCATAATTAAATCCGTTCGCTTATTAGCGGTTTGATAATTAGTGACAAAAATTGCTGTCACAAAAGCAATGATTGCTAAACTAACCAATAACTCAACCAGGGTTAAGCCAGAAAGAAATTGTTTTTCTTTAAGTTGTTGAAATTTATCTTTCCAAAACATATTTGATTACTGTGCCTGAACTATTGCGCCTTAACTTCGCACCTAAACTATTGTGCCTTAACTTCGCGCCAAATTGGCAAATCATAATTAATTCTTAACATTGATGACGCGCTACAATAATAACCTTCAAAATCAGTAACCGTTAACGTCACTGAAGTGTTAGTGGCGGTAAAAAAATTAATACCGGTTTCGTAGCTATTAGGATTATGGATGACTGCGCCTAAATCATCGGTTTCCCATAAATAATTACAACGTCCGGGCTCACAACTAACCGCCAAAGTTGGATTAGCATTTTCGTAAACTAAAGAATCGCTGGTAAAGGTGGTGGTGGTGGAAGTATAAATATCCAGCGGCGACCAGGAAAAGAAAGGATTGGGAAATTCATGTTTAAAAGTTTGAAAAGTAAACTGATTGGCATCTAAATTTTGATCCGTATCAGTAACACTATTAGTTCTATACTGCACCCAATCAGTCGCCATATCAGTTTCATCATAACCTCTCACCCACCAATAATACGGCGTGCCGTATTGCAAACGTCCACCACAATCTGGATTGGAATTAGAAATCACGTATTGAAAAGTTTCTGGAGAATTTTTTTTGCCCGACCAACAAACATAATCATTAGTAGAAGTACTAAAAGAAGGACTATCGTTAACCACCACTTCAAAGGCACTTTGAATACCTGATAGTTTCTCCCATCTCAAAACCGCTCTCAAAGCACCACTAGAACAAGCGTTAGTATAGGTCCAATTAGGAGCGGATAAACGATCAATGACTAAATTTTTAATAAAAACTTTATAAGGTCTAACTCCGCAAGTGTCGGCACCCGGATAATTTTCCGTCAAACAATTAAAACTAATGCGCGGTTTAGTTCCGGTATGCATTGAAGCAGTGCCAACAAAATCACCCAATTCAATCCCACTAATACTTGGATACAATGGATTATCAGCATCAGTATGAATTCTCACTAAATCAGAAGTGCCTAAATCCCAAAAATCATCATTCAATTTAATATACTCATTAGTTGAAGGGATATAGGCCCAACCATAAACTCTTTGATTATCAAAATCATAACAAGCAATACAATTATTGGCGCTAGTACATTGCGGGCAATTGGAAGAATTAAAACTATAATTAGGGGCACTTGAGCCATAAAAATTTATAAAACCAACCGACGGATTCCAAGCACGACCCGAAAAAAGACCTTGCTCATCAAGTTCAACACTAAAAACTAAATCAGTACAAGGTACTGAATAAAAATGGAACAATTCTTCAGCCGGTGGTAAGTAAAGATCTGCTCCTCGTAAATTTTCCGGCTGATCAAAACGATTACCAATTACCGCATCCATACAATGAAAATAAATATAGCCATATTGTTGCCAATAGGCCTTACCACGAATAGTAAAAAGAGCGGCTTGTGATGAATTAGCAAATAAAAAAATACCCGTAAATAACAAAACTCCGGTTAAGAAAAATAATATTTTTTTTCTCCCGCTTAACATATTTTAATTATACCATTTTTTCATAAATTTTTCGCCTAGAGCAATCATTGTCTGTCTTCCCTGTTCAGTTTTATCCTGATAACCAATTAAATGCAAAAGTCCGTGAACAAGAAGAAAATAAAATATATAGGCCCTTGATTTAGAACGGGATTTTGGCTGGAGATGGGATTTGGGCTGAAGATTGGTCTTTGATTTAATATTAGTTTTTGATTTAGAACGCGACTCATCTCTGGCTCGCTCGGCAATCTCGGCAAACAGGAATTGATATTTATGAATCCGAGCCGCTTCTTGAATGTTAATAAAAATCTCACCCAAGTAGTTATTAAAATTAGCCAAGTTAGATGATTTGTCTTTATTAAATGATTTGTCTTTATTAAATAATTTGTCTTTTTGTGCGGAGTTTTTTAAGTGGCGCGGAATTGGCGGAATCTTTTTATCAGCCGGAAACGATAAAACATCGGTGGTTTTATTTTGACCATGAAAATCGCGATTTAAAGTTTTCATTTTTTGATCACCAACCACTACCAAAGAAACTTCCGCTTGCGGTAATTTATAAAAATTCAAAACTCCGGCTGTGATTTGCCGCGCTTTGCGATGACAAAATTTTTGCTTAGTAGTATTTTTTATTTCTAACATATTTTAAGTTTCAGTTTTTCATCTTTTAAATTTCAATTTTTTGTTTTTTAATTATGCCGGTTTTCATCTTTTAAATTTCAGTTTTTATTAACTTTCAACTCTTTATTAGCCGACGAAGCAATTTCATTAATTTATAAAAATTATACCTAACCGGCCGCAAAATTAAATCATAAACACCACTATAAACTCGCTCTTCGCCCCCAAAACCCTGCTTAAAACGCGTTACTCCCGGCCACTTTTGCTCATCTATTCCATAAAAATCATATAAATTAGCGCCCTCTGATTTCACGGTTTTAATAATTTCCCATTGCAAAAGTTGAGGCGCCATCAGTTGGCGATATTCATTATCACTAGCGCCATGCAAATACGTCGCTTTGTGAGCAAAACTGGAAACCAGCGCGGTAGCAATTTTTCGCCCTTCATATTCAGCAAAAAATAAACGAATAAAATTTTTCTCTGCCCCCAACGCTCCCGACTTCCCCAACGCTCCTGGTGTCTCCAGCGTTCTCGGCATCCCTGAATTTCTCCCGCTCTCGCTAATTGGTTTTAATAAATTTTGATAATGCTCCTGATTGTGTAAACGAAAAGCATCACGCTCACTAGTCATTTTCATTAATCGCCAAAATTCAGCAAAATCATTAATATCACCTTTGGTGATTTGCACACCCTTTCTTTCTGCTAAACGAATATTATAGCGAGTTTTCTGATGCATGGTAGATAATAATTCTTCTGGAGTTTTTTTTAAATCCAAAACCAAGGTGCGTCGTGGTTGAACGTCGGGGCTGGGAATAATTTTTAAAACAGATGAAAAAGTTTTTTGTTTAAAATTTTGGGCCTTAAAATCCAAATCTTGATTAGCCGGTTCTATCTTTAAAAACAAAGCTCCTGGTTTAAAACAAGGCCGTGACTCTAAACGAGCAATAGCCGTAAATAAAAATTTTAAAACTGCTAATCTTTTTTCCGGACTAAGCGTTTGATTTAATAATGGTCCCCGAGGTGCGTACCAATAAAAATTATCTCCCCAAAGTGGTTGTTTAACAATTAAAATCAGAGCTAAAAATTCGCCCACCAAAGTTTTCGGTTCACCGTCGGCTAAGTCGCCTTCCACCGCTAAATATTTCACCTCTTTCCCTTCTCGCGCCAAAAGTTCTGCCCAAAAAGAACTCAATAAAAACTCCGCGCCAGACACCCCAGGATTCTGACTGATAAATTCATTTATTTTAATTGGCGCAGGAGAATTTATTATTTTCATAGAAATTATTTCTATAGAAATTTAGACTTTTTCTTTTAATTTTGAGACTCTTTTTTATTTTAGACTTTCAATTTTTGACTTTCTGTTATGCTTTCTATTTTATATTCAAACTATTTTGTCTTTTGGGGCGAGCTATTTTGTCTTTAAAATTATAGCATATTGAAAGGCAAATTGCCCATGTTAATTACGCCAAACAAAGCCGAAGAATTATTAATTTTCGCACGTTAAAAAAAGAGACCAAAAAATGAACTTAAAATAAACTTAAAATAAACTTAAAATAAACTTAAATAAACTACAAATGAACTGAAAATGAACTGCGAATGAACTTAAAATAAACTAAAAATAAACTAAAAATGAACTAAAAAAAGAAGCCAGTAAACTGGCTTCTTAATTAATTCCTATATTATAAACAAATATTACTAAGTTATTATGGTAATGTCATACCTGCTGGTGAAGCAGTTTGAATTTGATTACCTGTAATATTGTTTACTGTTGCGCCTAAACAATAAGTAATTGTATACCCAGCATCTCCTCCCATACCTGATCCGCTTTGACTATACACATAAACTGGATTAGTTGTTCCAGATGGCCAAAGGGTTGCGCAATTAGATCCATCAATTGGGGTTGGCGCGTATGGCACAGCAGCTAAATAAGTATTACCACCGTAAGCAATCGCTGCACCAGGAGTTATGGTTGTTGGATAATCACCCGCATCGTTATAATATAATTCCAACGCGGTTTGAATTTGTTTAACATCCGCCACACGTTTGGCGTCTCTTGCTCTGGCTCTCGCTGAGTTTAAAGCAAGAATTGATAATGTTGATAGTAAACCAATAATGGCAATTACGACCAACAATTCAATTAAGGTAAAACCTTTTTTGTTGTGTTTCATATTTTCACCTCCTTTTAAAGGTTAATTATTATCTTAATACCGGTTATTAAGATAACAATTAGATTTATAAATTAATTAAATTATATTTTAATTATAGCAAAAATAAAAAAGGGACGCAATACTTGGAATGTAATCTTTGCTAAAATTTTAAAATTGACTGGCCATGTTATACATCGGCATGATAACCGCTGCCACCATTATACCTACGCCAATACCCATTATCACCATAATTATTGGCTCCATTAACTTGGTTAAATTATCTAACATGTTGCTCGTTTCACGACCATAAAATTCGGTAACACGATCCAAAACTGAATCTAATTTTCCGGTTTTTTCCCCCACCGAAATCATTTGTGGGACCATCTTGGGTACATATTTACTTTTATCCATTACTACGTAAACCGGATTACCATCATTAATTGAATCTAAAGTTTCTAAAACCAATCCTCTGTAAACTTCGTTGCCAATAATATCAGCCACAATCTCTAAAGACTTAGTAATCGTTACACCACCTTTAATCAAAGTAGAAAGTGAACGAGTAAAGCGCATCAAATAAATATATTTAAACAAAGTGCCAAAAACAGGCAAACGTAATTTAATGATATCAAATTGCAAACGAATGAAAGCAGACTTTAAAGCGAAACGCACACCAAGCACTAACGCAATAATAAAAATAACTATCACCAATAAATAATTTTTTAAAAAACCAGACACAGAAATAACAATGCGCGTTGACAAAGGCAAAACCGCGTTCGTCTCGGTCAACATGGAAGTCAAATTCGGAATAACATAAACCATTAACACTACACCCACGCCAACCAAGGCCGAAATAATAAAGACCGGATAAATCATGGCGCCTTTAATCTTGGCTTTCATGTCATAATTCTGCTCCATTTCATCTGCTAAATAATTTAAGACCTCATCTAATTTTCCGGAAGTTTCGCCCGAACGAATGATATTAATAAAAAAATTAGAAAAAACTTTGGGATATTTACTAAACGCCTCAGACAAAAAAGAACCACTATCAACATCATAAGCTACCTCGGCAATTAAATTTTTCAAACTTATATTACTAGTTTGATCAACTAAAATCATCAGCGATTCCACCACCGTCACATTAGCGCTAATCATCACCGAAAATTGACGGGCAAAAACTACCAATTCCTTAGCTTTAATCGGCGCAATTAACATGGGCAGTTTGCCCTCCAAGGTGTTGGTGATATTAGTAACAGACAAAGGATTAAGTTCTAATTTTCTTAAACGCGCTAAAGCATCTGGTTCGCTTAAACCAACAATTTGTCCTCTTTTTTTGCGGCCCGTGCTAGTTTCCGCTACATATTTAAAAATTGCCATAAATTAATTTGCCATATAATTAACCAATACAATTAACTTTCAATAACACGCAAAACTTCTTCCATAGTGGTTATACCTTGCAATACTTTAATTATACCGTCTTGTTTAATAGAAATAAAATCTTGTAAACCACGCACCACTTCTTCATTTACACTACTATCACCATCATTAATCATCTGTTTTAGTTTTTCATCAATCTCTAAAACTTCAGCAATGGAAATACGACTGGAATAACCGGTGTTTTCACAACGTTGACAGCCAACAGCTTGATATAATTTATAACGCGAAAATAATTCTTCCAGTTTGGTGAAATTGGGTAATTCTAATTTGATTACTCTTTCGGGCAAAGTTTTTAATTCATCAACTATTTCTTGACGAGCGTCTTCTGATAAATTTGTTTCTTTTTTACAATGCTCGCATAAACGACGGGCTAACCTTTGCGCAACAATTACTTTCAAAGTTGAAGCCAATAAAAACCGTTCCACTTTCATGTCTAATAAACGATAAACCGAACCAATGGCGTCATTGGTGTGCAAAGTGGATAACACCAAATGTCCAGTTAAAGACGCGTGAATAGAAAGTTCAGCGGTTTCTTCATCACGAATTTCTCCCACCATGATAATATTAGGATCTTGACGTAAAAGTGAACGCAAACCATTAGCAAAAGAAAAACCGATTCGTGGTCGCACTTGCGATTGATTAATACCTTTAATTTCATATTCAATCGGGTCTTCTAAAGTAGAAATATTCACACCTTCTTGATTTAAAATATTCAAAATAGAATAAAGAGTGGTCGTCTTACCACTACCGGTTGGTCCGGTAATTAAAACCATACCACTCGTTTTTTTAATTCCTTCTTTAATTCTATTTAAAGCAATTTGATTAAAGCCCAAGCTCTCTAAAGTTTGTACGCCGGAAACAGTGTCTAAAATACGCATTACCACTTTTTCACTATTAGTCAATGGTAAAGTAGAAACACGAAAGTCAACTTCTCTTCCACTAACCACTAAACGAATACGGCCATCTTGTGGAATACGCGTTTCATCTAATTTTAAACGCGCCAAAACTTTAACACGCGCGATTACAGCGTTATGAATGCTTTTCGGCAAAGTTAAAGAGGTGTGCAAAATACCATCAATGCGATAGCGAACGCGACTTTCTTTGGCAAAAGGCTCAATATGAATATCCGAAGCGCGCGCTTCAACCGCGTGACGAATAATCACCGAAACAATGCGTGAAACCGGCGCGCTATTAATATCATCCGGCGCTAAATCTTCGGCCTCTGTTTTTACTTCCACTAATTCATCACCCTCTTCTCTGGCTCTAATTTCTAGGGCACTGGAAATTTCTTGTTCTAATTTTTGATATTGTTTAAAAACTTTATCCCAACTTGCTTCGGAAACTAAATAATATTCAACTTGCAACTTTTCATCGTTCGCTAAAAAATCCACCGCTTCCATCGCCTTTAAATTAGGTTCAACCATGCCCACTCTAATAGTTTTATTATCTTTATCAAAGCAAACAGTTTTGTAAGTGCGCGCGATTTCCTCGGGTAAAAAATTTAAAACATCTTCCGGGACTTCATAATCTAAAAGATTGAGATATTTGAAACCAAACATCTCCGCTTTTATTTCCACCAATTTTTCATCCTCAATGATTTTATTGGCAATTAAAAAAACAGACAGGCTTTCGCCTTTTTTC
>Ga0302249_1002076_pt1 | contig 11955 bp, 5 predicted proteins | sample AAG_UR_Val_MG_FD_193531 | JGI IMG/M metagenome (GOLD analysis project Ga0302249, IMG submission 193531) | Enriched activated sludge microbial communities from anaerobic digester in WTTP, New Holstein, Wisconsin, United States - AAG_UR_Val | ecosystem: Engineered > Bioreactor > Anaerobic >... | reverse complement strand
ACCTACTCAGGCAGTAATCAGATACCACCGGTGGTTCCTGACAATGGCAGTGCAGTTGTAGAATGCCTGGCACAGGTGACAGAGCCTGAAATGCCCGAGGCAATTGCAGCATGTGGTGGTGATGTTACAGGAGAACTGCATAAGGTTGAGCAGATCCCCGATGATCTTAATTGTGAGGGAGTTGTAATCTATACATACAGATTCACAGATGACAGCGGTATGTACAGTGACTGGACTTTCACCTATACTGTACATCGCACAACAGCACCTTATCAGTCTGGTGATCCTGTTTCTTCCGAAAAAACAGTATCATGTCCGGATGATGCTATAATACCTTCACAGGATCAGTTGCCGGTAGTAGTTGATGTCTGTGGTAATGTACTGAATTATGAATTACCGGTTGAAGTTGCAAGCGTTATGTACGAAGGCGATGATTTCTGTGCTGGTGGCAATATAACCTACAACTTGCGGTATGTAGATCCGTGTAATGAATCTCTGGTATATGACTGGTCATTCAAATATGAAATATTGGCACCCATACCAGTTCTTAAAGACGAACTTGTTAATTGCTCAAGCCTTGATCAGACAGGTATAACCTGGACAGTGGGTTATGCAGAACAATTTAATCCGGTTGCACTTGAAGATGATGTAGCAGCACTGTATAAAGATATATGCGGCGATGAAATTACTGCTACTCATATCCATACAGAAAAGGATCATATATCAGAAATGGGTATTGTTGTTGTCTGGAACTTCTACTATACTTTCAGGATAGAGAATGCCTGTGGTAACTTTGTAGAATGCGTTGTACATTACAATGGAAGTGAAGTACCAACAACTCTTACACTTGAAGGAATTGCTGTTGAAATTGATGATGTAATGTGCTTTGGTGCAAGTGAGGTACTTACAGTATCAGATGTGATTGTAAAGGCTGGAGGAGATCTGACATTGATAGCAGGTCAGTCAGTGAAATTACTGCCCGGCTTCAGGGTAGAAGAAGGAGGATATCTCCATGCCTATATCAGCGACACTTATTGTGCTAACCCGACACCTCTGGTAATAGCTAAAGACAGTGAATCAACCTTGCCTGAAGTTATTACAGAAATACCTGAAGAACATTCTCTCTTCCGGGTATATCCTAATCCTACTTTAAGTACTTTCACCCTCGATATGTATGATTTTGAAAATGAGATCACTGTTGAGATTTACAACATGGTGGGAGCAAAGATCATGAGTAAGGAAGTTTCGGGCTTCAGCAAATATACCTTTGATCTTTCAAATCAACAGAATGGTATTTATATCATCAGAGTGCTTAAAGGTAATAAAACAGCAGTTGAGCGTGTAATCAAGCAATAAATCCGCTGAACAATAAGCCTGAAATTAGAACAACCCTGTCCGTATTCTTATGGACAGGGTTGTTTTATTAATAAAAATCAAGATAATGTTTAACCCAAACCCTGAATTTTTAGGTAATCTTCCCTTTGCATGTGGGAACACTAAACGTCTATGATTCTTGAAATGATCGAAGTATTGCTCTATCTCTTCCCTGTTCTTGTATTCGACATACAGGTCTGCGGGTAAAAACGGGATATTGTGCAGGATGGCGAGCGTGCCCATGGATTAGAGTTTGTCGTTAAATTTATGTTTTGAGAAACTTTCCGGCAGGGATTGTATCTTTCTGAGATAATCTGTTTTTCCTCTTCCCTGAGCTTCCCGTCTAAAAATAAATCCAATTTTCTATTCCCTATTTTTTAGGGTTTGGGATTAATTGGTAATAAATAATGAGCAATTGTAGGGTAGTTGCGTGAAAAACTGTGATGTTTCAGTCTCGTAGGGACAAAATACCGGTATAAATCTGCAACCGCCACAAAATCAAATTCCCTTAGGGACGAAATAATTTTGATACCGTTATTTAAATGACAATTTACAGTTGACAATGGACAATTGGCAATTTTGCGTCTCCGCGTCCCGGCATTTTTGATGTGGGAGAAGGGATTAAATGGAAAAGGGATTGTAAGGCATAAGATACGATCGGCAAATTATCAAATCATCCCTATTTTATCTCTTTTGATCCCGACGAGTTGATAAAAAGCACATCGCCCATTGAGTAAAAGTTGCTAAAAAACTTATCGCCCTGGTGTTTCACCACTTCCTCCCGAAAACCCAGTAGGGTTAGTCCGGCATTTCCTGAATGCGCTGCAATAATCTCGTAGGTGTTCTGATCTTCTTCCGGTGTAAGCATCTCAATATTGGCAAAAGTAATGGGCAGCCTACCCGTTTCTATAAGCTCCCTTAGTTCTTCCCGGGTTTGCTCCTCGGTTCCGGGTTTACAGATGTTGAAAATATTTATACGGCTTTTCTTCCAATCGGGATGGGCAAGCAGAATATAGCCCAGCAATATCATCAGGTTGGTATTCTCCACATCGCTGGGTCTGATCCAAATATGAATCCCATTTTTAAAGGGAACGGGGTTATGCGATAGCGCAAAAATGCACAAATCAAAATCGCCTGCTTTTATTAGGCCGATGTTATCAATAATACGATTAATCTCCTCGGGATTACTCTTATCGAACTCAAACACCACCATGTTGTTCTCCATTCCCGAAATGGAGGGCGACTGGATAATCTGTGTAATGGCTGATGTGTATGATGGAGAAATCATGGTGTCAATATAAAGTCCGCTGTTTCTTACGCCCTGCTTATCGAGCAGTTGGTTAAGTATAGCTTTTGAATCGAGGTAACTTTGTCTGCTATAGTAGTTTTCGATATAATGAAAGTAGGTTCCAAACCCATGCTTATAGCTAATCCACCTCATCAAATCCAACACCTTTCTTCTTTCAAAAGAGTTTGCTGAAACGCACACCGCTGCCGGTCGCCATTCGCTATTATGGGCTGCCGTTTGATGATGCTTTTGAAGGTAGATCTGGAGCTTGCGGTTAAGCTGAAAAAGTGCCCCCTGAACAATGTTTACCAATCCCTTTTCATCCTTGTTAAAATGCTCTGTCAACAGATATAGCAGAACAATTACAACGGATGCCAGAATCGTATAAAACGGGTTTATTTTAAACATAACCCAAATCGACAGGATGAATCCCATCAAAGAAAAATACCATTTTGATCTAAACTTAGGACGATAGGAGGGAGCCGAACCAAAATGGTTAAGGAAGGAGATAAGGCAAAGTGTTCCGTAAGTGATTAAAAAGAACATGGAGATAATTTGAGCCACCGCATCCACATCGCCTAGCAGAACAAAAACAAAAGCAATAAGCAGTGAAACAATTGATGCATTAACCGGTTCTTTGTTCTTCCCTTTTCCTTTGGCTAAAAGAAGATTTATCCTCCTCACAGGAAAACTTTTATCATAAGCCAATGCCTGCAGCGTACGTGGCGCAACAAGCACAGAACCCAAGGACGAGGAGATGGTTGCTGCTGCCAAACCCAATGGGATTAGAAAAGCTCCTCCAATGGCTATTTTTCCCATGACTAACTGGGTATTCAGTAGCTCATCCTGTGGAGCCGAAACGGATAATTTCCATATCACAAAAAAGTAGATAATCATTCCGGTAACGGTGGCCAATATCGTTCCAATGGGAATGGATTTGCTGGGATTGCGCAGATCGCCGCTCAGCCCAACTCCCGCTGTCATTCCTGTAAAAGCAGGAAAACAGATGGCAAACATCACAAAAAAGCTTTTCCCATTAAAGAAACCAAAATTCTCGGCAGGCTTCCATGCCTCCGAAACCAGCGCTGTGTCAGCAGCAGGTTCAATGGGTTTTCCCATAAAAAAAGCAAGCAGCGAAAGAAAAAGTATTGCCACAATAAAATAAAGTGCTTTTACACCCATATCGGCTCCTTTTCGCAAAACAATAAATGCAAGAACTAACAGTGCGGGTATGCTGATTGCCTGCCTGGGCAACTCAAATCCGAAGGAATTGTAAAAAAAGGTAAAGAGCGGTTCGAAGGCTTCGGTAAAGGCAATGATATAAAAAGCAATGCTGATGGCCTGCGAGAAGTACAACGCAATGCCTATTGTTGAGCCAATTTTTAGTCCAAAAGAGCGGGATATAATGAAGTACTCACCCCCACCTTCAACACGCGTATTTGTGGCCAGCTCCGAAATGGCCAGAGCTGTAGGCATAGTTATTAAATGCCCCAGGATGATAATTGTAAAAACTCCCCAAAACCCAAGTGTCCCAACTGCCATACCAAATCGCAGAAAGAGAATAGCACCCAGAATAGTTGAGATAGCCGTAAAAAATACTGGTGCTGTGCCAAAACCCGCCTTTTGCGTAGTAACAGTTTTTGCCGACATAGATAATGGATTCGATTTTACATGGCTAAAATAGCAATAATAATTAGCAGCGCTGAAAATATTTGAAAAAAATAAGCAGTTATTCAATGGACAATGGACAGTTGATAATTGACAGTTAACAATGGAAAGTAGACAATGGAGAGTTGACAATTGAAAGTTTGATAATTGATAATTAGCAACATAGGTAGCAGCTCTTAATCTCTCTTAATTTTTTCCCGAACCTTCGGGATTAATTCTTATAAGGGGTCGAATGTTTATAGAAGATCAGAAAATCCCAGGGCATAACACAAGCTGTTTCAGCCCGGTAGGGGCGAAATATTAGTAGAAACATACAACATCCCGAAATCATCAGTCCCGTAGGGACGATATTATCTTGAGGTTGTTAGCAATGAGCAGTTTTTAATTAATAGTAGACAATGGAGAGTTGACAATTGAAAGTTTGATAATTGATAATTAGCAACATAGGTAGCAGCTCTTAATCTCTCTTAATTTTTTCCCGAACCTTCGGGATTAATTCTTATAAGGGGTCGAATGTTTATAGAAGATCAGAAAATCCCAGGGCATAACACAAGCTGTTTCAGCCCGGTAGGGGCGAAATATTAGTAGAAACATACAACACCCCGAAATCATCAGTCCCGTAGGGACGATATTATCTTGAGGTTGTTAGCAATGAGCAGTTTTTAATTAATAGTGGACAATGGAGAGTTGACAATGGACAGTTGATAATTGATAATTAGCAACATAGGTGGCAGCTCTTAACCTCTCTTAATTTTTAATTCTTATAAGGAATCGAATGTTTATAGAAACTTTATAAAAGAATTTTTTCTATTTTTGAAAAGCCGGAATAAGTGGATTTTGATAATCTGATTCAAACCGCAAAACGAAACCACAAAATGGTAAACATTCGTATATGCAAATATCAATCAATTCTAAAATATGACATAATGCACTATTTAACAATATGTTATATATGTAGAAACGGAAATTGTTAAAAAGTGTTGACGAATATTACAAGGTTGGGATATACGGATGTTTTGGATTTGGTTCGTAAATAAACCGTTACCGGTCAGTGTAAAAGACAGCCAACGCACATTCAAGCACATTTGGTTTTGCCCAACACTCAAAGCCGACCCTTCGCAAAACCAAAAGAGCTTGAAATAAACGAAGTGATTCACGAACACAAATAAAACAGTTAGAAATATCGTGAGTAATTTTTCCCACCGCACGGACGACAACTATAAAAATAAATCGTACTTTTGATGAATTAGTCCAAACAATAACAACAAGATGAATTCTTTTGGAGAATATTTACGAAGCAAACGAGAACAACTGGGACTTCCACTTAGAAAAGTTGCAGCCGAACTCGACATTGACACTTCTATTCTGAGCAAGATTGAGAGAAGCGAAAGAGTAGCGACAATAGAAATGTTGCCGACACTGGCTAAGACTTTGGAAGTTCAGGAAAAAGAAATGGAAATAGAATTCATTAAAGCATTCATTCTATCAGACTTAGGAGAATTAAAATTTTTGAAAAGAGGCTTGGAAGAAACGCTGAACACCATTAAAAGCCGCAAATAAATATGAGTTTAGACAATAAAATAGACCAAACAGACTTGACTTTCTTCACCAATGAAGAAGGACATACTTTGTTAAGCAGGTTTAAATCAACTTTAAAAGACACGCAATTATTTGACGTATTGGTTGGTTATTTCAGAGCAAGTGGATTTCATCAATTGTATGACGCATTAGAACCCGTTGAGAAAATCAGAATTCTAGTCGGGCTGAGTGTGGACAGATATTCATACGAAATGATGCAGTACCACGAACAGAATGCAACCATTGACTTTGAATCGCATCAGCAGACAAAAAAACGTTACCAACAAAACCTGAAAGAAGAAATTGAAAACAGCAACGAAAACGACAACAGACTTGAAATTGGTATTCGCAAGTTTGTTGAATTTTTGCAAACTGACTGTTCTAATAGCGAAATAGACAAAGCCAACAACGGCAACGGGAAAAAGTTAGAAATTAGAGCCTATCCGACAAAAAACATTCACGCAAAAGTTTACATCGGAAAGTTTAAACCCGAAGACCGTGATTACGGGTTTGTAATTACGGGTTCAAGTAATTTTTCGGAATCGGGTTTTGTGGCAAATAGAGAGTTCAATGTTGAGCTACGAAACAAAAGAGATGTACTCTTTGCCGAAAACCAATTCAACCAACTTTGGAAGGAATCCGTTGACATTTCAGAAGACTTTGTTGACACAATCCAAAACAAAACTTGGCTCAACGACCAAATTTTACCGTATGAACTCTATCTCAAATTGATTTATGAATATCTGGAAGAAGACATCAATTTGGCTGATGAGTTTGAACCGTTCCTTCCAGATGGATTTATGAAGTTGAAATACCAAAATCAGGCTGCTATTCAGGCAAAAAAGATTTTGGAAACTTACAATGGTGTTTTCTTGGCTGACGTAGTTGGTTTGGGTAAAACCTTTATCACTGCTTTATTACTTCAACAATTACAAGGGCGAACATTGGTGATTTGCCCACCTGTTTTGAAAGATTACTGGAAAGATTCGCTTTTTGATTTTGGCATCAGAAGTTTTGAAGTAGAATCATTGGGCAAGCTGGAACACATCATCAAAAAAGGCTTGGAACGCTACGATTACATTGTAGTGGATGAAGCACACCGTTTCAGAAATGAAAATACACAATCTTATGCCAACCTGCTTGATATCTGCCGTGGCAAGAAAGTGATTTTGGTAACTGCAACACCTTTGAATAATACGGTTGACGACATTTTTGCTCAATTAAAATTATTTCAAGCGCCTAAAAATTCAACCATTCCGGGTATTCCGAATCTTGAAAAATACTTTTCAAATTTCAGAACTCGCTTAGCCAAACTTGAAAAAACCGATCCTGAGTATAAGAAACTCATCAAAGCCATATCAGACGATATCCGAAATAGCATTTTGCGTTATGTAATGGTTCGCAGAACCCGAACAGACGTAATGACCTATTTCAAACAGGACATGAAATTGCAGGGTTTAACATTCCCTGAATTGGATGATCCGCAAAAAATAGTGTACGAGTATGAGGGCGAATTAGAAAGCATTTTCAACAGCACTATTAAAAAGCTACAAGAGTTTACCTATGCTCGATATACACCTTTATTGTACTACATAGGCAACAAAACATTGAGCGAATTTGAACGACAGCAACAGCGTAACGTAGGCGGATTTATGAAAGGTATCTTGGTGAAACGTTTGGAAAGCAGTTTTCACGCTTTTCGTCAAAGCATTAACCGCTTCATTGTTTCTTACGAAAAATTTATTGAGATGTACAACAACGGAACGGTGTACATCAGCAAAAAAGTGGACGTTTACGATTTGATAGAAAGCGATAATATTGAACGCTTGGAAGATTTTATTGAAGAAGAAAAAGCACAGAAGTATGATTCGAAAGATTTCAAAAAAGAGTTTATTGATAAGTTGGAATTTGACCTATCCGTTTTATATGAAGTAAAAAATCTTTGGGCAAAGGTAAATACAGACCCTAAGTTAGAAGCGTTCATCAAAGAACTAAAAACTACCGATTCTCTGAGAAAAAACAAGCTGGTCATCTTTACTGAATCGAAAGAAACTGGAGATTACATCTACGAAGCACTGCAAGATGAATACAAAGGCAAAGTGATGTTTTATTCCAGCACAGGCGGAAGACATACCGATAAAAAACTTACTTCAAATCACACGGTTTCAAGAGACATCATTACTTCCAATTTCGACCCGAATCACAAAGAAAAAAGAGACGACCTGAAAATACTGATTGCTACAGATGTGTTAGCAGAAGGTATCAACTTGCACCGTTCAAATGTGCTTATCAATTACGATTTGCCTTGGAATCCTACACGAGTACTGCAACGTGCAGGTCGTGTAAACCGCTTGGGTAGTAAGTTCCAGAATGTGTATATTTTCAACTTCTTCCCTACTTCACAATCTGACGAACATCTTGGACTGGAAGTGAATATCACCAACAAAATCCAAATGTTTCACGACATTTTGGGCGAAGATGCAAAATACCTAAGTGATGGTGAAGAATTCGGAAGTCAGGAATTGTTCAACACCTTGAATAACAAAACCGCTTATACAGGTGAAGATGGCGAAGGCGATTCTGAATTGAAGTATCTGGAATTGATGCGAAAAATCAGAGACGACCAACCCGAACTGTTTGACAAAATTAAAAACCTTCCAAAGAAAGCTCGCTCAGGTTTCAAGAAAGAAAGTTTTGAAGATGATGCTTTGGTAACCTTTTTCCGTATCGGAAAGCTTAAGAAGTTTTATATCAATCAAAGCGGAAAATCAAACGAAATCACCTTTTTTGATGCCGTAAAAGAATTGGAATGTAAGCCCGATACCAAACGAGCGAACATTCCGAACGAATATTTCCATTTGTTGCAGACCAACAAAACCCGTTTTGAATTAGACACTACCGTAGGTGATGAACCCACCAAAGGAAGTGGCGGACGTTCAAACGCCAAATACATTGAAACCCGATTGAAGGATAAGTCTTTCAAAAACTTCAAAGGTTTTACCGATTCCAATGACGAGTTTTTAAATGGTGTTCGTGAAATGCTGGCACAAGGCACGATTGCCAAGAAAACGGCACAGTTAATCAAAACCGAATTGGAAAAAACCACCGACCCGCTTCAAATATTGCACATCCTGGAAAAGCACATTCGCTATGTTGCTATTGAAGGAGCACATAACGCTAAGAAATTTCAAAAACGTGAAGTCATCCTTTCAGGATACTTAATCAAGTAAGCAGTATGGACAAGAAAACAGCACAAGAACTCATAGAAAATACTTTCAATAACGCTTTCAGCGAAGAGCAGTTTACTCTTTTTGCCAAAAACCTGTTGAATGATTTTGAGGACAAGCACAATAATTACAGAGGAAACCTGATTTGGGACGACTACAAAGAGCATATCAATACCTACAAACGTATTGGAAAATACATTGACCCTGATGGCGAAGCTCTTGATGTGCTGATAGTAGAAGTAAAAAACGTTCAAAAATTAGAGCGGGCAAGAACAGCACTCCGAAATTTTGTCATCAAACACCTGAGCAAGTTTGAAAAAGATTATGCTTTGGTGGCTTTTTACAGCAAAGAAGATGAAGGAGCAGACTGGCGTTTCTCGTTCATTAAATTGGAATATCGTTCAGAAATGGACGAAGAAAAAGGAAAAGTAAAAACCAAAAAAGAGTTTACCCCTGCCAAACGCTACTCGTTTTTGGTGGGCAAATACGAAAAAGCCCATACCGCCAAAAATCAGTTGTTGCCGCTGTTGCAAAACATTGCTAACAACCCCACCATTGAAGAATTAGAAGCTGCCTTTAGCATTGAAAAAGTTACGGACGAATTTTTCAACCAATATAAAGACCTGTATGTAAAACTCTATGAGCATTTTGAAAACGAAGCCGAACTCAACAATGCAGGAATTGACAATGCCCGTTTTACCAAAAAACTATTGGGACAAATTGTGTTCTTGTACTTCTTGCAGAAAAAAGGTTGGCTGGGTGTGGCTCAAAATGCCCGTTGGGGAACAGGTAAAAAACGATTTGTGCAGGAACTGTTTGACCAAGCCCAAAAAGAAAAGGTCAATTTCTTTAAAGACAAGCTACAATACCTATTTTATGAAGCCCTTGCCAAAGAGCGTGACAATGTAAACTCTTACTACCAACGTTTTGATTGCCGTATTCCGTTTTTGAATGGTGGATTATTTGAAGCCGATTACAACTGGCAGGAAGCACATATTACCATTCCCGAAAACCTGTTCCGCAACGAAGAAAAAAACAAAGCAGGTGATATAGGTACGGGCATTCTGGATGTGTTCGACCGCTACAACTTTACCATCAAAGAAGACGAACCTTTAGACAAGGAAGTTGCCGTTGACCCCGAAATGCTGGGGAAGGTATTTGAAAATATGTTGGAAATCACCGAGCGTAAAAGCAAAGGTGCTTTCTATACCCCAAGGGAAATTGTGCATTATATGTGTCAGGAAAGCCTGATTCATTATTTGGACAATGCCTTAGAAGAAAAAGTTAAAAAAGAAGACATTGAAACCTTTATCCGCCAAGGGCATTTTGCCTTAGAGAATGACGAACGGGTAGCTGCCAAAGGCGCAACCAAAACCTACCAATACCAACTGCCCGAAAGCATCCGAAAAAATGCCGACCTTATTGATAAGCAACTAAGCGACATTAAAATTTGCGACCCTGCCATTGGTTCGGGGGCTTTTCCGGTGGGTTTACTGCACGAGTTGGTAAATGCAGTGCTGGTGCTGAAACCGCATTTGAGTTATGACTACCTGACCAAAAAACTAACAGGCTTTGGTTTTGAACACCGAGAAAGCATCAGCGAAAGCCGCTACATCTACCGATTGAAACGCCACATTATACAGGAAAGCATTTACGGGGTGGATATTGACAGCTCTGCCATAGACATTGCCCGTTTGCGTTTGTGGTTGAGTTTGGTGGTGGACGAAGATGACCTTGACCCCATTGAAACCCTACCCAACTTAGATTACAAAATTGTATGCGGAAATTCTTTGATTGGAATGCCTGAAACTGCAATGCGAAATTTGCAGGTAGAAGAAGATTTGGAAAAATTAAAAGAACAATTCTATAACCTAACAGACGAAAAAGAAAAGAAAGCCCTACGCCAACAGATAAACACCAAAATACGGGAACTCTTAGACTCTGCCGAACAGTTTGCAGGCTACAAAATTGACTTTGACTTTAAACTCTTTTTCTCTGAAGTATGGCGTGAAAAAGGGGGTTTTGATGTGGTGATTGGGAATCCGCCGTATAATGAAATGAGAGATTTAAATACCTCTGAACAGGAAAACTTAAAAAGATCTCAATTTTTTGATTTTGCAAAAGGTGGAAGAGTAAATTTGTTTCAGTTTTTTTATCCATTAGGAATTTTCTTGTCAAGAATGAATGGACTTATTTCATTTATTACTCAAAATTCTATTTTAGCGGAAGACAGTGCATTAAATAACAGAAAGTTAATTTTTTCAGATTGTCAAATTTTAAAAATTGATTCTTTCCCTGAACGAGATAACGTCGCAAAAAGAGTTTTTAAGTCAGCTAAAATGAGCGTAGGAATTTTGTTTTTAAGAAAATCAAAAATTAATTCAAATTATAATTTCGTTGTTAAAGTTCATAAGGATAGATATCTTAACAACTTTCATGAACTTCAAATTAGCCTCTCAGAAATTGTAAAGATTTATCCTGATAATCTAATAATTCCTATTTCAAATCAGAATTCGTTACAAGTACTTCTTCGGTTGAAATCAATACAAAACACGTGGTTTTTAAAATCTTCATCTGGAGAAATTGATGTGACTAAATATAAGTTGAAATTTAAAGATAAAGGTGATTATAGAGTAATAACAGGTGCTCAAGTACAGCAATATTTTATTAGTGATAATCCGTCCCAAGGCGAGATGAGCTGGTCTAATAAAACTGGACAGAAATTTAGTAATTTTAAATTTTTTGTACCATGAAAAGAACAAGAAGAACATTTAGTGCTGAATTCAAGGCCAAAGTGGCTATTGAAGCAATCAAAGAAGT
>Ga0302249_1002052_pt1 | contig 12088 bp, 9 predicted proteins | sample AAG_UR_Val_MG_FD_193531 | JGI IMG/M metagenome (GOLD analysis project Ga0302249, IMG submission 193531) | Enriched activated sludge microbial communities from anaerobic digester in WTTP, New Holstein, Wisconsin, United States - AAG_UR_Val | ecosystem: Engineered > Bioreactor > Anaerobic >... | reverse complement strand
TAAATTTGCAACAGTAGGAAAAAGAATGAAAGTAGATGAAAATTCAACAGTTATAGTTAAAGAAATGCCAATGCCAAAACCTAATGATGCTGTACGTGTAGAAGAAATTCGTGATTATACATACATAAAGAGTATGAACAAAACTGGTGATAAAGGATTTGAAAATGAATATAAAAAAGATACTTATAATAAAAATAAATTAAAAGACAATGAAAGCTAAATTAGTTAAAGAAAGTTACAGCGATGAACAAGTTGCAGCTATAGGAATAGAATATAAAAAATTTTTAGATTTTATTCATAGATTAAATTATGATGATTTAATGGAATATGCCGAAAAAATGCAAGAGTTTAAAACTCTTCAGGTTTTAGATTACTTAAAAAGGAAATCTAAGTTCATATAAAAATATAATAAAAGACGATGAAAAATTTAGTTAGAGAATTATTATTGAAAATTAAAATTCACTAGCGAATTTTTTTAGAAATTCGTATTACAACACGAAATAATGGAATAAATTATGACTAAACAAGATTTTATATCATTAATTGATAACGAAATAACTGCAAGTTGTGCAATTCCGTTTTCACTTCCCGAAATTGAAGTTGAAAGAATCATAGGCATTGAAAGGGAGTGGCTATATCGTGAGTATAGAGATGCTGTACAAGATGCTTGGTATGTTTTAGACAAAAAGTATTATCATACACAAGAATGGAAAGATACAAGAACATTTCAGTTGCCTCCATGCGTTATGGCTGTTAAATATGTTTATGAAATGACATCTGGGCAAAGAGTGTTTGGAATTCATGACCCCGATTTAACCTTTGATAGATTAATGGCAGCTGATCTTTATTTAACGCCTTTATCATCTGATCAAATAACATATCGTACAGTACAATGGAGTTTCTGGGATTTAGCTCGACAATATAACCTTAAAGACATTAATCATCATTTTAATATTAATACAAAACGATTAATCATAACTGGACGTGATCCAGTAGAATCATTATGGGTTACAACTCTTAATCAAATTCCCGAAGAAGATTTATACGATGATCCTCTTTTTCTTAAATGGGTTATTGCAAAATGTAAAATCCAATTAGCAAGAATACTGGGAACATTTAATATGACGTTAATTGGTGGTGTTCAAATTAATTACAATGATATTAGAGCTGAAGGTAAAGAAGAATTAACTGAACTTACAGAAAAAATCAAAATTGATAGTACAGCCGATTGGTTTATGATCATTAACTAAATATAATGAATATGTAATGCTTATTCCTATAAATAAATTATTTGAATCATTTGGCAATGAATATTACCCTCGATTAAAAGAAGATGTCGCCGATATTGCAAAAGAACGTATGTTTTATATTCCTCAAGAGTTTTCAGATTTTGAGAAAAAATATGCTAAACAACAAGTATTAAATATTAAAAAAGATCAAGTTGATAGAGATGTAATTATTTCAACTAAATCATTTAAAAAAGGAATTATAAAAAATCCTTCGAGTCTTCGACATATTTGTAAAAATGCAAGGGGACTAATTGATCCTCAAGGAAATTTATATCTTTTTATTAATGATGAAGCTACTCATTTTAGTTTAATTCAAGAACTTTCAGATGCTGGATACATAGAATTTCAAGATTTTTGGTGGATGAATATTCCGAAAAAATTTGTTACAATTGAAAGAATTTGGGAGGAAAATGAATTTGCTTTAGGAGAATCAAATTCTATATTAGATAGCGATTATAATTTTGAAGGTGGTGGGTATAAAATAAAATATAAGATGCCAAATATCGAAGAAGCACGTAAAGCATATGTTCTATTTATTAAAGCGGCAGAAAAAGTTAACCCCCAGTATAAATTTTATCCATATTTATGGGATGAATTGATTAGGGCAAAAAATAAAACATCTAAAGTTAATGAAGGAAATAGCGTTATGGCTAAATTTTATCAAGATCGTTTTGGTATTATGCCTTCCGATAAACCTGTTGAATTACGTTCTAATTATAAAATAGTTACAAAAGTTCCTTCTTGGAATAGTAAATTGCCAAAAACGCCTATAATTATTAACCCGCCTTCTTTGGACGGATTTGATAATAAGGTTCGTGCAATAGCAGACAAAGACGGAAATTTATATGTTGCAATGTATAATATGCCTTTTAATCATGGTTTAATGGCTAATGCTTTAATCGATGCTAAAGTAATTAATACAGATTACTATAATAAATATGCATCTCAAATAGCAAATGTCGGAGGCGTATATGAAGATCAAGAAAACTTCTTATTACTTAATCGTTTTTATGATGAATATGTTTTTGTTGCAAGTGATACGTTTGAGAATTTTGGGCCTTCAACAGAAAAATTAATACAAACTCTTAAGAAGAAAAATCCTCAGTTTAAATATCGTTTTAGCTATGAAGATTTCGGAGAAATAGATGAAAGTCAAAAATTATTTGAAAATCCCGATGTAGTTAATTATCCTATGTATTATGATGGAAATTTTACACATTTTAGAAAGTTTATCTGGGCAGATGGTGAAAATTATGCATTTGGGGTATTTGACGGAAAATTATATATTTCCGAAAAAGGAAATACACATTTTAACATTGTGATTAAAAATCCTGAAAATAATATAGTCTATAACATAGAAAGAAATTCTTTTAAATACCCTGGAAGAATTTGGAAAGACAAAAAACTTATATCGTTTTGGACATACCCAGATGCCCAAACTTTTAAAAAAATTATTGACGAATTGTCTAAAAAATTAGATGTTAATATTATGGGTGATCCTGAATGGTTAGTAGAAATAATCAGGAAAAAAGATACAGGAGAAATACAAAAAGGCGAAATGATGCATAATTCAGAATTTGGCGAATGGGATTTTATGTATACTGATAATAGCGATAAATTTAAAATATCGCATATCCACCCTAAAGATTATATTGGAAGTGAAGACGTTCCTGAGGAAGATCGGGCAAAAGAACACATCCTATCACCACTTCTTAAGAAAAAACGAAAAGTACCACCTGGCTGGGGATCAAACAGTGATCGCTATAGAAGAAAAAGACAATGGCAAATGGCCAGAGTTGGGGATGAAAGTAAGAAGGAAGAAAACTACCCTCGATTATTTGAAACGCCTGACTTTGCTTTACAACCTAATAGTAGTAATTCTAACGATAAATTAGCATGGTATGAAGGAACTACTTTTTCGTTTGGATTATATGATGGAAAATTTTATATGTCAAAAGAAGGAAAAACCCATGGAGATATAATCGTATCCGAGACACCGCCAAAAACTCGTGAAAGACTCGAATTTAAATATCCGGGCCGAATATGGATTGCAGAAGAATATAAACTTATATCCTTTTGGACATATCCTGATGTTAAAACGTTTAAATACATGATGACAGAATTATCTAAAAATTTAAAGTTAAAAACAGATCTTATGAATGATCCACGTTGTTATGTAGAAATTCTTAAATCGGCTGATGGTGAAGAAATAGTTAAAGACACAGACTTTGTAGAAGATAACGCCAACGGCTCGTGGAGCAGTGCATTTAAATACAAAGGCGAACTGGTTAATCCTAAAGATTACGTCGGAAGCGAAGATGTTCCTGAAGAAGATAGAGCTAAACAACATGTTTTATCTCCACTATTAAAGCCTAAGAAAAAGGTGGAAGCAGGCTGGGGCTCAAACAGCGAAAGATATAAGAGAAAGAGACAGTGGCAAATGGCCACGGTAGGAGATGAAAGCAAACATGAGCCATATTATCCACAACTTTTCGAAAACGAATAATTTATATAAGGAGAGCAATGACTCTCCTTTGTTTTCTTAAGATATATAAAATAAAAAGTAAATGAATTATATTAAGATATATGATAATATAATTTTTGCCGCTAAAATTCAAAACAGAACTAAATTGCGTAAAAACCAAAAGGGATATATTTATTATGAAAATCATCACATAGTTCCAAAGTGTTTAGGCGGAAACGATGATGAAGAAAATTTAGTTTTATTAACAGCAAGAGAACACTTTGTTTGTCATAAATTGCTAACGTATATCCATAAAAACAACCGAAAAATCGCCTGCGCATTTCATAAAATGACGTTTGGGAATTCAAATAAATGTATAAAAAAATCATATGATTACAAATACGCGAGAGAATTGTTTATGACTGTCCCTGTATCCGAAGAAACCCGACAAAAACAAAGTAAATCTCATAAAGGAAAAAAATTTTCAAAAGAACATAAACACAATTTAAGCATATCGGTAAAAAAAACAAAAGATAACGCATCAGATGACGAAAAGAAAAGACGGCATTATTATACTCGCGGAGAAAAAAACGGAATGTTTGGAAAAGAAGCTGTGAATAAAGGCAAACATCGATCAAAAGAAACTATAAAACGTATAAAAGCTAATACGCGATTAGCTATGCAACGTCCTGAAGTTAAACAAAAACAAAAGGAAAATAAATCCCCTATGTTTGGCGAAAAAAACGGAATGTATAAAAAACATCATTCTAAAAAATCAAAAGAAAAAATCAGTAATACTTTAAAAAATACGCCTAAAATTGAATGCCAATACTGCAAAAAGAGTTTTTATCCCTGGCATTATAGTAGATCTCATGGTGATAAATGCAAACATAAATAAATATTATAATGATAAAAGACATATACATAAGAAATCCCGAGGATCCTAACTTTCAATATGGCGTTCTAGAACATCGTGATGCTATAGAATCGATCATTAGTAAGATTAAAGTAATAATGAGTACACATCCCGGAGAAGTATTAGGAGATATCGCGTTTGGTGTAGGAATAGATGATCTTGTGTTTGAATCTCGTATAAACAAAAATCAATTGGAAGAAAAAATTAAAGATCAAATAAATAGATACATTAATGAAACAAAGGATTATGACATTCGTCCAGTTGTTTCATTTGGAAAAGCCGAAAATTATGATTATGCTATTATTGATTTTTTTATAAATGATCAAAGAGCTATCGGGTTACTTATAAAATAAATAAAAATATGGAAATATTTACAACAACAAGAATAAAATTTTCAGAACTTTATGAAGATGCTTTAGCCTTCATTAAAAAGACATACGGGGAATTAGGCCAATATTTTACAATGGCTTCTCCGATGGGACAATTACTTCAAGTCATACTTCATTACGGAAGAATGATTTTATTTTATATCGAAGATTCCATAACAGAATTAAATCTTAAAACAGCAACTCGACCTCAAAGTATAAAAGGATTAGCAAGTTTAACGGGACATAATCCATCAAGAGCCATGGCTGCTCGTGGAACTTTAAAATTTTCCTTCTCTGGCCGAAAACTTCCTACAGATACAACAATGTTAATTATTCCTAATTATACGACATTAGTTAATAATCAAAATGGTTTAACATATACAATAATATTACCTGGTGAAGAAGCATTATATAATTTAGAAAGCATAACAAATACGTTAGAAGTTAATGTTGTACAAGGAAAAATAGAATATCAGCAAGCGACTGGTTCAGGAGATCCCTTGCAATCGTTTAACTTTCAAAATAAAAAGGGTGCTAGCATAGACAATTATTACATTAGCATTTTTGTAAATGGTGAAAAATGGGAAATTGTAAATTCTATTTTAGATATGGGATTCAATGAAAAATCAGTAATGGTTAAAACTGGACAAACGGGTGGCATAGATGTATTCTTTGGGAATGGATACAATGGTGCAATACCCGGTTTAGGATCAACAATATTAGTTGAATATTTAATTACTGATGGCCCTGCCGGTAATCTAAATGCAATGGAAAATAACGCAAAAGAAAATTGGAAATTTACTACATCGGGATATTCACCTAAAGGTGATAAAATGGATTTAAACAAATACATAACTGTAACAATCAAAAACCAATTAATGTTTGGAACTAGTGATGAACCTTTATATCTTACTCGACTATTAGCACCTCATGCATCAAGAAGTTTTGTTCTTGCTAATGCAAACAATTACATATATTTCTTAAGAAAATTAAATATCTTTTCTGTTATAGATGCTATACCAGGATTTCAGACATATGATGATCAATATGTGTTAGACAAGTATAATCAAGCAAAAACAATATATGAAGATCTTAATCTTGAATATCGAAAATTGCTTGCTACATACGGTGCAAATTCTGAAAAATCAATTGCTAAAAAAACAGAACTCAATAATGCCTATGATAATTTGATTAAATGGCAAGAAGAAATAAATTATCACCGTTTAGATGATAATACCGTATATTTATTTTTAATCCCCGATATTACAAAAAGATTAACCGGAGGCTATAACTATTACACTTGTCCCAAAGAGGCATTTGAATTATCAATTGATGAAAAATATGCAATATTAGATTTAATTGAACAAAGTGGGCAAAGAGTGTTAACAGTTGACAATGTAATATTAGATTTAAAATATCCTCGATTTACGTTAAACATGTCATTGATATTATGGGAAGGAAGCGTTTATGACACTGTTCGTCAAGATATAATTTCAAAGACATCTGAATACTTTTTAACTAATACACGAAGAGATAGAATACCTGCATCTGATCTTGTTAAAGTTATTGAAGATATAGATGGAGTAGACTCTGTTAATGTTTGGTTTGATGCAGATAAAAACAATAAAAATATATACGGTAATCATTACGGTATTGATGAATACGGAGACATAATTCTTGAAAGATATGTTATTGATGCATTTAGCAATAAAGTTCCAATTAAAGACGTTTATCCCTTGATTCGAGGAGGTTTTGAAAACGCCAATGGAACATATTACGAAGATAGCATAGTTAAAAATAAATTATCATCAATTAACATTCAAGTAAGAGGATATACATCAAAAGATATTAACTCTGAAAATAATGTTGTAGTTTTAAATAATTTATAAGATGAATACTGACGAAAGAAGAAAAAAATATACTGTAAGGCCTTCTTATCTTTATCAAGCAAAACATATGAATGATGTGTTTCTTAATCTTGGTTTTGGATATAAAGGAAAAATTTTAAAAAAGGGAACGTCACCCGAAATTTGGGCAAATCCTTTACAACATTCTTTATATGGTGCTCTCGAAAGTATGATATACAACTTAATAGAATATTCAAAATTGATAAAGAAATGGTTTAGTATTGCACACGATAAAAATACAACGAATATTTCATAATGAACATACAAAATTGGAAAATATTTGATAAAAAAGGTTCTAATCTTAATTGGATACCACTTTCAACTGTTAATTTAAAGATTGAATCGCCTACAGGGAAAAACGCCGAAGGATTTTTAATCGTAGATCCTTCAGGGTTTGTAGTGGATACAAAGATTACTAATGAAGGATATTTGTACGATAATAATGACGTATCAGTTTTTTATACATATGATTATGCTACTGGTGTATTTCCGTTAAGTTCTACCGAAGCCACAATAATAACAAGAGATATATCAATTTTTAATCCCGAGGGAATAACAACTAAATCTATAAGTGATATAAATGTTACATTAGATGCCTCATTTGTGTATCCTTCGGTTACATATGCTGCCGCAGTGTTTTTAGAACCAGTATCCCAAGGTTTAGTTGAAACAGAACACTTGAGCATATTAGAACAAGATGGTAGTTCATATATTCGTCCCTATGATGCCAGTAATTATATTTTAATTATGGAATTAGTAGGTGAAGAAGATGAAATTCAGTTTTTTGATGTTAATGAATGGACAAATGAAATTACATGGACAAATGTTATTGCCTTTGACATTAGTACTTATGCACCTAATGTGCCCTTACAAGTAAATATAGGATTCAAATCAGACGTTGAAGGTGTCTTTGAAAGAATATTAAGAATGTATCATCTTGTTGATGACACATTATATATTATAGCTGATATTGTTGTTAACGCAGAATCGATTGGAGAAGATGAAAGACATCGAACATTATTAGGAAATTTTGGATTGCCTGACCCAAAAGATATTCTACAATTATTTAAAGAATCGGATATTAACGAAGATTACCCCGATTGGAAGTTACTTAATCAAAAATCAAAACATATGATACTTGAGCATGATAAAATCATGCCATACGTAGGAACATATAAGGCGTTAATAAATGCTGTTAAATGGTTAGGTTATGATGATATTTATTTTCGCGAATGGTTTTTAGACGTAAAAGATATACATAGAAAGACAAGATTATCTTTTTTAGTTTCATACAGTGCACCTGATGTATTTGATTACATTACAGGCAAAAAGGTTTTAGGCAGAACTCAAACTATTCAGATGTTTGACCCTAGACAACGACAAACTCTTAAAAAGCTTAATCAGTTATCAATGTTTTATTGTATAACAAGAGAAACGGGCTTTTTAGACGATTATGGAACACCTTTAACTGAAAATTGTTATGCGTATAATTTAAAAGAGGTTTTTGTTAAATTAAATGCCCTTAAAAAGTGGCTTGAAAAATACATTATAGGTGTTAATTGTCGTATTATTGATATAACAGGAGAAGGCGTATATTTTGAAAGAGTTAAAAATCTTGTTTATTCAACAGATAATATAGGATTTAATTATAATGTGCATCAACCTTTAACTCCTTATGCCTTAGATGTTAATTCTGAATTAGTACAAGGTGATGCAAGTATTCGTTTATCTATAAAAGAAATAAATGATTTAACTATAAAAAATTTAACATGTCGTTTTATTGACATGGCTCATTCTGCGTGGAATCCCAATACTCCAAACGTATATTATTCTTTACAAGATCCGTCTTATCTCGCTAATCCCAGCAATTACATGTTAGTTGGGGCAACTTTTGGATATCCTCTTGAACACGTAAATGAAATTTCATATCGTTTATCAGTTGAAAAAGATAACGCAGGTGTTATAGGTTCAACGCTTGTGACAAATCCTTTATTTATATATGAAAATGATATAAGATTTTATAATATTCTTGATGTATCATCAGTTTTCTATGATGTTTCAAGTAATTTAACCATATATCTTGAAAAAGCATATTTAAGAGATCCAAGCATAGATGATATATGGGCAAATTCAATAGCATATACAATATCACCTGTCACGCATATTACAATAGATGCATCAGATAGTAAAAATTTACGTAGTAAGGGAGAGTATAAAATTACAAGCGGAAGAGGAATATTAGTCACTAAAGATTCATCTATAATTTACAATATCGTAAATAAGCCATATTTATTTACATTAACTAAAGATGCTTCTGTAATTGCAGAAGAAGAAACTGTAATTATTACACCTTATATTGATCACTATGTGATGGAATCTTCGAGCGGCACTATAAACACATTTTATGATTATGTATCATTTCATTGGGAGCCTGGAAGCAGATTACAATATGTGTATGATAATGATTATGAGGTGCCTCTTCTTAAATTCCGAAACTACTATGCAATTGATGGTGTAGGGGATAGGATATCACTTGGAAATAAAGAATACATACTCGATATTTTAGATGGCAAAATTGAAATGAATGCTGGATTAACGTCATCATCCGATAATCTAATGAGCTATATAAATTGGCATTATGATACAAGCATAGAGGAACAAATGATTACTACTAATTTTGTATATACCTCTCCTCGTGTACCTTTATGGCAGATAAACCCAACAGTTTATTATAATGGTGACCCTTCAGCATTCACGGGTGGAAATGCTCCAGGGATATATGAAATAGATAATAGTATTCACGTAATGCATGTTAATCATATAGGAGATTATACATTAGAATTAAGAGCATGGGACGGATACAATACATTAATATACAATAAAGCTTTAACGCCATATAAAGTATGGGTTAAATCACCTAATATTTATCTGCTTGTAGATAATTCTACATTTATGGGTTATGATGTTAGTAAGTACATGTCAATGGCTGAAGTAAATACGCTAATTTCAAGAAATCGTTATCCTATTTATGATCGTTATATTTCTTTACAAGGTCTTAAAATAGAATTTGATAACACTGGACGTCCATACATAAAAATTCCTTCTGTAACATATTTTCAAGATGTTATGGAGCCTTATTCTCTTAATCGAATAACAAATATAACTGAACGTATTTTGACTCGTTCTGGAAACACTATCACCGTTGATAAAGATTTTCAAAATTTTATTACAGGAGATCAAGTTCAAATATTACAATATAGTAGAGAAAACTACTCATTAATACAAGAAATAAGCGCAAACATTGTATCGGCAACGTTAACTAATCCGGCTTCTATAACATTAAATGCATTGCCTGCTTCCTTTGTTACCAACGCTTCAAATGCATTATTCATTTTAAATGATACTCGCAGAGAAGTAACAACTGTAAGCAATAATGAAACGTCTTATGTTGCAGATATTGCTAACTATTCATTCAAAGAACAGCAAGCAGTTGCTTTAATAGCCACCGATATTAATAATGGATATTCATGGGGAGCTACTTATAGAGTAGTAGACGTATCAGGAAATAGGCACACCTTTGATAAGCCACTTCCCGAATTATTCTTAGATACAAGTATATATGAAATTCGAGCAAAACATGCATTTTCTGCATTTACTAATTTTATAATGACAACCGAAAGTGCCATAGAAAAGAACAACGAATTTAGCATATATCACAGTGATTCGTATTGTAGAGAATATTATTTAGATAATACATTTACATTAACAAATATTCAATTTGATCATGATCGAATTAATGATATGTGGTATGACCCTTCATTATATTTAGTAAATTCGAATTTTTATTATTATAACAAAGCGATTGAGGTTGATACAAGTACATTAGTTATATTAAGGGCCGAATATGATCCAAGTAATTATATGTTAAATCAAAAAAATATATGGACAGCGAGGTACGTTAATAACAACGCAATGTATTTTCGCGTATTCAATGAAAGCGTTCCTATTATATTTAAGGATAGCGTAAACTTTAGTATTGGCGTAGAAAGTTATGATAGTTATGGAAATTTAATACAAGAATTATTCTAATATGATAATAAAAGTTAAAGAAAAAGGATATGTTTCACAGCCCTTTGTCGCTCCGGAGTTAACAGTGTTTTACAACGGAAGACAAATAGAAAATATTACATTATCTATAGACAAAAAAATCCTTGAAATCGAGGGCCAGTTTGAAGAAGAGACACAAAATTCTCCAGAAATAACTGCGTTATTAAATATGAATATACACGCAGATGAAAATTTTTTATATATAAAAGTAGGAGATATCATTAAAAGAACTCCTTTAAGCGATTTTCAATAATGGACAATAGATTATTTATAAATAATTCATTAAATATTAATTCTGCTACATTGCGATTAAGAAATAATATTAACGTTAGCAGAAAACTTATATTGCGTTCTCCTTCTATCTATATTGAGCCACCACCTCTTGAATCCGTTCAGGTTACTACACTTAATGTTACAAATATCGAAGGTTATACTGCAATAGGAGGCGGCAACGTTATATCTGGTGGATCTACTGTAATGCGCGGCATATGTTGGAGTACTTCTTCAAATCCTACAATTTCCGATTCATCATTGCAATATCCTACTTATGGAGAAGGTGTTTATTATTTAAATATATCGGGATTAAATAGTTCAACTAATTATTATGTAAGAGCATGGGCATATAACGCTGAATCATTTGATTATGGTGATAATGTTCAATTTTATACGCCCGAAGTATATACAGCTTGTACAACGTATCAACCATTTTTTCCAAATATTTATGAAGAAACTGGCTTCTTAAATTGCGATGATGTAAGTTTAACGTCAGGAACTCTTGGAGAATATGTAATTGATTGGAGAAACGGATCTACAAACGGAGAAATCGTATTCGTATCTGGTTCAAGTTTTGCCGCGGATCCTTCGGTACAAGCAATTCATCCAATTGAAAATGAAATAGTGTTTGGCGCAACGTTGTACCCTGTAATTAGATCTATTTATATTAATTCTATACAATATTCATCTTATAATATTTCCGGAGCTAGATATAGCCCAGATCTTCGAGATTGTTTAGATGCTATTAATGTAGAAGCAATAAA
>Ga0302249_1002032_pt1 | contig 12194 bp, 10 predicted proteins | sample AAG_UR_Val_MG_FD_193531 | JGI IMG/M metagenome (GOLD analysis project Ga0302249, IMG submission 193531) | Enriched activated sludge microbial communities from anaerobic digester in WTTP, New Holstein, Wisconsin, United States - AAG_UR_Val | ecosystem: Engineered > Bioreactor > Anaerobic >... | reverse complement strand
TAGTTATTTGAGTTAAGCAGGCACCAAACTGCAGCTTCAAGGGTGTCCACCACATAACCGCTGCTTTTTATTTCTTCTATTGGAACAGAGGCGAAAGACTTATTGTTGAGCCTTTCATAATGACCCAGTTCATCACTATACTCTTCATGCCTTCTATAGAATTCAACCGCTTTACTGATTCCGAGGCTTACTGCCGTTGAAAGCTCCATGCTTCCTATTATCATGGCTGCAATGGAGCAATATATGCCGCAGGCAATAAGGCTGCGCTTGTGTGCATGGGTGAGAGAAGATATATTATGTATTATCGCCATTGCCTCATCATTTTCAGTAATTTCAGTGCCGTAATTAGCTTGAAGGTAATACGCTATGGGCAGTATTCTCATAAGTGACCCATTGCCGTTGTCATGGTCACTAAGCCCTCCGCATTCCAGAGGAGCTTTCCCCTGTGAAAACCTCATAAGTGCTTTACGTGTTGCATTTCCTACATCAAACACTTCTCAATGGGGTGTATATTTCCCTTCCTCAAACCACATTATAAACCTTTTCATAATATCATTATAGTCAAGTCCTTTGGAAAGGCTGTCTGTCAGGCAGAGAGTCATGCTGGTATCATCCGACCATGTACCGGCAGGCTGATTATAGGTACCAAAAGAGCGCATACCGGTTACAGGACTTTTTCTCAGTACTTCCCTGCCCGTGAATTCAACCGGCACCCCCAAGGCGTCGGCAACACACAAGCCCATTATTCCGTCAAGTACTATGTTTGACATAGTCTGACCTCCTGCAAATTATTGTATCGTGTTATACTCATAGCTATCAACTATACATTGAATTATATCGTTTAATTGCTCTGATTCATTAATGGTACCTTGATAGAGGAATCCATCCTGCTTTGTGAGCTTATCAGTATTTAACCCCAACTTTTCTAACTTGACACATTGATAGTCTTCATTAAATCTTAGTCTGACCTTTATAAATTCATCTTGTAAAATTACAACCATGAAAGCTTTGCTTTTTCCATAGAAAGTAATCCACTGGCTATTAGGTCTCTGTTTATATTTTATTATATTTGTAGCATTCATCTTGTCTAGCAACGCATTATAAATCTCTATTGCCTTATCCGTTTTATCAAAAAGAAACTCATCTTCAGAAATAAGATGGCTACTTTTCTTATTTCCGGTCTTATGTAAGACCTCCAGCGGATTTATATCCCATATGAACTCAAATTCCACTATATCCCCTTGACCTGGTTTTTGAGCATTGGCATTGTTTGAATACCATTTCATCTCAAGAATATTAATATCTATATCTAGTGATCTTAAGTAACCACATAGCGCTTTCAGCCTTAAAAAAGAGCCTTCATTTTTTGTAGAATTCTGAGCTACAAGTACTATCTTCTGATGTTTGTTTATTTTCGATATATCCCCATGGTATTGAGCAAGCAAGCTTTGTAAAGTATTTGCTGAATCCGCAGTGTAATTATTATAAATACTATTTAGCTCATCAGTAGTAAACTTCGAAACACCAGCAGCATATTCAACTGCTTGTCCAATCAAGTCCCTGTGTTTGAAATCATCTCTCTTGCATTCTAATATAACTGTATCTCCCGTTTCTAAGTCTATTGCAAGAAAATCCAGATAACCTTCAGGACCTTCTCCGGACACATCTACTTCCTGACCTATAATCTCATAATTAAGCTTACCGAATATAGCTTGGTAATTTTCCTTAATCCAAGCATGGACCCATTCAACCTCCCCAAGATGTTTTTCTGACAATGATAATTTATTTATGCTCTTGAGTCTGGTTGGATCTTCTCCAATAACTAATAAACTCATGAGAACTCCCCCAATATATATTATTATTTTAAGCACTAAGCTTTAGATGCTATTTAAGATTTATGCTAGCCACTCTGAACTTTATTATTGTTACTTTTCATAAATTACCCTATCGTGAATAAAATTTCTAATCAAAACTATCTCCATATACCATTTGCATCACTAACCCTATATTATCCATCATAGGTCTTTCAGGAATAGTCTTGAGTCCATTTTCAAGAATCAATTTACCCGTCACCGCCAAACACAAGGCATCTATCACATCATCTATTTTCTTTCTATATGGAACATCCGTTAAGAACTTATCTATGACTTTATTTGCTTCAGGGTAATATTTCATAAGAACTTCTAGCCGCCTCTGCTGACCCTCTGCAGTCATTTTATGTTCAAGAATCGGTTGATTGTTATTAAGCTTTGAAAAACAGAATTCCGGATGACTTTCAAGAAGCCTATTTTTCCATTGAGGATTGTTCTGCAAGAATTCATCAACCTGTCTTATAGCCTTAGTTATGCCTAAGGTTTGTTCAGACAGGCTTTTGCCTAATACAGCTTTATTCAGTTCTTTTGCTTCTTTCTTATCCGCTGCATATACAGCTTGTCTACAAGGAACTTCAAATATACTAGAGCCTTTCTTCCCTAGCTCCTTCTTTACCAGACGGTCCGGCCGTATTTGGCTATTATCTTCAACAAGGCCTATAGGTATATCTATTATGTAGCTATCCGAATTAGGGTATCGATTGCATATATCGCTTATAGTTTTAAACTTCTCGACTTCAAAGCCATTATCACTTATATAAACTGCAATCCACTTACCTTTGCATCCATCTATTCCTATGTAGCTGTAATTTGTATTATCTTTCAAATGCATACCTCCTTATACTTACCTCATAAAAACAGCTTGCATCAAAACATACAAGCTAGCAAGTTAACAGTATGGCACCTAAATCTGTCTTTGATTATTTACTGCTCTCTTTTGTAAAGACATACCTCTCCTCTTTTTCTGCAGCTTTCGGCAGGTCTTTCTCAACTTCTCCATACGTTTCAGCTTCATTGCTGCACATAAGTTCAACCTGTTTCATAACTATATTGAGGGCCTCTTTGGCCTGTTCCGGCGGGTAATCGTATTTTTTAAGTAGCCTTCTGATGATTGTTCTCATAGTTGCCTGTGCCTGTGATCTTACATTGAAGTCAATGGTAATGTTACGCCTGATCGCATCTGTTAACTCCTGAGCTATCTTCTTAAGTGTCTCATCATCGTAAAACTCCCTGGCGACCTCATCCTTTGAAAGTGCATAATAGAAGGCGATTTCATCCTTATTCAGACCAAGGTTTTTTTCATCCTCATGCATCTTCTTAATTTCCTTGGCCATTCTGATAAGCTCTTCGATAACCTCAGCATTGGTTATGGCCTGGTTTCTATACTTGTTCAATGCCTTCTTAAGCTTTTCGGAAAACAGCTCGGATTTTACCAGGTTGCTTCTCTCCATCACTTTGATTTCGCCTTCAAGTAACTTTTTGAGCATTTCCAGGGCAAGGTTCTTGGTCTTTAGTGTCTTAACCTCTTCAAGAAACTCCTCATCCAGTATGGATACATCAGGCCGCTTCATACCCATTGCTTCAAATACGTCGATGACTTCCTCAGAAATAATAGACCGCTCCAGCATCTGGTTAATTCTTTGCTCTATCTCTGCTTTTGATAATACTTTCTTTCCTCTTGTTTCAAGCTTCACAAGGCTTGCCTTAACAGACTTGAAATAGCTGACCTCAAGGGCTATTTCCTTTCCTTCCTTTGAAGCAGCGCAGAGCCCGTGAGCTTTGCCCAGCTCCGTAGCAAACAATTTGAAATCTTTCTGCTCTTTCTCACTCTTTGACAATATAAAATCCATACCTTCAGTAATAGCCCTGATGCGTTTTACCTGGGATTTCCCCATATAGCCGGAGTAATCCAAACCATGGAATATGCCTCTTAAGACCTCCAGTTTCTCCATCATAACAGCAATGGCTGCCGAAGTGTCAATACCGGTATTTTTCTTATCACTGTCCGTATATTCTTTAAGGGCTCTTTTCAGACTTTCAAGTATACCGATATAATCAACAACAACACCACCCTCTTTGTCTCTGAAAATCCTGTTGACACGGGCTATAGCCTGCATAAGGTTATGCCCCTTCATAGGTTTATCTATATACATGGTATGCATTGATGGCACATCAAAGCCTGTAAGCCACATATCCCGGACAATTACCAACTTAAGCTCATCACTGTTTTTCTTCATGCGCTTGGCTAAGGTATCCCGCCTTTGTTTACCGCCAACATGTTTTTGTATCCTCTCTTCGTCGGCAGCACTTCCCGTCATAACAACTTTGATTTTCCCTTTATTTACATCATCACTATGCCACTCCGGTCTTAATGCTGTGATGGCATCATAGAGGTCAACGCATATCCTTCTGCTCATGCAAACGACCATTGCCTTGCCATCCATCACTTCCGCCTTGGTTTCGTAATGATTCACAATATCTTCAGCCAGCTTTTTGATGCGGTTTGGTGAACCGACGATTGCTTCAATCCTCGACCACTTTGCCTTGTTTTTTTCTCTTTCTTCCTCTTCCTGGCCTTCAGTAATTTCCTCAAACTCCTCGTCAAGTTCTTCTAATATGTCCTCATCGGCCTCCAGTTTTATAATCCTGTTTTCATAATATATTTTTACTGTCGCTTTATCCTCAACAGCTCTCGTCATATCATATATATCTATATAGTCCCCGAACACTGCAGGGGTGGACTTATCTTCAAATTCTATAGGCGTACCCGTAAAACCGATATAAGAAGCATTTGGCAGAGCATCCCTCATATATTTTGCATAGCCGAACTTCACATCGCCGGTTTTTATATTTGTCTTTGCATCCATACCATATTGGCTTCTGTGCGCCTCATCTGCGATTATAATGACATTGCGCCTATCGGTCAGTACAGGCATTTCCCCTTCTTCAGGCATGAATTTCTGGATAGTTGTGAATATTATTCCTCCCGATTCCCTTTCGTTAAGCAGGTCATAAAGTCCGTTCAGCTCCTTCGAATTATCTTTCGCCTGGGCTTTCTTCTGTTCCTCAGTCAGTTTCCGCACATGAGCCTGTTTAGGTTCCTGCCGTAATATATCCTTTGATTTAGCAAAGGTTGAATAAAGCTGATCATCCAAGTCATTCCTGTCCGTAATGACAATAATCGTAGGATTGTTCAGCTGTCTAACGAGTATTGCAGTATAAAATAACATGGAAAAGCTCTTCCCTGAGCCCTGGGTATGCCATATAACCCCTATTTTCCTGTCTCCGGACTCACTGGTTGCAAGCTTTGTTTTTTCTACTGCCTTTTTTACAGCAAAATACTGGTGATATGCTGCTAGGATTTTTATTACTGACTTCTTATCCCCTAGTTTCTTACCTTTCTCATCATATTCACTGGACACTGACTCTTGAAAAAGAATGAAGTTGGATACTATGTCAAGAATCCTTTCCTTTGACAGCATACCTTTAAACAAAGTTTCATACTGCGGGATGGTAAGAGGTGCAATATTCAGCCCGTCTTTGGTTCTCCAGTTCATGAACCTTTCAAAATTTGAAGTGATAGTCCCTGCCTTTGCATTTATGCCGTCAGAAATAATGCAGAAGGCATTGTAATTGAAAAGACTCTCAATATCCTTTTTGTATGTCTGTATCTGATAATAGGCATTTTCAACACCTACATTCTCATCTGAAGCTGACTTCAGCTCAATAACAACAAGGGGGAAGCCGTTGATGAACAGGATCAAGTCCGGTCTTCTGTTCTCTATGCCCTGAATGGTAAATTGATTTACAGCCAGGAATTCATTCCTGTCCTTATGCTCAAAATCAATAATATAAGCTCTCTTTGTCCTGATCAAGCCCTTTTCCTTGAAGGAGACTTCAATGCCTTCGGCCATGAGCCTATGGAAATACCTATTGTTTTCCACCAAAGACGGACTGTTGAAGGTAATAATCTGCCTGAATGCATCTTCAAGTGCACTTTTGGGAATCTCCTTATTTATTCTGAATAAAGCATCCTTCACTCTGTCTTCCAGAATAACTTCCTTATAGTCCTTACGCTCAGGAGTTTCTCCGTCATAGGCAATATCGGGGCCGAATCTATATTCATAACACAATTCACCCAAAGTTTCTATTGCAGCTTCTTCAAGCAGGTCTTCCGTAAAGTTTTCCAGTAAGCTCAAAGGTAATCCCCCCTCTTGATTCCAATTACTTAAAAAGCTTCTTTATCACTTTAAAAATATCAAAGGTTGTCCTGTTGTAAACCTTATTATAGGCATACTTCTTGGGATCTCTCAACCAACCCCAGCCTCTTGGCATCTTCAGTCCTGCACGGTGTACTATCTGCCTTTTGATACTGGTTCTGGCTGATATTCTTTTATTCAGACTGGGTATCCTAAATCCAAACTTCATTATATTTCACCTTCTTGGTCTAAAAGTACCCTTATTTCTCCCGACATGAGCTTGGGGAGAAGGGTATCTCTAATCTCCTGTAGCTTTGTATTTTCTTCTGCTAAATATATCATTCTCTCTAACATTGGAAACACAGCTTTACCAAATTCCCTCCTAATACTCTCTTGCGGATGAACTATCATCAACTCACCTAGGCCATTCTCCCAAATTGCATATGGCATAGTAGTCCCTTTAGATATCTTTTCGGCATAATCAATTGTCTCATTTAAATTTAGTAAGAATAAATTATATGCAATATCATCTTTTCTTTTTGATCTTAGCACAAATGTAGTTGTCCTTGTGACTCCTTTGAATGGAGCCAGGTTGACTCGGTGAAAATATACTCTCATAGCACCAATTAAAATATCAAATTTCTCAAAAAGTAATAAACTGCTCTTTGCTTCCTCGTATGATTTATAATCATTAATAGTAACTGATTTCATAGGCATAGCATCTATTGGAATATATTTTCTATCCTTAAGATGCTCACCTGGTTTAGTGCTTGCTTTTACAAAATCTACTATCTTGTTTAGTATGCTCAATCCCCACCCCTTGGGAATCATTCCAAGTTCGCTTTCAACCATTTCACCGCCGCTGGATTTATATGGCTCTCCATCTTCATTAGGAAATTCAAAATCTATAAACCAATGCTTGAAAAGTGCCTGAGCCATTGCTTCTAGGGTTTTGTTGATCTGGTTATTGACCTCAATTTTTTCATCTAAGGTTGATAGAATGTAGGCAATAGAATCCTGAATTTTTATTTGTGGAATTTCATATGTAAAATTCTTAATATCTTTTTGAGTAATACTGGCTTGATTAGCACTTCCTTGTGCAGTTCCGATAATATACTCTTTAAAGGCCTCACTCCTAAGCAGATAATACAGATATTTTTGATTTGCTTTACCATTATTACGTACACGGACAGCATTTTGATTGAGTAAGCTATTATTCCCGTCTTTAGGAACTTTAACCACTTTGCCAACCACAGATGCTGGATTTGTTGGCCATGAACCTACAGTTGTTATAATAATATCTTCATATTGCAATGAATATTGCCCATAACTCTTTGCTAAATTTTCATCGATGTGAACACAACTGCTTAAATCAATAGATTCGTCTGTTAAATTTGTTACTTTTACAATTCTTACTCCTGATTGAATAAAATCCTTCGATTTAAATGCAAATCCCTTTTGAAAATTTGCTATATCTTCAAGCCTAGATCTCATACCCTATGCCCCCTAGATTCTTCCTTATCTCATCTTCCAAGCGGTGTGACTTGTCAAAAAGCTCTGCAAGTTCACTGGTCATACTTTCCATTTTCTCTTCAAAGCCAACTCCATCATCCTCAGTTTCCTTTATTCCTACATATCTTCCGGGGGTCAATACATAATCATTTTCTCTGACTTCTTCAAGAGTAGCACTATAGCAAAAGCCTTTTATATTCTCGTACCCTTGCTGCTCACCGCTGTCTTCAGCAGCAAGCAAAGTGCCATATGCATCCTCCAGTTTCGTACTATTTGAGTGTTCCTGGGTATAAGCTGAGTATTGAGATCTGTTTACACTTCTCCATTGATGATAGGTATAAGCTATCTTCATAATATCATCCTCAGTTAACTCCCTATGCCTTCTATCAACCATTACCCCAAGCTGTCTTGCGTCTATGAACAGTACTTCATTTTCCCTGTTCCTATGCCCTCTATTATCCTTTTTATTTCTATTGAGAATCCATAAGGATACCGGAATACCCGTAGTATAGAACAGCTTATCCGGCATAGCTACAATACAATCTACCAAATTAGCTTCCAGAATGTTTTTCCTAATTTCACCTTCGTTAGAGGTATTTGAGCTTAATGATCCATTTGCAAGCACAATTCCGGCGGTACCGTTTGGTGACAAATGATAAATCATATGCTGAAGCCAGGCATAATTGGCATTGCCTGCCGGCGGTATACCATAGGCCCATCTCACATCCTCCTTAAGCTGCTCTCCACCCCAATCGCTGACATTGAAGGGTGGATTGGCCAAAACGTAATCTGCTTTCAAATTCTTATGAAGGTCAGTGTGAAAGGTATCTGCATGTTCAGGTCCTAGGTTGCCATCCAGTCCTCTTATTGCAAGGTTCATTTTACACAGCTTCCATGTAGTGGCATTAAGCTCCTGCCCATATATCGCTAAGTCGGTCAATCTGCCTTTATGCTCTTCAACAAACTTCTCACTTTGCACGAACATACCTCCGGAACCGCAGCAGGGGTCATAGATTCTGCCCTTGAATGGTTCTATCATTTTGACCAGGGTTTTTACAACACAAGTAGGCGTATAGAATTCTCCGCCGCCCTTTCCTTCCGCATCAGCAAATTTACCGATAAAGTATTCATAAATTCTGCCCAGCAAGTCTTCTTCGTCTTTTGTATGCAGCTTTATTGTGGAGATCAGGTCAATAAGCTCTCCCAGCCTTCTCTTATCTATCTCCGGCCTTGCATAGCGCTTTTCAAGTACGTTCTTTAATGTCTGGTTCTCTTTTTCAATGAGAATCATGGCATCATCGATAATCTGCCCTATTTTTTCACTCTTGGCATTATCCCTTATGTAGCTCCATCTTGCTTCTTTGGGGACCCAGAATATATTTTCGGAAAGGTATTCATCCAATTCTTCCTCAAAGCCTTCACCTTCCGCAACAAGCTCATTATATTTGGTCTCAAACTTATCTGATATATACTTAAGAAATATAAGCCCCAGCACTACATGCTTATATTCACTTGCATCCATACTTCCCCTGAGCTTATCCGCAGCTTTCCATAATGTCTCCTCAAACCCGATATTTCCTGTAACTTCTGCCATTGTCCTTCTCTCCTTTAACCATTAATCACAGACATATTGTATAATTCTACAAAATACTGTAAAGGCCTTCATCCTTCTACTTCTATATTCCATAATGTCTTCGTATTCTTTTTATATCCTTTTCCCAAGTCCCAATGGCATTGCTGTATGTGTATTGCCCTTCCTCTTTTGACTTTTTCATAAAAATCAGCCATTCCAAAAATAACAATACCCTTCGTACTCCATGGGATGGTATAGACTTGTTTATTATGATATCCCACCGTCGTTCATCTGAAAGCTTGGTACTATAGCCGTATTTACCTAAAACATCTGAAGTATCCTTTAGTACTTTTCCAAATTCATTTTCATTCCCGTGTTGTTTGTCTGTATCAGAATTGCTGTGTGATTTTATGGAAAAATAAAAGTTATATTCACGTTTAAACGTTCTCAGTGATTTCAACAGAATGCCCTTCATTTTCATATCAGCATAATATTCACTGCAATCAGGGCAATAAAGGAGTTCCACATCCTTTACTGTCCCTGCAGCCCTAGCATAATGATTTGTTTTATAATAATCAAGATTGCATTGAACTTTATCCAGCTTCCTACCTGGATGCACTGGACAATATGTCTTGTTGCCGTCAATTATATAGACCTTAGCGGCTTTTTCTGTCCGTTGCTGCTCATCATTACTAATCTTTGCTTTCATCATATGCTTTTCACCTATATATAAACTTTTCCCTTTCTAATAAGTAATACTCTCAATCCTTCATGCCTCGTATATTACTTCTATCATTTCAATTGCTATTGAAAACTCATGCCCTCCCTCCTTCAATCAATACTATATAATTTGACATATCTGCGGAATTTCCTCCCGTTGCCTGATATTTCTAATTAAACCGCTTCTCAAATACACCATAGCAATACCTGATATACTGGCTTCTGGTTATTTCAAAATCAAAACCCTGTCCCCTGAACTGATCAAGCAGGTATCTGTCCAGAGTATATACTCCCTTGTCCTGTAGTTCTGCTGCCTTTTCAATGCTGATTCTGCATTCATACCCTCCTAGTTTTACAATGTACTCTCCTTCAAATTTCCGGAATTGTGAATCCATCTCAAATTCCCTGCCCAGGCATTCCGTTACATGATGCAGGAATTTCTCAGCCTCCATGTTTTTTGCCATAGTACCCCTGATCCAGCCTTGTGTATTCATTGTCATTCCTCCTAATATTTGTACCAAATAAAAACCTTCCTGCCGCAGCGACAAGAAGGTCATCTTCACTTTCCACTCTCTTATCGCATCCGGCATTAGCACCTTGCCTTTCCGGCAGGTTGCTGTAGGTTCACAGAGCCAAGTCTCTCCCCTACTCTTGATAAGGTTATTTATTCAGTTATAGGTTTATTATAGCATATACGTCCACAGTTTTGCAGACTTTTTGCCATCCCAGGCATTCAAACCCCTGCATTGCTGCAGGGCTAAAATATAAGAAACAGTAAATAGCAGTATACGGAGCTAATCAGAATAAACGTGATTAATACAGGCATAGTTTTCCTGACAAGGTCTATAAATGAAGTGCCGTTGTGTTCAGTAATTATTCCCAGGCATATGTGGGTTGGAGAAACCTGCATTGATATATAAAGCATGCACATAAGCAATATCAATAATACTGCCCCGCCATCCGGTATGGCTGCATATGCCATAGGCATCCCCAAGGCAATAATAGCTTGAGAACCTGCTATTAATGGACCAAAGAAAAATATCAGTGCAAAAATAACAACCGTTGATACCGGCAATACCGAAAAATAATCAGGCAGTCTTTCAATAACCCCGGTATATGTCAGAATCTCCCTGAAAATCATAATCACAACAGTAGATACAATCAATTTTGTTTCAAAAGCCGATACAAACATTGGCTTTATTTCTTTATAGCTGAACTTGTTTAATATGAATGACAGTATGATAACTGGAATAACTGCAAGATGAACAGATATTTTAAATACTAAAATAATTGCTATTGATAACGCAATTGACCAAAGGCTGACAAACAGCTTCTTTATTTCCTTCATCCTGTCTCTTGATTCCGGCACTCCGATATTTTGGGGAATCTTTCTGACATAAAAAAAATATCCCAAATAAAATTGTATAACTACCATCGGCAGCATTCCTACTACAAAAGCTGTCATATCAGCTCCCGATAGGTTCAAGGCCAAAAGCACCGAAGAATACGTAGGTAAAAAAGATTCAGGAATATGCCTGAAATAGCTTGTTATAAACGTCTTTTCTTCCTTGCTAATATCATCTCCTCCGGCATTGTCAACAATGGGAGCTGCTATCAAAACTGCTCCTGCAGATGGTAATAAGCCTATTATAGCAGGAGCAACCATTGCATTTACTCTTCTGCTGTTGAATAAACCGTTCAGGGCTCTTTCTGCCATTAGTATATGTCCCCTTTTTTCCAGCATCCTCTGCAAAAATGTAATTGTATAAAAAGCCAGCACAAGATAAATGGTGTCTTTTCTGAAAGCGCCTATTACAATGAGTCTTAAAGCAGTAAGGGGATTTATACCAAATAGTATTATTGTTGCTGCCACGCCGGCTGCAATAGATATGTATAAAGTCTTGTTCAGCTTTATTACAATAATTATACAAACAAAAATCACCAGTAATTTTAATATGTCCAATTTCTTGCCCCCTATTGAAAGTCAGTCGCGGTTCTTTCCCGTATCAACTGCCTTATATATAATTTGACATATCTGCTATATCTCCTTCATTGAATAGCATTTATTCCTTATTTTCTTGGCAAGCAGGCCCAGGGGCATTTGACTTAACCCTCGCGCCCTCCCGGGTTCGATTCCCTGGCATGCAAAATAAAAAATGCTTGATATTTTATCATACCAAGACATTTATATCCAAATGGTGCACCTAGAGGGAATCGCCGCCTGCTGCGGGTAAACCCTTGCATGCTGATGACGTCGCCTGCCCAATACTTTCGATTGTGCAGGCTCCTACGCTCGGTATCAAATGCCCGCACAGGGGC
>Ga0302249_1002029_pt1 | contig 12207 bp, 8 predicted proteins | sample AAG_UR_Val_MG_FD_193531 | JGI IMG/M metagenome (GOLD analysis project Ga0302249, IMG submission 193531) | Enriched activated sludge microbial communities from anaerobic digester in WTTP, New Holstein, Wisconsin, United States - AAG_UR_Val | ecosystem: Engineered > Bioreactor > Anaerobic >... | reverse complement strand
ATAGTGATGGCGCTCACCATGATTGTTCAGGCCGTAGCCGGTTTCCCGGTTGAACCGCCTCAAGGTGTTGTTGGCGAAATCCATCCACTGTTTGAGGGTGTAACCTTCTGGTATCAACGACCGCTGCCCCTGGGAGATACCCCATGCCTTCGCACTGGCCAGAGCTTGCCCTTGAGACTCCTTGGTAATCTCGACTTCCCTGGGACGGGAATTCTTCGTGCAATCGGGTTTTCCAAGGATTAATCTGCCCCCTGTTGTATTCTTCGATGCGATCTTGACCGCATAGCTTTCTCGCGCACGAAGCCCGAACTCAGCCATTAGGGTCCGGGAGTGATACAGGTTCATGTACCGGGGATCATTCTGACCTTTGTCCTGGAGCCAGGATCGGTACGCTGCCGCTTGCGTCCTATCGTTAGCCTTGTTTGTAGGGTCTGTCTGTTGCTTGCTGAGCCCGTATTCTTTTGCCGATACCCTGAGATCGTTTCGCTCAGCGTACTCCAGGATGCGGTTGAGGGCCGAGATACGGTTGGTCGCCGTGCCGGGTTCAATCTCTTCGTTGTCAACCCGGTTCACCAGGACGTTCACGTACTCTCTGACAAGCTCTTCCTCGATTTTACACAGGTTCTTTATTCCTGTCTCCCTGTGCATCTCGTTAAGAGTCGTGACAACAACCTTCGGGTTCTCGGTGCCTCTCCGGGACTCCGACGAGATGCCTCTTGCCACGCATTTTACCTTGTTGCCGTTTGTCAGCTTTGCCGGTTTGTTCAGCTTAACCATCTGTTCTCTCTCCTGAAAAACTTGTTAATCAGCTAAAGGGGGGGTAAGGCTGCCAACTATCCCGATCATTGACAGCCTTCCCAGTGGATGTTGCATCTACAACTTGATCAAATCCTGAGTCATGCGCTCCAGGCGGTCGCCCTCGATGCCGTGGTACATCAGGATCTTTCTGATTCGCTCAAGGCGAGTGTTCACCTTTCGCTTCTTTGCGGACTCAGGATTGATCCTGATGGGCAACCGTGAAGTACGAACGAACTTTTTTGCGGCCAGGGCATACTTGCGGATTGTCTCGGGAGACAGGCCACTGTCTGCCAGTGATGAAACAAAGGCATCATAGTGTTTTTGCCTTAGCTGCCTGATCTCCTGGAGTCGGTACTCCGCTTCGACATAGCCCATCCATCTCTCGACATAGCGCAGATTTTGCCGACGCCATTCGTTCGTATTCTTTCGGTTGCGAGGGAGCAGCCGTTTTCGATGAAATTCGTCAATCAATATTCCCATCAGTAGCCTCCTTTCCGTGCTTTTTTAAAAGATTCCTGCTGGCCTACGCAGTGGGATTTCTGCCGGCCTAACGCGTCCAGGAACACGTGGATATGTTGTCAGCCATAAGGCTGTTGGGGCGGGGGTGGTCAGACTCGCCGGGACACCGCAATAGCGTCAGGGCAAGTAAGGAGAGCTTCAAAAAGCATAGGCAATCAGACTTTTTTGCAAAAAGTCCGATTTAGTCCGAGAGCGAAGAATCGCTCTCGGAGCCGTGCCATTCGGGTATTGGGATACCCTCATTCACTTTGTATGTAACTTCGGCTAAAGCCGAAGTTCTGCCAAAGTGAATGAGGGTTGTTTGAGGTATGCTCAATCGGGAAAATCTGCGAGGTTGTACCGATGCGTACAACGGAAGCAAATCTATTGAGCAGATATGAATATATTTTCTAGTGGGCGTTTTCCTTGGATGTGGACGGAAAACTCAATCATTTGAATGATTTTTAGAAGCCTATTGGCTACGTTTACCACTCTTCGGTGGCTCAATGACTGATAATATCAGCCAAGGATATGTTGTGAATAGAATATAAGCACATATTTAGAAAAATGTCAAGTATTTTTATTCCCTTTCAGGGAAAATCCATTTAGTTTACCATTGAAACAACTGTATTATCCAGATCAAAGCGATGAACGATTACTTTCATTTTTGCATAAACATAACTTCTTCACGGAAGAAAAGTGCCTTGGATATGCTTTAGATATTTACAGGGATATGATATTATAGTATATTTTCATTAACTGATGAGACGATGTATTTGGTTTGTGAGAGTACAATAGCTAACACTCATGAATTTTAACCAAATATCTCAGTTCCAATAGTGCGCTATCATGTTGCTAAGGCGATGGATTAAGTGGGTAGGGTATCATTAATAAAGGGAATAATCTGTAGATATGGATATGCTGACCGATTTAAAAGCCATACTTCATTCTAAGAGGGCCAATATTTATCTTCTAGAGAAATGCAGGGTTTTGGTAAAAAACGGTAGAGTGGTCTATTTGACAGAAGCAGCAGAAGAGAACCACTATTGGAACATACCTATTGCAAATACCACAGTTGTTCTTTTAGGGAATGGTACTTCAATAACGCAAGCTGCAGTCAGGCTGCTCGCGTCTGCTGGTGTATTAATTGGATTTTGTGGAGGCGGTGGAACACCGTTAATTTCAGGATCAGAAGTCGAATGGCTATCCCCCCAAAGTGAATATAGGCCAACGGAATACGTGCAGGGTTGGTTGTCATTCTGGTTTGACGAGCGAAAAAGGTTGAAGGCCGCCAGATACTTACAAACCCTAAGGCTTCAATACATTGAACAAACATGGGGTAAGGATAAAGACCTCCAAGAAGAAGGTTTTTACATCGATGATCCAGATATCTTTGAACCTCTAGATCGCTTTAAGAAAAAGGTAGAAACAGCTGGGAGCATAGGAGATCTTCTTCAAATAGAAGCTCAGTTAACAAAAAGCCTATATAAAATTGCGGCTAAACGAACCAAACAACATGATTTTGTGCGTGAAAGACACGGATCAGACATTGCCAATTCTTTTTTGGATCATGGTAACTATCTTGCCTATGGTCTTGCCGCAACAACACTGTGGGTATTAGGCATCCCTCATGGTTTTGCTGTTATGCACGGAAAAACGCGTAGGGGAGCACTAGTCTTTGACGTTGCTGATCTGGTCAAAGATGCCTTGATATTACCCTGGGCATTTATTTCTTCAAACGAGGGCGTTAGTGAACAGGCATTCAGGGATCAATGCCTACTCACTTTTCAAAAACATAACGCCTTAGATTTCATGTTTGAATGTGTCAAGCATATAGCATTGCGTGGTAACGCCCTATGATGGTGATATTTATTTCTGAGTGCGAGAAAAAAGCGATAAATAAGACACGACAAGTACTTGATGCCTTTGCCAATCGCATTGGTGATCGGACATGGCAGACAATAATTACACGGGAAGGGTTGATGGCTGTACGGAAATTATTGAGGAAAACAGCCACCAAGAACACAGCAGTAGCTTGTCATCTTATCCGTGGACGAAACCGTATTGAATTGGTCTGGATTGTAGGGGATAGAAAAAGATTTAATAGCCAAGGCATTGTTCCGGTCAACAGCACTGCTAAGGATGTATTGAAATCTCAATGGGAAAATGACTGGCACTACCTTCCTCTTATTAAAAGTCTAACTGCCTTGGCTGCCTTATTTCATGATTGGGGTAAGGCAACACAACATTTCCAGGATAAATTAAAACCCGGGAAAGCAAAGAAACTTATTGCCGATCCACTACGCCATGAATGGGTCAGTAGTTTATTGTTAAAGGCTCTTGTCAAAAATAAGTCTGATGATCAGTGGCTCGATCAGCTAGCAAATGGTAAGATTGATGGGAACATTATCAAAAGGAACGATGTTCAAAATAACACATATCCACTTAGTGGTTTACCTGTTGCTGCCAGCTTGATCGCATGGCTTGTGCTGTCTCACCATAAGCTGCCTATCCCTTCTCTTTTTGATATTGATTCAAAACATTACAATTATTGTCCTCTGGCAACATACGACGAATTACTTGATATTATCACCCAACAGTGGGGATATGAAAACAATTGGGAAGAAAATGAAGCATCCTTTTCAAGAACACTAGCCCATTTTCTTGACTTTCCATATGGTCTGCCTTGCCAGTCCGGCGTTTGGCTTAAAAATGCAAAGAAATGGTCATCAAGAATGAAGGGCTGCCTGCCTCTGCTTAATCAAGCAATAAATGATGGTAGCTTGCGATTAATACTATACTACTCGCGACTATCACTCATGTTAGGAGATTACTATTATTCATCGCTCAATGCCGATATAAAATGGAATAGCAACCTCCCCCTTTATGCAAATACAGATAGAAACACAGGCAAGTTGAAGCAGAAATTAGATGAACATTTGATTGGTGTGGCTAAACATGCACTGAATACAGTCCATATTTTACCCGCTTTCGAAAATGAATTGCCACATGCTCATGATGTGAATTCATTAAACCAAAAAAGCAGGACATCCGCCTTCATGTGGCAAGATAAAGCAGTTGCTAAGATAAAGAAATGGCGAGAAGCTCTTCCTCAAATGCAGCAAAAAAAGCCACAAGGGGTCTTTGTTGTTAATATGGCAAGTACTGGCTGCGGAAAAACCTTTGCTAATGCCAAAGTAATGCGTGCGCTGTCTCAGGATGGTCAGAGTTTACGTTATGTTCTCGCCTTAGGATTACGCACCCTCACACTGCAGACAGGAGATGAATATCGTGAAAGGGTAGGTCTCGATAGCAATGAGATGGCAGTAATAATTGGATCTAAGGCTGTTTTGGAATTACACCAAATAGATAAACAAGTTAATCAGGCACCTTTGAAACAAGGTGATGAAACGGCTTCGGAATCGCTCGACGCATTAATGGAAGATGTATTCATCGATTATGATTGTGCTGTTCCCGAAAGAGGTCTTTCAGTAATACTTAGTGACGTCCGAAGTCGTCAAATATTGTATGCTCCGGTATTGGCATGTACTATCGACTACTTAATGGCAGCCACGGAAACAATACGTGGCGGCCGTTACATACTTCCTGGATTGCGACTCATGTCATCCGATCTTGTTATCGATGAAATAGATGATTTTGACAGGGAAGATCTTGTAGCTATTGGAAGATTAATTCATTTAGCTGGGATGTTAGGCAGAAAAGTCATTATATCCTCGGCTACTATTCCTCATTCTTTGGCCGAAGGATATTTCAATGCATATAACGAGGGATGGAAAACTTATGCGAGTTCACGTTCAGCTAATTGCAACGTTTCTTGTGCATGGATAGACGAATTTGACGTCCATGTGAAGACCGTGCGTAATGGGAAAGATCAATATGCCGACTATCATGAAAAGTTTATTACAAAAAGAATTCGACGATTGAAGCATGCACCAGTCAAGAGAAAAGCTGAGATAGTACTGTGCGATGGTTCAACTGATGGCGATGTATTCACAGCTTACTCAGACAGGGTCCGGGACGCGATTCTCAAAAACCATCTCCACAATAATACGCTTGATCCATGTACTCAAAAACATGTTTCGTTCGGGGTAGTACGAGTTGCCAACATTAATCCTTGCATCGCACTTACCAAGTATCTGGCAAGTGCCGAATGGCCCGACACAGTTGATGTCCGGGTCATGGCCTATCATAGCCAGCAGGTCTTACTGTTAAGACACGAACAGGAGAAACATCTTGATAACGTATTGAAAAGAAAAGAGCCAGATCGTCTTTTCAATGATCCGATCATTCGACAGCATATTGATTCATCTTTCGCAGAGAACATTCTTTTTATTCTTGTCGCAACGCCTGTTGAGGAAGTTGGAAGGGATCATGATTTTGATTGGGCAGTAGTAGAACCTTCCTCATACCGCTCAATAATACAATTGGCGGGACGTGTATTGCGCCATAGAAACATCTCACCCGGTGCTCCAAATATAGCATTGATGCAGTATAATATCCGGACGTTGAGAGGAAAGAAACCTGCTTATTGCTGGCCTGGTTATGAGACAATCGAGCATCCGTTAAGAAGTCATGACCTGCGTTGCTTGGTTGATGAAAAAATATTGGAAGAGAGGGTCGACGCAATTCCTCGCATACAAAGAAATAAGGCGCCAAAACCGCATGAGAACCTTGCTGATCTTGAGCATCATTCGATCTCTGAATTGCTTACTGCTTACAATGAAAAAGGGCCAGAATCCTTGCAGGGATGGCTCACGCAAGGTTGGTGGCTAACGGGCCTTCCGCAAGTGCTCAGACCCTTCCGATCTAAGAGAGGGGAAAAACAACAAAAACTTTTCCTGATACCGGATCATCGCGGTGAGATTGCGTTTATGGAAAAAGATAATAAGGGAAGATATGTACCCTCAGAAGAGCTTTACAACATAACCTGGGATTCCGAGCCTGAAACAGCAAAAAACAGGTTGTGGCTATACAGGAATTATGAAGAAGTTCTTACCGATAATGCTGAAATGATGAACATTTCTTTGAAAGAAACAGCATACAGATATGGTGAAATTACTTTCCGCTATAATTATAAGCAGGACCTTAGTCAGGAATTTGTGTATTCGCATCAGTTCGGAATGAGCAAAAAGACCGATAGTTAGGAGGGATTATGGATTGGGCTATCGAGTTATTCGTCAGGGGGTTAAAAGGGGGAGATGAGACAAGCACTCTTCAGAAGTGGTTGAAAAAGCAATGCAAGGCAATAAAGGAAGGCAATTGTTCCCTTGATGATTTGAATCAAGCCCACGCGTTCCTGTCATTAAAGATGGACGATGGAAGGACAATACTAGAACATCTTGAAGAGTCTTCTCCATATATTCAGAACCAACTAGAAGTCAAAGACATCTCCTTTGATCAGATCCGGGAAGCATTTCTGACGGCAATAAAGGGCGAGACCGCTCTTAAATCGTTTATTCGAACAAAAGATAAGAATGGGGAGACACTGGAGAATTGGCTTCGGAGAAATCATGTCCTTGCAAAAAACCTGTCTCGGAAAACACATTTTTGCAAGTGCAGCCATCCCGATAACAAAAACGGCTCCGTAATGGCTCACGGGGAGGGACGTGCGGATGGTTTTTTGCGAACCGGGAACGTAAGAGGTGTGCCTGATGATTGGGAGGGCAACGCTACATATTCTCCCCTTGGCACATTTCTGTCTTTGAAGATGGACGATGGAAGGACAATATGGGAGCACCTTGAGGAATCTTCTGTTTATATACGGAATATGCTGAAGATCAAAGACATTCCCTTTGATCAGATCCGGGAAGCATTCCTTGCAGCCACGAAAAACAAAGAACCAAAGAGCACCGAGGGAAGAATAAAACAGGTGTTTTTCCCGGTTGGCGATGATTACCACTTGCTATCAATTCTTACGCCACTAGGTATAGCAATGTGCCAGAGTGAGCGGATTCAGAAGATTCAAAATGAAGCTAAGGCAAGCTGGTATAATAGAGGCAAACATGATGATTTTCAGCGGGGATACACAATTGTGCCCCATGTTAGAATTGGCTATGGGGGGGAAAAGCCGCAAAATATCAGTTTGGGGAATGTACGATATAGATATGGAATCCAGCTGTTGCCCTGCTTGCCGCCTGTTTTGCCGGGCAGGACAATCCGCTTGCCCCAAAAAGACTTTTTTACTGAAACTCTTCGCTTGAAGTATTTCGAGGAGTCTTTCTCGAATCTGCATGGAATAATCGTCAGAAAGGCAAACAATAAATATATCCGTGATAAGCAAAACGGCATTATCCTTCATGAAATATTTGCCCGTATTATCTACTGTGCAAGAACTGTTCGCCAACAATGGAATGGGTGGTCACTGGCTGAAAACTACAGTATTTTGCCCGAGGAACAGAAAATCTGGCTTGATGACGCTCGTATGGAGGACCGCATGAAAGATGATGCTTGGATTGCTAAGATCATTCACGGATCTTCGAGGTGGTTTGTAGCTGCTTACAGGGACAAGTTTGGCATAGTCTTGGGTGATGTCGGGATGGATCATTTCAAGTCTATAGCTGAAGAAATGAGGGGGGATCTGATGTGAGGCAATTTTTAATTATTCCACATATAGAAGTCCAGAACGCAAACGCTTTGTCGAGCTCTCTCACTATAGGGTTTCCGGCCATGACTGCATGGTTGGGAGCTGTTCATGCACTACAGAGACATCTCAATCAGGATGGATTTGAATTGTTGAAGTTCTCAGGTGTCGGCGTTATTTGCCATGATTTCGATTTCCACATCGGGGGCGATAAATTCACGAGCTATGTGTCTGCATCGAAAAGAAGTCCGACAACGAAGAGGGAGTATAATTCTTTTAAGAAAAGTAATTCATTACCTCTTATTCCTGAAGGCCAGTGCGACCTAACCGTGACATTATTTATTGAATATAACGGCCTGAGCAGGATTGCGGAAAAGGATAATCTTATTTCTTCTATGAAGAATAGAATGCATCAGAATATGAGAATAGCTGGCGGGGATGTCATAAAGATTAGAGATCCAGAAATCTGCAATGTAAGTAATGAAGGAGAATCAAAGAAACTTTTAGGGAAAGTAATGCCAGGATATGCCATAACTGAGCGAAGAGATCTCATGATCGAAGCAATGGAATCCGGCAAAGATGCTCTCGACGCTCTCCTAGATTATCTGGCTATTGAATACACGCCGCATGTTGAAGAGGATGAGGGTGAGCCCCAGAAGGGTAAGAAGAAAATCGTCTGGACAAGCGGGCGCAAAACATCCGGCTGGATTGTACCCATAGCAACAGGATTTCAGGGAATTACCCCGCTCGGCAATGTCCGCAATCAGCGCGATCCAAACACTCCGCATCGTTTCGCCGAAAGCATAATAACTCTTGGTGAGTTCATCTTGCCAACCCAAGCTAAAAGCGTTGACAATATTCTCTGGCATTACCGGGTGGACCATGAAAAAGCTCTGTATCTTTGTGAGCAGGAGAAAAAAAATTAAATTATATAGGAGGCATACATGGCTAATAACGCTGCAAAAAGAGCAAAACAGGACAACAAGAGACCGTCGGTATTGGCTTTTGAAAAAAAGCTCGTTCCTTCTGATGGTTTTTTGTATGAGATGAAATGGGATAATGTTGCTGAGAAGAGATTTTCAGAATCTGATGCATTGAAAATCCTGCCAAAGACTGTTCGTGGTACGGCTTCTCATCGAGTTAAAGATTCTGAAATCAATAGTACCGAGAGCCGGCTCAAAGCCACAATGAAGTTAACGGACGCAAACATACAGACTGTGGATGCTTGTTATTTGAGCTCGGACAGGGATACGCTGAATGTCAGATTTACCTTGAAGGTATTGAGTGGCATAGACAAGCCATCGGCATGCAACAATGAGCATTTCCTGGAAGAGTATAAAAAGGCTTTTGAAGCATATAGGAATACATATAAGTTCAGTGAACTAGCTAAACGATACGCAATCAACATTGCAAATGCCCGCTATCTGTGGCGCAACAGGGTTGGCGCTGAGCATATCAGGGTTGATGTAAAGATTTTAAACGATAATATTGCCAATGCAGCGTGGCCATTTGACGCTCATAAATTTAGTCTCAATAATTTTGACAATCCCAGTGACGAAATTGAGAAACTTGCAAATCATATTGCCAAGGCTCTTTCCGGAGATATTCCCTTTATTCTCATTGAAGTTAATGCTTATGCGAAGGTCGGTTGTGCTCAAGAGGTTTATCCGAGCGAGGAATTTATTCAGGGAGAAAATAAGAAAAGAAAAGGGGCAAAGAGCAAGACCCTGTATCAGGTCGGAGAATTCGCCGGTATTCATTCTCAGAAGATCGGCAATGCGCTTCGCACGATTGATACATGGTATCCAGAGTTCGGAGAGCCATATTGCGATCATCCGATACCCGTTGAGGTTTATGGAACAGTGACAAATATTGGCAAGATATATCGAGAGCCTAAACATGGTGATTTTTATTCTCTCTTTGATCGTTTTGTGTGGGATAAAGACCTGCCTGAAAATGACCAGCATTATGTGATGGCGGTTCTTATCAGGGGTGGGGTTTTCGGTGAGAGTGATAGTAAAAAAGCGGAGGGCGAGTCATGAGATATTATATTGATATCACAATGTTGCCCAAGATTGATATTAGTGCAGGGTTTTTGTGGGGGAAGGTTTTTTCTGAGATTCATTTAGGCTTACACGATATACTGAAATCAAAGGGTGAACAACCAATAGGGATCGCTCTGCCTGATAAGTCTAGAGACTGTCCGTTTACAGGGAAATCCCCGCTCGGCCTCAATATGCGGTTACTTGCATATGAAAAATATGATCTTGATAAATTAAATGCTTCAATGAGATTGGCACGATTTCGGGATTACGTGTCAGTATCAGGTATTAGAGAGATTCCTCATCGAAAGATACAGGGATTTGCTCATTATGAGAGGATAAGGCCAAAGTGCGATATGGCATATTACCGGAGAAAAGCACGAAGAATGGGGCTTAATATAGATGAAGTGATTGAGAAATTCCACAACGTTGAAAATGAATATATCGATGCTCCCTATATAAATGTCATCAGTAAAAGCAATGACCAGAAATTCAAACTTTTTATTAAAGAAAGGCATGCAGAAGATTTGGTTATGAAAGGATTTAATTGTTATGGTCTAAGCTCAATATCCACAGTTCCACTCTTTTGACCAATTATTTCTTTGTTCTTTGAAAATATAATAAATATAGGCGGTTATGATGCTACGCCAAATATTAGCTAAAATAAGATAAATTCCGTAACTGATCAATAGTATTAAACTAACGAAGAGTTCCATACTGTTTACCGCCGCATAGGCGGCTTAGAAAAAGGAGATCTACGCGATGCCCGCAGCCACCCAGTTTACCGCCGCATAGGCGGCTTAGAAAACACGACCAGCCAGCACAACGAGACGAACATCGTTTACCGCCGCATAGGCGGCTTAGAAATGCACCTGCTCGACGCTCTCGCGCCGGGAAAAGTTTACCGCCGCATAGGCGGCTTAGAAAATTTGCGCCGCTCTTTGATGCTGTACTGCCGTGTTTACCGCCGCATAGGCGGCTTAGAAATCAAACCCTCAAGAAATTTGTCTGCGGTAAGGGTTTACCGCCGCATAGGCGGCTTAGAAATTGAAAGACTAGTAAACACACCCTGAGTAGCAGTTTACCGCCGCATAGGCGGCTTAGAAATACCATGTTTTCACTATGGTGAAGAGGTTAAAGTTTACCGCCGCATAGGCGGCTTAGAAATATATATGCACACCATGTGCCACATGAGCATGGTTTACCGCCGCATAGGCGGCTTAGAAACAGTACTGCGAGGGCGTAACCCCGCTGGTGTCGTTTACCGCCGCATAGGCGGCTTAGAAATCCATTTGATAGGCCGCGTTGGGATTTGAATCGTTTACCGCCGCATAGGCGGCTTAGAAACAACCGATAAGGTTGGGGAAGATGTTATTTTCGTTTACCGCCGCATAGGCGGCTTAGAAACTCATCAACCTCAAGCAATCCCCAGCCCTCCGGTTTACCGCCGCATAGGCGGCTTAGAAATCCAGTGCCCACACCACCCACACGCTCGGGCAGTTTACCGCCGCATAGGCGGCTTAGAAACAAGACAGATAATCCTTCAAACCTTAAACAATGTTTACCGCCGCATAGGCGGCTTAGAAATGAATCAAACCGTGGTCGTGGGATTTGTTGATGTTTACCGCCGCATAGGCGGCTTAGAAAGTTCTGTGCGGCTATCTGTATCTGCCGTATTCGTTTACCGCCGCATAGGCGGCTTAGAAAAGGAGCCAAAAGAAAATACATACACGGCATTGGTTTACCGCCGCATAGGCGGCTTAGAAATTGCCCGTAGCTGCATCATGCGCTTCCGGGAAGTTTACCGCCGCATAGGCGGCTTAGAAAATTCTCTCAGGGTGGAGGCCGGATTCATCCTGGTTTACCGCCGCATAGGCGGCTTAGAAATGGAGATGTCGTCGCCCATAATCTCCTTGTATGTTTACCGCCGCATAGGCGGCTTAGAAATTCCACTCTTCCTTGTCCATCTCCAGGGAGAAGTTTACCGCCGCATAGGCGGCTTAGAAAATGCAGGAATACTTGAGGATGATTCGCCCCGGGTTTACCGCCGCATAGGCGGCTTAGAAAATTCGATGTTGATAGTTATGCACTTGACCGGCGTTTACCGCCGCATAGGCGGCTTAGAAAAGGATGAACGCGATGATGTAGAGTATCAGGTCGTTTACCGCCGCATAGGCGGCTTAGAAACCCAAGAGCAATGGGACCGCTTCCCTTACTGCCGTTTACCGCCGCATAGGCGGCTTAGAATGCAAGATGGCCGCATGGATC
>Ga0302249_1001988_pt1 | contig 12377 bp, 12 predicted proteins | sample AAG_UR_Val_MG_FD_193531 | JGI IMG/M metagenome (GOLD analysis project Ga0302249, IMG submission 193531) | Enriched activated sludge microbial communities from anaerobic digester in WTTP, New Holstein, Wisconsin, United States - AAG_UR_Val | ecosystem: Engineered > Bioreactor > Anaerobic >... | reverse complement strand
GGTCGCCGGGTGATGAGCACGGAGGCGTATGCTCGCCGCGTTATTGACCTGAAAAACCGCGTGGATGGGCTAACCGAGGTCGAAAAGCGGCTGTTGTGGCTGGAATTTGGCATGGGTGACTGACATGCACGACCAGCGGTTGGATTAAATCAGGAGAGGTATCAAAATGACAGCCCGGCAAAAAGAGGTTTTTGAGGCTATATGCGAGCGATGGAATACGAAACATCGGGGTACATATATTGATCGTAAAATTTCTCGCTCAGTATACGCTCTTGCGGACGCGGGACTAGTTAAAATATTTCCATATACAATCGAATTCGGAAACGAGGCGTTTCCCATGGAGGCGTCGAAATGACACGTCTGGAAAAACTCATCAAAAACGATGGTACGGTTATCGACTGTTACGGCTACGCCGAGGAAGGCGTCGGGATATTTGACGACGACGGCAATCGCTACCCGGCCGGATACGCATCCGACGGCATGCTGTTCGCGTGCGAGGTCGATGGCGACGGTACAATCCTCAATACCTATGGCGACCGGATGGAGGGCATAACGAGCGGAACGATATTTTAGGCTTCGATGGCTCATGCTGTACGGCGACGACCGGGGTTTCAACGCCTGGTGGTCCCGTCTCGCGGACAAGACCGCACGACGTACCCGCGCCGCCGAGGGGTTACGCTCCCGGCGGTTGGGAATCAAGACAAGGGAGGTCACACGATGAAGCGCATTATCGAGGGGAAACTGTACGACACCAAAGAAGCAACGGCAATCGGGGAATCTTCATATTCACACCCCGGGGACTTTGATTATGTGAGTGAAACCCTTTACAAGACGGCGAACGGCGCTTATTTCATCGCCGGTGAGGGCGGCGCACGGTCCCGATATTCCCGGCAGGTCGAGCAAAACACGTGGTCCGGCGGTTCCGATATCCGGGCGCTTACCAGGGAGGAGGCTTTCGAGTGGGCCGAACAGCACCTTGACAGCGACGACGTTCAGGCGGAATTCGGCGACCTTGTGGTTCCGGCGTAGCATTACCCGCTTTACGTTCCCACCCCTTGGCCCCGGTTCCCCGCCGGGGCTTTTTTTCATGGTGTAGCACCCGTTTGTAGCATATTGATTTTTGATATGTCGTGATATTTAATGATTTGCTAAAATAAGTCTTGACAAAACGCTGAAAACCTGAACAGTGTATATTATGATATGTAGTTATAAATAATGGTATGCCGTGTTACGACTAACGGAGTGCCTTACAAGCAGAGGGTCGCAGGTTCAATCCCTGCAGCGCCCAGAGAACACTCCAGTTTTTCTTCGAAAGTCCCTCGAAACCCAAAAGACCGTTTACCGGCGGCACGGATGTGCCGCGGGCTATATAAATAAAAAGTTCAAAGTTGAAAGGTCATCGGCATTAGCAAAACCCCCTCCGGGGGTGGCGCAACGCGCCGGGGGCGTTAGTTTCCCAGACCTAAAGTAGGTTAAAGGAAAAGCAAACGGGATAAGCCAAGCGGAGCCTGAGTGGGGCTTTCTCTGGTTGCTCTCTTTCGCCCCACGAAAGAATGTAAGGAAGGCTGCAAAAAAAAAAATAGACTTGTTGCTTTACTGAGTACATTGCGAGCCCTGGTCGTATCGGGGCGTGGCTATCGCATACAATATCCGGTTTTTACCTGCAACTTGTTGCTTTTTTTAGATCGCCACGTCGGCCTACGGCCTTCTCGCGATGGCATTTTTGCCAGATAGGCAACAACTCTATTAATACTTTTCCCGGTTGACACGGAGTTTTTTATCGCCATGTTGACAATTATGACCCAATTTGATAAATTATTGCATAGAATATTGTCAGGGAGAAGCGATGAAAACATCGGCTTTGACGAACTGCGCTCTCTGATTGCTCGACTTGGCTTTAACGAGCGGATTAAAGGAGACCATTATATTTTTTATCGGGATGGTGTTTCCGAGATAATCAATATCCAACCTAAGGGAGGTATGGCTAAACCGTACCAGGTCAAACAGGTTAGAAATCTTATTTTGAAATACAAGCTGGGTGAAACGCATGAATAAATATAGATACGAAGTGATTATTTATTGGAGCGACGAAGACGACTCCTACATAGCCGAAGTGCCGGAGCTGCCGGGGTGCCTTGCCGACGGCAAAAGCTACGAGGATGCCCTGCGTAATGTTGGAATTGTCATAGACGAATGGATCGAAACCGCGCGGAATCTAAAGCGTACTATTCCGAAACCGCGCGGAAAACTGATGTACGCGTAATAGCTTACGGTATAGTCACAGTTTAAAAGCCACTGTTTAGGGGCTTTTTCTTGATGGAAGCCTGGAAAACATTACACTTCACTCTTTTACTTTACTCATACGCATGGGAATGCTTGAAGATGAATTTATTTATTAAAACTCCTCCTGTTTGCGGAGGACACCGGGGGGATAGTAGCGAGTACAAAGGATTACAAACCAAGCTGGAATATTCCCGAAAGTTATTTTAACAAAAAGCCTTTTAGCAGCGGTACTGGTTGTGTCGACCACGACGGATAATACACAGTTGTACCAAAGTAAGGCATATGTTGCCTGCATTCTGTATAGAAGTCTATGATAAAATCAAATATGGCAACCTCTAATAATTAGGTTTTCCCGCCCGCCTTCGGCGGGCGGAGAAACCTAAGTCCTGGTTGTGCCAGTAGTTACAAATCATGGGAAATTCAAAAAGATAATTTTTAGAGGTTCCCATATTTTTGTATAGAATACAGTCAAGCGCCATAAAAGGCACGCCTTTCTTTATAAACTGAAACAAATATACGGCCGTCTTTAGCCCATCTTTATCTGACAGACTCGTGCGATATGCCGAGAGCTGTTGGCATTATGCCCTTCAGTTTTGAGGTCGGGGCATTAGCCCAATTATCGCCATCAAAATCAATTGACATCGTAAACAATGTGTATATGGTGTCGTTTAAGAGTCACAAAAAAACCCAAGCGGAGGGTCGCAGGTTCAATCCCTGCAGCGCCCAGAGAAACGGGGTATTGCCGGACGATACCCTTTTTTTGATACAATGAGCCCGCGAAACACATCTTCGTCGGTCCATCCCATCAACAAAATACTGTTGAGCTTCGTCGCGCTCATCCTCTCCGGGGCGCTGCTTTTAAAAATCCCCTTCGCAACCACGGAGGGCATAAGCTTCGTCGACGCTCTATTTACCTCCACCTCGGCGGTATGCGTTACAGGGCTTACGGTCCTCGATACGGCCGGGCGCTTCACATTTTTCGGCCAGGCGGTCATCCTGTTGCTTATCCAGTTCGGCGGGCTGGGCATCATGACCTTTTCCATCGCCCTGCTGTCCGCCCTTAGCGGGAGCATCTCCATAAAGTGGCGCTTTACCTTCGAATCGTTTTACAGCGACATCCACAGGCTCCCAATAAAAAGGCTTTTAAGCCGGGTGGTCCTCTACACCTTCGTCATAGAAACTTTTTCCGCGGCGGCCCTCTTCAGCCAGTTCGTCCCGACACAGAGCGTACCCGAGGCGGCATGGAACGCCGTGTTTCATTCCGTGTCGGCCTTCTGCAACGCGGGTTTTTCGACATATACGGAAAACCTCGTCGGGTATAATGAGAATCCGATCGTGCTTTTGGTCATCGCGGCGAACATCATTACCGGCGGACTGGGCTTTCTGGTGCTCTCGGAGCTCTCGCGCACGCGCTTCCGCCGGCGCAAGTTTCTGTCCCAGTACAGCCTCCACACCAGGCTCGTCATCGCCCTTACCGCCTTCTTTATCGCCCTGGGGACGGCCGGTTTCGCCGCGCTCGAGTGGAACAACGCGCTTTTGGACTTCTCCCCGATCGGGAAAATCATCAATTCATTTTTCCAGTCGGTAACATGCCGCACCGCCGGGTTCAACACCGTGGACATCGCTTCCCTCAGGGAGACCACGCTCTTCATGATGATTTTTCTCATGTTCACGGGCGGTTCGCCGGGCTCGATCGCGGGTGGGGTTAAGACCACGACCATGGCGGTCGTATGGCTTCTGCTGGTCATGAAATTCCGCGGGCGCGGCCGGATCGTGCTGTGGGGGCGAGCGCTGGACCCTGATACGGTGGAGAAGAGCACCTCCCTTTTTATCATGGCGCTTATATTCGTTTCGACATCGACCTTTATGCTGCTTCTCGTGGGAACGCCGGCGGTTAAAAACATCTTCCTTTCGGCTCTCTTCGAGGTCACCTCGGCGTTCGGCACCGTCGGGCTTTCCACCGGGCTCACTCCCGCCCTCAGCGACACGGGGAAACTCCTGCTATGCGCCGTTATGTATACAGGCAGGCTCGGCCCGCTGACGCTGATAAGCGCTCTTACGACCGGGAAAAAACAGCTGGACATAGGATATCCCGAAGAGCACATAATGATAGGGTAGGCCATGAAAAAATTTTTTATCATCGGACTCGGCAACTTCGGGCTTAACATTGCGCTCACGCTCGTGGAGAACGACTGCGAGGTGCTGGGCATGGACTCCAACCGCGAGGTCGTACAGCGGGCCAGGGACTTCATAAGCCACGCCATCATCGGCGACGCCTCCAACAAGGAGGTGCTGGAATCGCTGGCGCTTCGGGACTTCGACGGGGCGGTCATCAGCATCGGTCAGGACATGGGGGCAAGCATCCTCATCGCGCTCTATATAAAGGAAATCGGAATCCCGCGCGTTATCGTGCGCGCGATATCCGAGGACCATGGGAAAATACTCAAGTTGATCGGCGTTACCGACGTTATCTTCCCCGAAAGGGACATGGCCATCCGCGTTGCGAACAAGCTCGCGCTGAAGAACGCCATAGACTACCTTCCTATAACCGACGATTACGGCATAATCGAGGTTACCCCGCCGAAGAGCTTTATAGGTAAATCGCTTAAAGACCTGCAGATCAGCACGCGATTCGGCTGCCAGGTGATAGGGCTCAAACTGCCTCCCGAAGGCGGAACTGCCGCGGACATCGGCGAAAAGGGGCACACGATCAGGATAGCCCCATCGGCGCACGACATCATCCCCGAGAACGCCGTGATGATCGTAATCGGCAAGCACCGGGACATCGAGCGCCTGCAGGGCTCCCGCTGACGCGAACGCTCAGAGCTCGATGACCACGCCCTCGCGCGCGATCTCTATGTCGAGGAGCGCCCTGCCGCGGGCGTTCATGCCCAAATAGGTGCGCGCGTTGGAGAGCACCGATTCGAGCTTCTCGTCGCTGTAGGTGGGCTCGTGATGAAAAAGCAGGAGCCTCTTGACATTGAACCGAAGCGCGATGTCGATAGCGATCGACGCGGAGGAATGCCCCCAGTCGATCTTGTCGATGGCCTCCTCGAAGGTGTATTGCGTATCGAAGACCACCACGTCGGCGTTCCAGAAAAAATCCCTGTACGAGTCGATCTGGTCGATCTCGTCGATGTTGAATTCGCAGTCGCTGGTGAAGATAAACGACCTTCCGTCCTCCTCCAGCCGGTAGCCGAAGGCGCCGCCCGGATGCCGCATCCTCTTGTTGAGAATGGTTATACCGTTGAGATGAAAAGGGGCCTCCTTTTCGATGACGAAAAACTCCTTGGTGGCCAGCATGGAATCCAGGTTTACGGGAAAATGGGTGAACACCTGCTGGTACTCGACGCGCTTCTTGATGTCGCTGAACGGCGAATAGATGTGGAAGCGGTTTCCTTTGACGAAGAAGGGCACGAAAAACGGGATGCCCTGAATATGGTCCCAGTGGGTGTGCGTGAGAAGGATGCTGGCGACCCCCTGGCCCCGTCCGAATTCCCCTTTCATGAGCTCGGTGGAAAGGTGGCGGATGCCGGTGCCGCAGTCAATGATGAACAGGTCGTCATCGGCCGTGCGCACCTCGAGGCAGGTCGTGTTGCCGCCGTAGGTGCCGCGGATGGAATACGGCAGGGAATCTATGAAGCGGTCTATGGACTCCTCGGAGGAGATGTCCGCGGGCGACGCCCTGAGGAGCGCCCTGCGGAGCTTTTCGCGTATTACGTCATCGGCCGGCGGTGTCGGGATGGAGCCTCTGACTCCCCAGAAGCGTATTTTCATGGTTCTGCCTCTTATATTGCTTGCATGGCCCCGGCGTCCGGAGAAACCCGGCGCCCTGCGTTTTCTTATCCGCGTTACGCCTTTTAAGCAATTCCTTTTTTTGCGATTGGCGCAAATTATGGGGATGGTGAATTGTAAAAACGCCAAAAAACGATTGACACCTCCGGGCCAGCATCTATTTTCATGCCGGTCTGGCGGGAAGGCCCGGCGTCACCGTCACTCACCCTCCGTCATGCCACCGATCACCGGTAAACCGCTCTCAATAAAGTCTCACATCCTCTTCATTACGATAAACAGGGGTGCTTATGCAATTCTCCGGGAGAATTCTCAAGGTGAAACCGTCGGCGACGCTTGCTATTACCGCCCTGGCCAACTCTCTCAAGGCAAAGGGCGTCGACGTAATAGGCTTCGGATCCGGCGAGCCCGATTTCGACACGCCCGCCCATATTAAAAACGCGGCCATCAGGGCAATCGACGCTGGCAAGACCAAGTATACGCCCGCCGGTGGAATTCCGGAGCTTAAAAAGGCCATCGTGGAGAAATTCCGTCGCGATAACGGCCTCGAATACGATGTAAGCCAGGTTACGGTGAACTGCGGCGGAAAACATTCCTTTTACAACCTGATGCAGGTCCTCCTCAATGACGGAGACGAGGTAATAGTTCCCGCGCCGTACTGGGTGTCCTATCCCCCGATAGTCGAACTGGCCGGCGGCGTCCCGGTGATTCTAAATACAGGCGAGGAAAGCGGCTTCAAGATAACCCCTTCCCTGCTCGAAAAAGCGATCGGTAAAAAGACGCGCGCAGTCATCCTCAACTCGCCCTCCAATCCCACCGGGGCCACCTATTCCCGGCAGGAGCTCGAAGGGCTCGCGGCCGTCCTCGAAAAACACGACATCGCGATCATCTCGGACGACATATACGAATCCATAGTCTACGACGGCCGGAGCTTTACCAATACCGCCGGGCTGTCGAACGGACTGTACAAAAACACCATCATATTGAACGGCGTATCCAAGGCCTACTCCATGACCGGATGGCGCATAGGCTACATGGCCGGCGACGCCGAGGTGATAAAGAAGGTCGAAATACTGCAGAGCCAGTCCACATCCAACCCCACCTCCATCTCGCAGTGGGCATCCGTCGACGCGCTGACGGGCGACCAGTCGGTTATCGCGGCCATGGTGGAGGCCTTTGACCGCAGGCGCAGGCTCATAGTCGACGGGCTAAACTCCGCGCCCGGAATCACCTGCCTCATGCCCGAGGGCGCGTTTTACGCATTTCCGAACATACGGGGGGTCGAAGGTCTTAGGGCCTGGAAGGATGTGAGGAAAAAGTACGAGGGGACATCCCTTTCGAGCGCCCTGACCTCCTACCTGCTGGAAGTGGCGCAGGTGGCGGTTGTGCCCGGCGTGGAGTTCGGAAGCGACGACAATATCCGTCTCTCGTTCGCCACCTCCGACGAGAATATCGGCAAGGGCGTGGAGCGCATTAAGGCCGCGCTCGAAAAGCTGGGGTAAGAGCCTTGTTATAAAGCAGGCGACGATCACAATCGTCGCCCGCTTTAAATCATCTCCGGCGGCATCAATCTCCCGTCTCGTCGGCGTACATGGCGTCGATCTCCGCGGCGTATTTCTTCTCGATCACGCGGCGCTTTATCTTCTGCGTGGGCGTAAGCTCGCCGGTAAGCTGCGTCCATTCGGCCTTGATGAGCGTGAACTTGCGGATCTGCTCGACGCGCGCGAATTGAGCCGTCCTCTCGTCTATCTCGCTTCGGTAAAGCTCCAGCACCTTCGCGTTGGTGAGGAGGTCCGTCGTCGTGTTGAAGCTTATACCCTGCTGCGCGGCCCATGCCTCCATGTCCGGGAACGACGGCACCACCAGGGCCGACAGGAACTTGCGCCTGTCCCCGATAATCGCAACCTGTTCAATAAAGCGGCTGTCCTTTATGCTGTTTTCGATGTTCTGAGGCGAGATATTCTTTCCGCCGGCGGTCACGATGATGTCCTTTATGCGGCCGGTTATCTTCAGACAGCCGTCCTCGTCGATCAGCCCGATGTCGCCCGTACGGAAGAAACCGTCGTCGGTAAAGACCTCCCTGGTTGCCGCCTCGTTCTTGTAATAGCCGGCCATTACCTGGGGTCCGCGTATGAGGAGCTCGCCGTCGTCGGCAATTCTGGTTTCGGTCCCGCGGATGGCGTGCCCCACCGTTCCCGGCTTTATGGACCAGGGCCGGTTGAAATGCGTTATGGGCGAGGTCTCGGTAAGGCCGAAGCCTTCCAGTATTTTCATGCCCATTCCGATGAAGAACTCGGCGTCCCCCACCGAGAGAGGCGCACCGCCCGAGATGGCGTAGCGCAGGCGGTCCATACCGAGCGTGGCCTTAAGCTTGGAGAAAACGAGCTTGTTGGCGATTTTGTACCTGATGCTTCTTACCGGAAGATCGCGGCACACGCGGTCGAGGTTTTTGGCCGCCTGAGCCGAGGCGAAGGCGAAGATCTTCCGCTTTGCGGGCGGGGCAAAGCTCAGCTTGCCGAGGATGCCGGCGTGGACCTTTTCGTAAATGCGGGGAACGCTGATGATGATGCTCGGCCTCACCATGGCGAAGTCCTCGAGGATGGTGCTGATGTCGCGCGCGAATGCCGTCTTCGCTCCGGCATACACCGCCCCGTGGAAACCCGCGGTGCGTTCCAGCGAATGCGACAGCGGCAGGAAGGAGAGAAAAAGATCGCTTTCGGTGAGGAGCGGCTTTCCGGTTTTGCGGTCCTTCATCTCGAAAAGCGTGTTGTCCACGTTCGAATAGAAATTGTTATGGGTAAGCATGACGCCCTTTGGATTTCCCGTGGTGCCCGACGTGTATATAAGCGTCGCCAGGTCGTCCGGCCGGATTGCGTTCAGGCGGCGGTCGAATTCGGGCTCGTCGGCCTTTTGGGCCCCGGCCTCCATGGCCTCCCTGAGGCTTATGACCCCCTCGATCCGCATTACCGGCTCGTCGAAGGCGACAATCCCGGACATGAGCGGCAGCCTGTCTTGCACCTGTAGCACCTTGTCCAGGTGGTCCTTGGTTCCGACAAGGCAGAGTTTGGAATCCGAATTCTCGAGTATGTACTCGGCCTCCTGCGCCGAGTTTGTGGCGTAGATGGGAACGTCCACGGCCCCAATGGAGTGGATGGCGAGGGCCGCCAGGTGCCATTCGTACCTGTTGGGCGAGAAGATGCCGATCTTGTCTCCCTTTTCAATTCCCTTGGAAATCAGGTAATAGGCCAGGTTGTGCACCATCTCGTTCATTTCGCTCCACGAGATGTCGACGAATTTTCCATCCGAATAGTAGGCCGCGTATGCTTTATCGGCAAGACGCTTCGCGTTGTTTTGAAATACCGCGGCGATCGAGATCTCGGGGTACTTTTTCATTAAAAACCTCCCATATGATCGTGTGTAATGTGTCCTATTGAAGCACGGCGGCCGACATGGCCGATAAATATTAGAGTTTTTGCCAAACCCGGAATGATCGCTCTTTCCCCCGCCGTAGGCGGGGGAAACAGGGCTCTCCTTTCCAGTTATGCAACAAGTCTATTGAATTTAAGAGACTTTCGCGCCAAACTGATCGGCGACCAAATTTAGGACTTCCCTTCAGCGATCGCCGTTTCGAGATCCGGACCGGCAGTGGCGCGGGAATCCCGATAGACATTTGCTTAATAAACCTGCCGTCTTTTGGTGACTGCGGCGAAGGCCGCCCGGTCTTCCCGCGACGATATTTTTTTGGCCATGCAAATATCTTAACCATTAGCGTATTACATGTTCGGGACTTCCGGCAAGCATTTTTTCTGACAATTTTATTTTTTCCGCCGGAAGATCGCCCATCACGGCAAGGGAGGCGAAACCAGCGCCCGGGCGTGGCGGGATTCATGCTTGACCCGGCAGGTCCCGTGCCGTAGAAAGAAAAATTCGGGAGGAAGCCCGTGAAAATCGTATATTATACATCCGGCATAACCGGTTCCGGACGCGTGGTGACCGGTATAGCGATCGGCAACGCGCTCAGGCGAAAGGGCATGGATAAGGAATTCACCATCCTTTCCAGCTCGCCGTTTGCCAGGCTTGCCGACGGCTTTAACCACATCGAAATTCCGGCCGAGGACGAAAACGCCCTCTCGCCCGAAAATTATCCCTCGTCGGAGCTGTTTAAAAAACTTAAAGAGCTCGCACCGGACGTTATGATTGTCGATTTATTATGGTTTCCAATCCATCACTTCTCCAAAGAACTGCCATGCAAAAAATTGTTGATATGCAGGTATGTACATGAAAAGTTCTTTTCAATTCCCCTTCCGGGCGGAAGGCTCGATTTCGACCCCTCGCGCTTCGACCTGGTGCTCGCCACCGAGCCCTTCGAAAGCATGGTCCCAATGCAGCAAATAAACCCGATCGTAATACGAAACAGGGACGAGATACTTTCAAGAGAGGATGCGTTAAAAAAACTCGGGCTGGACGAGGGGCGCCAGAATTGCCTCTTCGCGTTTAACGGGCATCCAGGCGACTTCAGACGTGCCCAAAAGAAATACTCACACCTCGAGGATTTTTACCGCATGGTGTATTCCACAAATTACAAGGGAGGACTCTTCCCTGCCGTCGACTACTTCAACGCCTTTGATTTTATGGTGTGCGGCGCCGGGTACAACCAGTTCTGGGAGGCGATATTTTTCGACAAGGAGGCCGTGTTTGAAGCGACAGAATCCATCTTCGGCGACCAGGCCCGACGCGTGCAAGAGTGCCAGGAGTATTATTTCGACAAGAACGGAGCGGACCAGCTTGTAGAGATTGTTCTAAAATTATAACGATCATGCTTCCCGCCCGGCCCGACCCATTATTCAGGCAGAACACTGAAGCCTTCGGCTCTCGCGGCTTCTCGAAGCCGCGCGTCGAGGCATACAAAATCATACCCCGAAGTGCGCCGCTCCGCCCATTTGATGGCGGCGGCAAGCTGGAGCGAGTCGGCGGCCCGCAAAGGGTGGCGCAGCAGAACCTCCCCCGCTATAGTACGAACCTCTTCCAAGGGTCGAATTTCGTGCCATGAAGATGACGGCTCGGAGAGTATCGCACGCAGGTATTCGCTAAGCGAGGCCTTCAATCGTGATATCGCTATCTTTATCATATCATGGGCCGTATAGTCATTTCATTATGACTATAATAGTCCTTTTATTCGGGAATGTCAGGAACATTCAAAGGCTGCGCCGATATGCCCCGGGCCCATTCCACTGGAAAATAATTTATTCTTGCATGTGTCGCGCTCAGCTAACATCATCCGGCAATGGACTCCAAAACACAATCGGACCGATCATCGAAAATAGGCCCACACCGCTACGCCGGCATCGACGCCCTGCGCGGCATCGCCGTCATTCTTATGATACAACAGCACATGCTCGCCTGGCTGTGGGACTCGCCTAAAATCCCCTTCGGGGAACTTTTGCGCGAATACCCCCTCTCCATGGGCATGAACCTCCTGGGAAACCTGGCCGCTCCCCTCTTCGTAACCCTGGCGGGCATGGGCGCGTGCCTTTTCCTCGACAGGGCCGAAGGGCGCGGCCGGACGCTCGTTACGCGCGGCGCGTGCATTGTGCTCCTCGGCTTCGCGCTCAACCTCCTCGCGCCCCGCTGGTTCGGCCCATGCACCTGGTACGTGCTGCACCTCATAGGCCTTTGCCTTATGCTCTCGCCCGCCCTTTCGCGCATCCCGTGGCCTGTTTTAGCGACTTTTGTACTGCTACTGTTCGCCGCGACGCCCATCGTCCAGACCCTGCTTGGCACGCCCATCTATCTACCGGAAACGCGCCTAAACGACGCGTCGCTTTCCGGAGGAATCGCGCGCCTGGCATTAGCCGAGGGGCATTTCCCCGTGCTGCCGTGGATGGCCTTTTTCATTTTAGGGATGATAGCGCACCGCTTCGCGCGGACACGGGAACGGGGGCGCGTATTCGTGGCGGCTGCGGGACTTGTCGCCGCGGGCATCGCCCTTGCCCTGCTATACCGCCGGGGCCATGCCTTCGCAACCTACGGGCCGCTGTACCGGGCCTTCGTCTTCGCGCCGTACTTCTTTCCGCCGCACCTTCCCCTAATGCTTGCTCTTTCCGGCGCCGCTCTGGCCTGTACGACGGGCGCCGCCTCGCTTGGCGCAGGCGGAAACGGCGCCGTGGTCGGCGCCCTTGCGCGCTTCGGCAGGGCCCCACTCTCCCTTTTGTTTTTCCACGCGCTTGTATTCAATACACTCTTTCATCTATTGGGACTCTACAGGATTTTTTCGAATTATACCTCCTGGCTAATAATAGCGG
>Ga0302249_1001977_pt1 | contig 12421 bp, 9 predicted proteins | sample AAG_UR_Val_MG_FD_193531 | JGI IMG/M metagenome (GOLD analysis project Ga0302249, IMG submission 193531) | Enriched activated sludge microbial communities from anaerobic digester in WTTP, New Holstein, Wisconsin, United States - AAG_UR_Val | ecosystem: Engineered > Bioreactor > Anaerobic >... | reverse complement strand
ATGATTTGCCGATCCCCCGCTATTCACGGAATTGCTGGATAGCGGAGGAATCGGCTATTTTTAGTTTGGCGACAGGAAGGCGCGCTTTAATTAAAGCATTTCATAGATGCCGGCGGCTCCCATACCGCCACCGATGCACATGGAAACGATTCCCCGTTTCGCGCCGCGGCGTTTCATTTCATGTAAAAGCTGCGCGGTCAGTTTGGCGCCGGTACAGCCTAATGGATGCCCTAAAGCAATGGCTCCGCCGTTGGGATTGATATCGCCTTTCCAGTATCTTTCTTCAAGACCAAGCTTGCGGACACAGTAAATCGCCTGTGAGGCAAAAGCCTCATTGATTTCAAAAAGCTCAATGTCATCTGTAGTCATTCCGGCAAGCTTCAAAACTTTTGGTACGGCTACCGAGGGTCCTAGGCCCATTTCTTCCGGCTTACACCCGGCCACGGCATAATGAGTCAGCTTCGCAATTGGTTTTAAGCCAAGTTCTTCAGCTTTTTCCGCCGTCATCAACATGGAAAAGGCCGCACCATCCGTCATCTGCGAAGAATTTCCGGCGGTACAGGAACCTCCCGCTTTAAAGGGAGATTTTAACTTAGCCATGTCTTCCAATTTTGCCGGCCATCTCACACCATCATCCATATCGAAAATAACCTTTTCCCGGATTCTTTTGCCGTTTTTAACTTTATACTTATAGGCCTCAATCGGAATAATTTCTTCCTTGAATTTTCCCGCTTTAATCGCTTCGTACGCCCGGCGGTTACTCTCCATACCGAATTTATCCATGTCTTCCCGGGCAATATTGTAATTTGCCGCCACATTCTCCGCGGTTACACCCATGTTAACCCAAAGAAAAGGCATATCCCACGGGTATTCCGGCATCGGCCGCTGCGCTTGACCGCCCATGGGAATATGGGTCATTGTCTCGCAACCACCGGCAATAATTATATCCGACCAGCCAGCGCGGATTTTCGCCGTCGCGTCGGCAATTGACTGTAAACCGGACGAGCAAAAACGGTTAACCGTCATACCGGCGACAGAAATCGGCAAACCCGCACCTATGGCAATTGTTCTTCCCAAAATCATTCCTTGTTCCGCCTCGGGAAAGGCGCAACCGCAGATTAAATCATCCACATCCTCCGGTTTAACTTGGGGCAATCTGGCCATCAAACCCTTTGCCACCTGAATTGCAAATTCGTCGGCCCGGGTTTGAGATAATCCGCCTCTTCTATACCTTCCACCGGGGCTTCTTACAGATTCAACAATTACAGCTTCACGCATGATCTTCCTCCTTAAAATATGTCTATTCTTTATCTCTTTCCAAACGGCGGCAAGTCATTCAGCCAACTCCGCCAACAACTTACCGCCTCTTAAATTAATTACGCAGGGGTTTCCCCGTATTGAGCATGTGAATGATTCTTTCCAGAGTTTTTGCTTCTCCCAAGAGACTGACAAAAGCTTCTTTTTCCAGATCAAGAATCTCCTGCTCCGTAACCCATGTACCTTCGGCGCAATCGCCGCCGGAAATTATATAAGCAACCTTTCTGGAAACATGCACATCATAATCCGAGACATAGTTTCCATGGCGCATATTGTAAAGGGCCGCACCAATCAAACCTCGGAAATTTTCACCCATAACAGGAATCATGGCTGGTTTGGGTTTTCTGTAAAATTTGGCGAGTCCCAAGACAGCCTGTTTGGCATCCCAAATGTGCTGGTCGCGGCTGAGGCTGATACCTTCAGATTTGCGGATATAACCAAGTTCCATGGCCTCAGCGGCGCTGGTAGACACTTTAGCCTGCGCGATATTCTGAAAAACTTTCGCATAAATTTGCTGGAGATTCATGCCATTTTCAACACAACCTTCAGGAATTCCTTCCGTGCAGCGCACCATCAATTCTTTGACGCCGCCGCCCGCGGGAACCAATCCCACACCAACCTCAACCAGTCCCATGTATGTTTCACCGTGAGGCACGCACTTTGCGCCATGAATTGCCATTTCACAGCCGCCGCCCAAAGCCATACCCGCCGGAGCGGTAACAACAGGCTTGGACAGATATTTCATCCTCATATTCGCGTTTTGGAGTTGCTCCACACCCTGAGCAATCAGATCCCATTGTTTCTTCTGCGCGGCATCGAGCACAAATAAAATATTGGCGCCCACGGAGAAATTTGTGGCGTGATTTGCCACAACCATACCGACGAAATCTTTCTCGACAATGTCGCAGCTCTCATAAATCATTTTGGTCAGATCCTGCTCGATGGCGTTCATCTTCGTGTGGAATTCGAGACAAACAACGCCGTCGCCTATATCAACCAATGTCGCGGCCTGATTGCTTTTGACAACCTTTTTACGTTCCTTCAGAGACGGGAGCAGAATAATCTTGGGATTTTCCGCCATCTTCACGTAAGTTTTTTTGGAGAAGTCATAGTAGTAGGTTCCGTCTTTTTTCTTCACATAGAAAGATTTATGCTTGGCTTTGAGCATGTCTTCCACTTTTTTGGGAACCTTAAGCTTCAATTTTTTCATTACTTCAACAGCTTCTTTGACTCCAACAGCATCCCAGGTTTCAAAGGGACCCATTTCATGGTTATAGCCCCATTTCATCGCGTTATCGATGCCGACAATTGTATTGCTGATTTCCGGAACACGATTTGCCGCGTAGATGAAGTTTCTACACAGATACTCGCGTGCAACTTCAGCGGCAATGTCCGTGCCGTTAAATATGACTTTAAGTTTATCGGCAAAGCTACCAGGTGTCTGTTTTGCTTTTTCAATGGATTCGAATACAGGTTTGGTTGGAACAACATATTCCATCTTCTTGTAGTCAAGAACCAATTTTACCTTTTTACCTTTTTCATCTTTGGTTCTTTTGTAATAGCCCTGACCGGTTTTATTGCCGAGCCATTTATTCTCCATCATCTTCAGGGTTACTTCATTCGGTTTGTAAAATTCGCGCATCTCATCATTGGGCACGCCGTCATATATGTTCTTACTGACGTGATAACCAACATCGAGACCTACCAGATCAATAGTCCCAAAAATGGCGGAGCCGGGTCTTCCCAGGGGCTTGCTGATAATGGCGTCTATCTCTTCTACTTTAAGGCCTTTGCTGAACATCACATGCGCGGCATTTGCCAGGTCAAAACTGCCGATACGATTGCCGATAAAGTTCGGCCTGTCTTTGCAGACAACCACTCCCTTGCCCAAAACGCTTTCGGAAAACTGCACCATATAATCCACAACCGCTTTTTTCGTCTTTTCCCCGGGAATTATTTCCAGAAGCCTCATATAGCGAGGCGGGTTGAAGAAGTGCATACCCAAAAAACGCTCTTTTATTTGCGGTTTAAGTTTCGCCGATATATCTTTGATGGGGATACCCGATGTATTCGTGGTTACAATGCAGGTGTCTTTCACAACTTTCTCTACCTTGGCAAAAAGATCCTGCTTAATTTTGAGATTTTCCACAACCACCTCAATAACCAAATCGACATCAGCCAACATATTCAAATTATCTTCAAAATTGCCGATTTTGATCATGGAAGCGTTTTTCTTGGTATAAAACGCGGATGGCTTGGATTTCAGCGCCCCGTCCAGACCATTCTGGGCAAACCTGTTGCGCCACGCCGGACTTTGTTCGGTAAGTCCTTTTTTCTTATCCGCCTCCGTCAACTCGAAGGGAATGATGTCCAGAAGACAGCATTCAATACCGGCATTAGTCAAATGAGCGGCGATGGTCGCTCCCATCACGCCCGCTCCTAAAACACCGACTTTTTTAATCTCATACGTCATTTTTTCCTCCTTGGCATTTTCTGCTGAATAAACTTTATATTGTCTCTCCTGAGAATATCGTTGATCGGCTTTTTCGTATCGAGGCCGAGCACATGCCCGGCCTCAATACTGATTTATTAATAAGCAAAAGCCTCTTCGGTCATCTCCAGAGGAGCTTTTTCATCCATTTTTACCGCTTCGCAACGGGCTTTTACTGTTGTCAGAATCTCTACAGCAAAAAATCTCGCTGAAGCAACCCTTCCAAAATAGAAAGCCGCTTCTTTATTTTCCTTCTGCAGCGCTTTTTGCTTTTCCGGAGTATCTGCTCCTTTTTCTTTGTAAATAGCCGCAAGTTTGTCCGCGGCGATTCCGGCGGCGTCTATCAGAAAATGGCCCACTAACACGTCTCCGAAAATCTCCATGAATTTATAGGCATTAAGAATGGGAAGCAGGAAATTACCCGCTTTACCCGCTTGTACGAAAAACATGGTAAGCTCTATACAAGCGTTGGCGGCTTCTTCCAAAATAGCCGTGTATTTACCCAATTCCTTGTGCTCTTTCATTTTCTTGATATTTTTTTGAACCTCGCCGAAAAGATTCATGGCGTTCATTCCTTTTCTCTGGCCTAACCCCCTGCCGACGAGCGTCAGAGCCTGGATACCGTTAGTGCCTTCATATATAGTGGCGATTTTCTCGTCACGCAGATACTGTTCCATGGGATATTCAGAGCAATAACCATAGCCGCCGTAAACATCCATGCCTGTAGAACATATCAAAAGCCCCTTGTCGGAGCAGTAAGCCTTGACCACCGTGGTCATCAAATCCAAGTATCCTTCCCAGTTCGCTTTTTCTTCCTCTGTTTTGGCAACCGTGGACTTATCCATGCAATAAGCGACAAAGTAGCACATGGAGCGCATGCCTTCGATGTGCGACTTCATCCACATAAGTTTACGGCGGATGTCCGGATGATTTATAATGGTTACCGGTTTGGCATTGGGGTCTTTACCCGCCATAATATCGTTGCCCTGAATACGTTCCTTCGCGTATTGAACGGCATGCTCATAGGCGGCGGAAGCCGAATCCAGTCCCTGCATACCTGTCCCCAACCGTGCCTCGTTCATCATCTGGAACATAATTTTCATGCCCTCACACTGGCCGCCCAGCAGTTCGCCGATGCATTTACCGTTTTCGCCGAAATTCAATGTTGCCGTCGCCGAACCTCTTATGCCCATCTTGTGCTCAATGCCGCCGGTATTAACGTCATTAGGCTCACCCAGAGATCCGTCATCATTGACTCTGATTTTCGGGACGATGAAAAGAGAAATACCCTTTGTCCCGGGGGGATCGCCTTCAATGCGGGCAAGCACAGGATGGACGATGTTTTCCGTAAGATCGTGATCGCCGGAAGAAATGAAACATTTCGTCCCGGTAATTAAGTATTTACCGTCTGGAAGTTTTTTGGCCGTTGTTTTAACCAGGTTAAGATCGCTTCCCGCCCCCGGTTCGGTAAGACACATCGTACCCGCCCATTCACCGGAGTACATTTTATACATATATTTGTTTTTCTGCTCCTCCGTGCCGTAGCTGTGAATAAGACCGGCAGCGCCGTGTGTCAGTCCGGGATACATCTGAAAAGCGTAATTCGCCGCCCCGATGAGCTCCGTTATGGCAAAGTTGACCGTGCGCGGCAAACCCTGTCCGCCGACTTCCGGAGATTCCCCGGCAGCAAGCCAACCGCCTTCATTGTACTTCTTCCATACCTCATGGAAACACTTGGGCACGGATACTTTTCCATCTTTAAACGTGCACCCTTCTTTATCCCCTTCGGCCAGGGTAGGCGCAATGATATTAACCGCCAATTTTTCCGCTTCTCTGAGAACCATCAATAAATCATCTTTGGTAAAATCCTTAAATGCTTCTGTTTCGAACAATTTATCAATCTGCAGCTGCTCGAACAACACAAACTCCTGATCTCTTGTGTTTACCAATAAATTACTCATAACAACCACCTTTCTTTTTTATTTGAAAAAATTTGTATTTTTTAGAATATCCATTGTGCTCTTGTCATAAGCTTCTAATGAATATTTCCCTTGCGAAATTAGCTGCCCCGTAATTTTTTTTCTCCTTATGCCGGGAAAATAAACAACATCTCCACACAAACTCCGGAGAGCATAACGTTTTTGATAAAAATTTATGAAGAAAGAATTCTTTTGCCTGTGCGGCTGCGCTACACAATCAACCGGCTTGTTCCCGTCATTGATGATTTGCGGATTAAATTTTTTGGTCAGATTTCTTCGCTGGGATTGCAACATGTAACTCATAAGAATCCTAAGCAGTTTGATATTGTTAAGAAAAAATTCAACGCCGGAAAAAACACGCCGGAAAAACCAAACGTCGACTTTTTCATCAAAAAGCGCCGGGGCTTGCTGATTAAAATTACCGATATCATCTAACAAGATTTGGCCACAGATTTCTTCTTCTGCCGTTTAATGATGAACGGAAATCTCGCCCAACTCGGATATTTTGGCTATCTCATCAACAGTAACGCGCTGTGGATTCCTTTTCAAAAAACAGAGCCCATGCTGAACTGAGAGTCAACTTCCTGCGGCTGTACCTTTCTGTGCCCTTGCATTACAAAGAGCATCACTCAAACCTTGTTACAGCGGGAAATACAGCCAAGCTTGGACAACCGGTCAATTCCTGACCAGCAGTCAGAAGCTTTTTAGAACAATCATCCGGTAAAGTCAAGAGAAAAAATCTTTTCTTACAGAAAACCATAATCTTCAATGTATTTAAATATTTAACGATTACACCGATGCGTTTTTACTTTAACGGGATAACGCCGGTGGTTTGACGGTAATTTGTAAGAGATTGTTCGGTCCCGCGGGGGGAGCTTATTTTTTCTCTAATCTCATGACAAAAAACGAACTGAAAAATTTAGGCAAGAGTTGAGAAACAAACAAGTCTATTTCGAACAAACATCTGTAGATTGGTGCCGGTATAGGTATTTTCATGGAAATTCCGCCGGTCAGAAAATAGGAAAGCGAAGAAAAATGACGGACAAACGACATACTGCCTTGATACAGTTCTTTTATAGGGTCATCCCATTTTCTATCTCCAAAAAAAATCAGGTGGGGAAGAGCCAGGTTAGCTGATTTTAACGGCCCCTGTATATTACCGAGCCTCGGTTCAGTGATGTCAAAAGATGAAAATTCATGATGGACCTTTTCATAGATAATTTTAGAAATAACGGAAAAGTAAGGCTCCGTTATTATAACCAACCCACCTCTCTTCAGCACTAATGAAGATTTCACGAGAAAACTTACCGGGTCTTTCAGATGATGCAATACATTGGTCACAGCAATTATATCAAGACTTTCGCGCTCGATTTTTCCGCATTTATCAATATCATGACAGTCAAAAACAATGTCCAGATAATCAAGTTCGAGAATATCGCTGGTTATGACATTGCTGTAGAACAATTTCAGCGGCGATGTACCGCTTCCTACCTCAAGAATTCTTTTCCCCCCGATATCATCGATGCCTGAAAACTGAATTTCAAAAAGCCTCTCGTACCAAAACAACAAATTTTTGTTGCCGAACAGTCTTTGTCTGTTTCTCAGCGTCAAACTGCGATCACGCTCAACTGCCTTTTCGTTGTACATAGTTTTGTCATCAGGTACGGTCAGCTCTGCCATTATATAGAAAGGCATTTATATAAATTTAATCCTTTTCGCCGCAAAGGCGACCATTTTCAGCAAAAGCCAGCCATGCCGCCAGCGGCTGATATTTGTGGTGCCATAAGTGCGATGACGGTAACGGACGGGAATTTCCACGATTTTCAGATTCAATTTAGCTGCGCCGAACAAAAGGTCAAAATCACCGAAGGGGTCAAAATCGCCGAAATAGGAACGGTTGGTTGCAATCTTTTTATAATCTTCTTTCCACAGAGCCTTGGTTCCGCATAAAGTGTCCTTGATGGGCTGACCCAGAAGCCAGGAGAAAGCCAGACTGAAGAATTTATTGCCGAGGAAGTTGAAAAAACGCATGGCCTGTCTTCCCAACGGATATACCAGGCGCACGCCGTTGACGAATTCTCCCTTGCCGCTGGCCAAGACTTCATAAAAGCGGGGCAAATCCTCTGCCGGCACGGTAAGATCGGCATCCAGAATCATCAGAATGTCGCCGGAAGCGTGTTCGAATCCCAGACGCACCGCGTCGCCCTTGCCCCTTCCCTTCTGGCGCAGGAGAACAGCCTGACTCTGCGGACTGTTTTTTATCGATTCTTCAATAACCTCATAAGTATTATCCGTGGAATTGCCTTCCACAAAAATCAATTCCGTGCTTTCTCCCATTTGCGGAACGGATGAAAATATGCGGGAGATATTTCCCGCCTCATTGCGCGCGGGCACAACCACCGATACTTTCGGGGCTTTTCTGCCTTCCGCCGCCCGGCCAGACGGTCGCGCCACGATAAAATGAGTAAGAGCGAACCAGCGCAAAGGCCAGATTTTAGCCAAAAACCGGTTGAACAAAGAATCAAGCAGGGGGGTACGCAAAGGCCAGATGATTTCTTCCCAGTGCCTGATGAGTTCAAAATCGGCAAGCGAAAGCAAACCGCTGACGTCTTCCACCGTCAGCCAGTTCTGCAGCAAATTAGGTCTGGCCAGACCTAATTTCCGGGCCATCCCCAAAGGCCACTCCCACAAACGGCTGTAAAAATTGATGATAACCCTCGTGCGCGAAGAGGCGTGCTCCCGGACTCTTTTCAGGACAGTCTGCACGTCCCACAAGTCATTGACCAGGTCAGAAAGAATTATAAAATCAAACTTTTCGTTTATGTTAAATTCATGGGCGTCGGCTTCCACAAAGTTCAACTGGGGGTATTTCAGCCTTGCCCGTTCCAGCATCCGCGTTGAAAAATCAATCCCCACTCCATGGGCAGGCGCAAGCGCGGCCAGCAAATCGCCCTGACCGCAACCGATTTCCAGCACTCTCTGGCCGGGCGGGACGACAAATTGCATTATCCGCTCCAGACGCCGGTGATAATAGCCGCTCAAAGTCCGCCGCCTGTCCATTTCCCCGGCGACCTTATCCCAGTGCGCAATGCGCGCGCGCTGATATTTTTTATCAACCGCTTTGTTTTCTTCCAAAATATTTTCCGCCACTTTATTTAACCGGCTGCATCATTAATTTTAAAAACAACATTTCGAACGCGGCATGTTCAACAACATAATTCAGCTTTTCTCATTTAGCCACAATAATTTTATCCAGAAGACGGTACGCTTTCTGATAATGCTCCTCCGCTTCCTCGGGAAAGCCTTTCTGCCTTAAAATTTCCGCCAAATAAAAATGGGCCTGCGGATATTTAATCCCCAGCCTTACCGCCTCCCGGAGATGTTTTTCCGCTTCATCAACTTTACCCATGCGCAACAAAACAACGCCCATATTGCTATGACTGAGCGCGTTTGACGAATTTATTTTTAAAGCTATTTTGTACTGCTCGACGGCCTCGCTGTCTCTGCCCAGCATCCAATAAGCCACGCCAAAGTGGTTATAAATACCGTCATCCTCCGCCCATAACTCCCTCGCTTTTTGCAGATGATGAAGCGCTTCCCGCGGCATTTCTTTGCTGATGAAATAATTAGCCATATTTTTATGCGACACAAAATTTTCATCAGCCACGTCTAATGCCCGTCGCCACAGAGTGTAACTGTTTTCCCAGGTTTTAAGTTGGTAATGGGAGGCAACTATCAAAGCAACAATCGCCGCCGCGGAAACTACAGAGACCAGTTTTATCGCCCATGATTTGTTAAAAATACCGGACACGCCCCACGCCAGCATAACAAACAGGCCGATAAAAGACACATAGGCCCAGCGATCCGCCATAGACTGAAGCCCGACCTGGATAATCCCGATAACGGGAATCATGGTGCCCAGATACCAGAACCAGCCCACGGACAGAAAGGGAAACCGGCGAAAATAAACGCAGACAAAAAAGGTTATGGCGGCAATCAGCAACGCGGCCAAAATAACATGCCCGCAGGGGATATTATGGTTGAACGGATAAAGAACCGCCAGGTCGAAGGGCCAAAACATCTTTTTTATGTACAAGGCGTATGAGGTGATGACGTTGGCGGCTCGTTGCATTACCGGTATCTTTTCGAGGGTGGCAATGGTCTTCACCGAATCGGCCGCATACAGCGTTAACACGCTGTCAACGGCCGACAAGGCAAGTAACGGGATTTTTTCCAAAAACAGGAAAGATATTTTCTCTTTGCGCGCCGCGACAGGCGGCGGGGCGCTTTGCTCTTCGTCTTGCTGACGTATTTTCGTCCTTTTCAGCGGCCAGTAATCCAAAAGAAGCAGGGCGAACGGCAGCGTCACAACTATCGCTTTGGACATTAAAGCGAGGGCAAAACTAAAAATCACCGGCAGGTATCTTTTCCAGCCCGGTGATTTCACATACCACGCATAAAGCAGCATCGTGGTCATCCAGAAGAAAATGCTCAGAACATTTTTGCGCTCCGCTATCCAGGCCACCGATTCCACATTGATGGGATGCACGGCAAACAGCGCCGCCACAAAGGCGCTGCGCCAGAGCGTCCCCGTAACAATATGCAAAAACAGGAAAAGTAAAACAGCATTGAAAATATGGATAATGACGCTCGTCCAGTGATACCCGCCGGATTTATTCTTGAACAACTGCCAGTCGAGCATGAGCGATATCATCGCCAGCGGATGCCAGTTGCCGGTGCTGATATCAGTGAAGGCATCCTTCACGCTCTGAAAACTGATGCCCTGTCTGGTCAGGTCATTGTCGGTGACATAAACATTATCGTCATAGTTGTTGAATTCATAATTTTGCACCGGCCAATATAGAGACAGAATTAAAACAACCAGTAAAATGCTGACCAAAGCTACCGATTGATTTCTTGTTACCATAAGTTTACCGGACACAACGACTCCTTTTCAGCAGGAGACCACAACATTCCCCTGGATTTTCTCTCGTTTTCAGCGCTTTCGGGACAATGAGCGAAAAAAGAGCAAACGCCGGATAAAAAGGGCGCAAAAGCCTTTGACCTTTTTATAACACATAAAAAGTAAACCTTCACCGGCAATTTTCCCGGCAGGCGAATAAACTAAATAATTTAATTGAACAACGAATGATTTTCTATACAATATAAAAAAAAAGGCGTCGTAAAAAACGCCTCTTTTTTTGGTCGACAACGCGTCAACCGGATCTGCGGCTATACTGCATTAAGACCCCGTACTCTGCGGTGTAATATTGCCAGTGTTGTCAATTGTATACGTGTTCACACCGGCGGTAGTGGAGACATGTTTCGCGGTCGCGCCTACACAACTTGCGTCCTTTCCCTCGCTAAGATCGACTGAGGTAGAATTATTAAATCCAATGGTGGTTCCTATAGGACAAGTTGTGGCCGTAGGTTCAGAAGCGACATACGCCTGACACGCGGTGTAGTAGCTTTTCAGTTCCGCCTGAGCCTGCGAATTGTAGGCTTTGACGCGGTAATTGACAAACTGCGGTATGGCAATTGCCGCCAGAATGCCGATAATCGCGACGACAATCATCAGTTCAATCAGCGTAAAGCCTTTCTCTTTTTTCATGAATAATTTCATAATATAACCTCCTTATTTTGCTTTCTAAATTATTATTTTTCCACGTTACAATAGCCAGCAACAGGCGTGCCAATAAAAATATTTTCAGAAAAAATTTGCCATAGGGCTGATTTTTATAGAAATTTCAGGAATAAACCCTTGCCTAAAAAATTCCTAACCGTCGGGGCGACAATGGAAAAAACGGTGTTTTTCACCAAAAACAGTTTATTTGGCCAAAAAAATCCTTTCGAAAAAAGTTCTTGTTAAAAAGAGCCATGAAATAAGCCTGTTACACAGCAAAAATAAATTTATTCCCGCTGATTTGAAAAATATGGTAATAAAAGCCAGATTACAGATACAGGTGATAAAAAATGTATGAAGTTACGATAATTAAATCATTTTCCGCCGCGCATATCCTTTCCCAGGTGGGCGGCAAGTGCGAAGAGCTCCACGGCCATAATTTCAAAGTGGAACTCAGCGTGGGGGCGGCTTCTTTAAACCAGTCCGGTCTTTTGATTGACTTTCGCCTGGTGAAAAAATGGCTGGGGGAAGTCCTCGAAGAAATGGACCACAAACATCTCAACGAAATTTCCGGCTTTGCGGGAATCAATCCTTCAGCGGAAAATGTCGCCCGCCACATCGCGGAAAAAATTATGCCCAAAGCGGAAAAAGAAGGCGTAAAAGTCACGAAGGTTAAAGTCTGGGAATCCGAAAACGCGTGTGTGACTTACACGGGAGACTAAACCGAACAATTAACGCAAAAGCTGAAGAGCCGGTCTGCTCGTCCTGAAAACCTTCAGCCTTTTTCTTGAATAAAATGATTGACATTCAAAATCAAAAAGACTCCCGCAATATCGACATCGAAAAAGTGGGCGTGAAAAATATTAAATACCCGCTAATCGTCCTGGACCGCGCGCGCGGCACACAGCCGGTGGGCGCTTCCATCAACATGTACGTAAATCTGCCGCGACACTTCAAGGGCACGCATATGAGCCGTTTCGTCGAAGTGCTCAATGAATTTCAGGGGCAAAT
>Ga0302249_1001971_pt1 | contig 12455 bp, 17 predicted proteins | sample AAG_UR_Val_MG_FD_193531 | JGI IMG/M metagenome (GOLD analysis project Ga0302249, IMG submission 193531) | Enriched activated sludge microbial communities from anaerobic digester in WTTP, New Holstein, Wisconsin, United States - AAG_UR_Val | ecosystem: Engineered > Bioreactor > Anaerobic >... | reverse complement strand
GATAATTTTTCAGATCATCGGGTGAGATTAAGATTTCGGAAACGATTTCTGGTCGTCCATCAATGACTGTGATGATGTCTTCCTTTTCCCTAAGGTCGCCAAGTCGTTTGGCTACATGGATGAGCATTCTGATATTGATATCTTTGCTAAGGTTTATGCCCTCGGTCTATCTCGGGATCAGGCCGGGGTATTCTGGTATGAATACCGGAAGGCAGAGCAGCGGATCATGGCCGAAATCGGCAAGTCGCTTGGTGTCTCCACCCGGAAGCTTCTGCATCAGGTCCGGAATGCCAACGGCAATCTGGCCGCCCTGGGCGCCAGGCTCTTCAAGATTCAGCGGGGCGCCGTAAAGATGGCCGATCCGCCGGTGAAGCATGAATGGATTGTCATCTGGGCTGCCTACCATGATCGCCAGGCAGCCTTGCGGCCATGATGGCCTTCACGCCCTGGGTTTCTATCCTGTTCATTCATGATTCGGATGGAGGCTCAGGGTTTTTTATGTTGTGGAATTGTTTCTGGAGGATGTGGAATAGGAAAGTTACTTCAGGTCCTGTCGTTCAGGTCTAATAAGGCTTTATAATCTTGAGATCTTTCATCGGGTAGTGCTTCAGATTGCGGGTGACGAGGGCGCCTCCCATCTCTCTCGCTGTGGCGGCAATAATTGCATCACCGATAGTAACTGAATGGCTTTTGGAGTATTTTTTCAGATATTCTCCCGCCCGGTCGGCGATGGCTACGTCCACATCAACCGGCGTCAATAAATCAAAGAGGCCCTGGATAGTTTCTTCTTCACCTTTTCTTGCCCCTGAGAATATTTCCGTGCGGCTGATGACCGAAATGAAAAGCAGGGAACCGGCATCGATTTCCTGTTGCAGGTAATCGAGAGCTTTTTGTTCCTTTCTCAGGTGATCGATTAGAATATCGCTGTCAAGAAGGAGAGATGCGGGCATCAGTCCTTGATCCTTTCAACTCTTGCCTGCCATCCTTTTCGAAGGGTATTTACGTACTCCTGGCTGTCGGCAATATCGCTTCTATCGGCCCACAATCCAAAACTTTTCCGGAGAATCTTCTTGCCCGATGTTTTATGGACCTTTGTGCGTTGCGACAGCATATCCTGAATGAACTTTTGCTGGGAAGAGGTCAGGCGTTCGATGTCCTTGATGATCTCGATAAATTTCTCTCCTTGGAGTGTGGCGGCATTTTGCATGACATTACCTCGATGTTCAAATGTAGCGTTATTATGATTCAAGGTCGGTAATTTGTCAATGAGAAAGGAAGTTTTCATCCCCCACCCGCCCAATCCCTTTTCCGGCTGTCATGCCGCCTGCATTGCCACGCACAAGACATGACCGGCTACGCAGCCGCAGCCGTGTCCTGTGAATTGCGGCAGGCATCCCGCCAGCCTCATCCCCTGCCCACCCGGCGGTCTCGTTCGCCCGACGCGGTCATGCTGCGCATCACCTCTTCGGGCTTGCCGGGCCCGCTCCCATCCGCCCCCAGGGGGGCTCCCTCTTGTGTCATTGTGCCCCAGAGCCGTCACAGCCCCTCGCTTCGCGACGGGACTGTCACAGCTCTGGGATCCCGGTTTCTTTCTTCGTTTACTTCGGCTGCCGGGCGACCTCGCTTTGCTCGGACGCCCCGAAGCCGGGCTCACTTCCCATCGCCTCCGGGGCCTCGCAGACGAACGCTGCGCGGCGACTGCTTTGCCCCTGCATCTTGTCGAACCTTTCTTTTCTCTTTACTCCCCGTCCCGGCAGACTTCGCTTTGCTCAGACTGCCCAGGCCGGGCGTTATCGCAGCGGTCACCGTGACCCGCCTGCCGCTTCGCTCTGGACGGGACAGGTCTCCGCGCTGCTTCTTCTGCTGGTGCTCCGGGAGGCAGCAGACACGAGCTGCGCCGTGACTGCCGCCTCCCTCCGTTCTTCATTCTTTCCCGCCCTGCCTCCGGTCGGCCTCACTTCCTTCTGACGCCCGGAAGCAGGGCTTTTCTGCGCGGTATTGCCCTATCGCCTCCTGTCATCTCCTGAAGTCGGAGACAGGAGGCTGCGGGCATTTATTCTTTCTCTCCTCGTCGGGGCGACACATGCGTGACGCCCCGACGCAAAACAAATTTCATCAGGGCTGTCACAGGGCAAAATACCTTGAGGAGGTCGGCTATGAAGAAACTGTCACCCTATATCGAACACTGTCTCAATTGCTCCATCACGGGCCGGGACTCGAATCCGGACGACAAGTTCTACCGCAAGCTGGAGCTCTGGGATGAAATCATCAACACCCATGTCCGGGGGATGAATGCGGCTCTGAGAATCTCTCGTGAGTTTGAGGACGTAACGAAAGAAGAGGCAAGGGAAAACAAGAACAACGACAGCAACGAACAAGAGAGGGGGAGTGAATCATGATCAACTCAGTCACCATCGTCGGCAACATCGGCCAGGATCCGGAAATCCGGTACACCGCCGCAGGTGTCCCTGTGGCCAGCTTCAACATCGCCGTCAACGAGATCTACACCGCCAAAGACGGCCAGAAGGTTCGGAAGGTCCACTGGTTCAAGGTCACGGCCTTCCAGCGGCTGGCGGAGATCGTCGGCGAATACTGCACCAAGGGCGTCAAGGTCGGCGTCCACGGCCAGCTTCAACAGCGCACCTGGCAGGACGAAGAGGGCTTCAACCGGAGCATCGTGGAGATCCGGGCCAGGGAACTGGAACTCCTGGGCGGCAGGAATGGATATCAGTCCAGTCCGGAAGGGGAAACGCCTTCGGAGCGATCTTCCTTATTTAATGAGGAAGATGACATCCCGTTCTGAAACAAAAAAAATGTCGTAGATTCACCTGACAAAGACAAAACGGCGTATTGGGTGGCACCAATATGCCTTTATTTATGCGTGTTTCATGCGAGGCATGGCTGGTAGGAATGATTTGACCTCCTGCTGTATCTTCTTACCAATAGATTTTCTGGCCACCTTCAAATCATACGCTGTCTGAAGATTCAGCCAGAATTCAGGCGTTGTTCCGAAAAAAATGGAGATGCGTAGCGCGGTGTCAGCGGTAATAGAGCGAGTGCCGCTGAGAATGGCGGTTATTCGGTTGGCCGGCACTTGCAGTGCCTTGGCGAAGGCATTGGCAGTCATGTTAATTTCAGCGAGTTCTTCCTTCAGTATCTCGCCGGGATGTATGGGACGCATGGCGTTCATGGCGTTCCTCCTTTCAATGATAATCGACAATTTCTACGTTGTATGGACCGTCCTCCCGCCATTCGAAGCAGATACGCCACTGTTGGTTTATACGGATGCTATGCTGACCGGCCCGGTTTCCCCCCAGAGATTCAAACCTGTTACTGGGAAGATTCATAAGATCTTCGATACATGTGGCACTGTCGAGGATCTGTAATCGACGCTCAGCCTGCAGCATAAAGGATTGAAAACGGGGCACTCTGCCACCGTTAAAGAGCTTTTCGGTATGCTTGCAGGCAAATGATCGAATCATGCCTTGTAGCTTACATTTGTTTACGCTTTACGTCAAGCGTAAAATAGGCATGTTTTAATGGGAATATTCTCGATCTGATTGAGAGGTGGTAAAAAGACTTATGATAATAATGGATTGATGACCTTCAGTGATTTCTCGATGATCTGGCCATGCTGAAGATCCTCGGCATATAGGATGCCGCAGTCATTTTCGAGCGTAGACGCAAGAATGAGGCAATCCCAATAGTTGTATCGGTATTTCAATCGCATGTCCCAGCATCGCTTGACGGTATTGACCTTAATTACAGAAACCTTCGTTTCCTCGATAATTGCATTGAGAAGTTCGTGGATTGCTTTGTCGCTTGCCCCATGGCGAAGCATAACGCTGTAAAATTCATGGAGGACCTGGGTGTTGATATAGACAATCTTGTCGGAAAGGCCCTTAAACAGGCTGACGGCGCCTGTCCTTTTCCCTGTTGAAAATCATCTTCCAAGGCGGCGTAAAGGAAGATGTTGGTGTCAATAAAGACCCGACTATCGTTCATTGATTTCATCTCTTGAGGGGATTGATATCCTCTTCACTCGAACGGGGTTCATAAATAACCCGGCAAAGCGATCCTTCTTTTTCTTAACGGGTCGCACGACAACCTTAAGCTCCGCTTCCCGGAACTCATCAGGAATTTTCAAAAACTTACTCATCTCTTTTCCTGAGACGACCGTAGAGTAGCTTTTCATAGACTTCACCTCCCTTTGATATCTCTTATATCATTCATGTTTGGTGTTTTCATTATAAAGAACGGAGTACGAGACATTCTTGACGGGATCGCCGCTCATGAAACCATGGCCTCCAGATAGGGGGTGATGAGTATTTTAATTTTGCAGAGCTTCGCATATCTGGGGAGGATGGTACAAATACATCGGCAGACTTAATTGTTTGCCGACGTTATTTGACCATGGCTATGTCACCCATCGAGTCATGTTCGCGGCGTGTGGCTGCATACAAGCCGAACTGAACCGTGAAATCCGTTGCTTCGACGACCGGCCTTATATTTCGATGCACCTTCTCCATCTTCACGATGCCGTAGCGGGCCATTGTCTTCAAGGTTCGTGACAGGTTACTGCTGCTTCGTCCCGTCGCCGCTTCCAGTTCTTTCAAAGATTCCGGTTTCCGTTCCAGAATGGTCTTCAGCAGCAACTGGTTTTCATTGCTGAGGACCTGCGCCATGGATTGCAGCGATTCAAACCAGATCTTGGGCTCGTCGGGCTGAGGTTGGTATTCTCCCCGGGCGATGGCCAACGATCGCTTTTTATAACCCTCATAGGATATGATGCCGATATGGAGCACTTTCCGATTCATTTTTCTACCATTCATGTGCAACAGGGTGGCAGTGGTCTCATCTTCCCTGGAATATCGGGTATCCGTCATGGTCAAGTAAATTATCACCAGATGATACTTTACGCAAGGGCTTTATATAATAAGGTCGGCAGATTCACTTCCAAAGCATAGAAAAAGCATATCGAGAAATTCTTGAGAGAAATTTCATTGACAAAGAATTATATTTAACTTATAAGATAAGCCATATACGAGATTGAATGGCAGCCCAAAGCCTACCGGCAGCTAAAGAAAATCAAAGAGCGGGAAACACTCGCTGCAATCAAGGCTGCCGTTTTTGACCTTGCCAATTGGCCGGAATGCCGGAACGTTAAGGCTATGAAGAATCATGAATCCGGTTATCGGTTGCGGGTTGGCAAGTGGCGCATCCTGTTCGAAGCACAGGATCGCATCCGGGTTATCATGATTCAGGAGGTGAAAAAACGCGATGAACAAACCTACTAATGTCCAGATTATCAATCAGGATGGGCGCCCCGCCTTTGCCGTCATTCCCTATGAGGAATACGTGCGCACCTTCCGCAAAGCGCCGAGGATTCCCGAAAGCGGCAACATCCCAAATGATGTCGTCTGGCTTTCCGTTGACAAGGGATATACCCTCGCACGGGCCTGGCGGGAGTATTTGGGATTGACCCAGTCGGAAGTAGCCTCAAGGATGGGAATCAGCCAGGCTGCACTTTCGCAGATGGAATCGGGAGAAAAGAAGCTCCGTAAGGCTTCGCTGGAGAAATTGGCCAGGGCTTTAGACGTCATGGTCGAACAGTTGCGCGGATAAGTCCTTTCCTACGAAAAACGATCTGAAAGGCATCCCGGTCAATTCCGGCGATGCCTTTTTTTATTTCCGGTTATGTCATATTCATCCTTTGTAAAATCAAGCAAATAGTGGTATTTAACGGCGCGAATATCATCGCGTCAGCATATCCGCTAACATTGCGAACAGGGAATCCGGCCTTATGAGAAAATAATACGACGCCCCTCTGTCGTAAGGGTGATCCGCCGCCGTTACAATTGGCCGCTACGATCACCGGAAAAGATGAACGACGGCTTTGTAAAAAGCTTCGCAGGCAAGGCGCGCAAATCGTGAGGAGCGAGGCGTCGGGGACAAGTTCCGGAAGCCCGAAGGGAACGGAACGTGTCCCCGGAAAAAGCCGCAACGACGAGGGATGCAACGCAACGCAGCATCCAGACTTTTTACGGAGCCGTCAGGACTGACCAGGACTTATTGACGAATGCGCATCGACCTCTTGGAAGCCTTCGGGCTGGACCCGAAGGTCATCGCCATCCTGAAAGAGAAATACGGCGCGCAGCTCCTCCCCATCCAGGAGCGGGCCTTCAAGGAATACCAGATCCTCAACGGCGGCAACTTCCTCATCTCCGCGGTCACCTCCTCCGGCAAGACCCTCGTCGGCGAGATCCTCGCCCTCCATTACGGCAGCAAGGGTAAGCGTGTCTTCTACCTTGTCCCCACCAAGGCACTGGCGGAAGAAAAATTCGAGCAGCTCCACGAAGACTACGAAAAGGCCGGCATCCAGACCGTTATCTCCACCCACGACCGCCGGGAGTACGACGAGCGCATCGAGGGCCGCCGGTTTCACATCGCGATCATCGTTTATGAGAAGCTCCATTCGCTCCTGGTCGGCAATCCCAAGCTCCTGGGCGACATCGGCCTCGTCCTGGTGGACGAGCTGCAATACCTGACCGACGAGGAGCGGGGGCCCGTCCTGGAGGTCCTCCTCACGCGGATCCTCCTGAATTTGAAGCAGCCCCAGCTCGTGGGGCTTTCCGCCGTCCTGGGGAAGAGCGAGGCCCTGGCCCAGTGGCTCCGGGCCAAAATGATCCGGGAGGAAAAGCGCCCCGTTGAACTCCGCCAGGGCGTCTTTTTCGACGGCAAGTTTCGCTACCGGGAATTCAACAGTAGCATCGTCGGCGAAGAGGTGTGGTTTCCCCTCAAGTCCGAAAGGGAAGCGGGCCAGTACGTGGAGACGGCCAAGTTCCTTGCCGAGGACAAAGGCGAGCAGACGATTATCTTCCTGCCCGACAAGCCCACGACGGAGGCCCTGGCCCATCACCTCTGCCATAGCCTGAGCCTTCCTCCCGCCACCAGCGCCATCGCCGAGATGAATGCTTTGGAAGAGAGCGTCTCCAAGGACATGCTCCTCACCTTTCTGAACGCCGGCGTCGCCGTCCACAACGCCGACCTCTCCTGGGAGGAGCGGGACATCGTCGAGCGTTACACCCGCAAGGGCGAGATCCGCGTCCTCTGCACGACCACCACCCTCGCCGTCGGCCTCAATCTCCCCATGAAGAATGCCATCGTCGCGCCGCTGCGCTGGAAGTATTTCCGGGACACGCGCAGCCTCTCCAAGGAGCGCATCCTCGTTTCCGATTACGAGAACATGGGCGGCCGGGTGGCCCGCTACGGCTTCGTCTCCGACTTTGGCCGGTCCGTCTTCGTGACCGCCTCCTACGTAGATCACAAGTTCTACACCGATCACTACGTCAACGGCCGCCTGGAGGAGATGACGCCCTCCCTGAACCGCAAGGAGATGGACCGGCACATCCTGAACCTCGTGGCCTCGGAGATCTGCCGCGACGCCGGGGAAATCAAGACCTTCCTGAAGAACACCTTCACGGGCCGGACCCTCTGGAACACCGAGATGACCGACGCCGACTACGACAAGGTCATCGAGGAGACCATCACCCTTTCCGTCAAATGGGGCCTCATCGAGAAGACCGCCAAGGACCGGCTCATCCCCACGCCCCTGGGAAAGAACACCGCCGCCAAGGGGATCGCCCTGGAGACCGCCGTCTTCTTCCTCGAATTCCTCAACAACGCCGATCCCCGCAACGTCTCCGACTTTGAGATCCTGATGCTCCTGGCCATGTCCCACGATGCGATCCCCGTCTATATCCCCCTCAAGCGAAACGAGCGCGGGCAGGGCGGCTACCTCTATGAGCTGAAGCAGGCGATCCACGACAGCAGGGCGTCGCAGGGAAAGTCGCCGTCGATCCGGGGGAATTGGAAACCCTCATTTTCACCAGGCCGAAGGTGGGGTACATGCTGAACGTGGGGAAGGAAGATGTGCTGATCTTTCCTTACCAAGGGTGGGCAGGACGAACTCAACGGGATCACTCAGGCGTATAACAAGCGCGACGTGCAAATATTTTTGAAAAGAATTGGATTCGTTTACTCTGCCATTCCGTTTGTAGGTGATCCATTTCCGAGGGAGAAAACTCAACAACTTTTTGCTCCTTTATACTATATCCGGCCTTCAACAAATCATTTCTCATAGAAATTTTCTTATCTGTCTTACTGTATTTTTCAAATGCAATATCAAATGCTTCCTTACTAAATGATTTCAACATCTTCAGATATTCAACCTTTTCTTCAAGCAAGTCCGTTGGAAATAATATCTTACCGCCTTCAAACTGCTCATATATTTTCACGGACGCTTGCGCATTATGCTGAAACTTATAGATGTTTAATAACTTTTGCTTGTTCAGGCATTGCTTGCGGCCTAAGCGATAAGAAAATGCACTCTGCTCACCTGGTCGCGGCAATGGTTGCAGACCGATTACTCTTGAACCAAATTCTGAATTCTTCTTTTGACCAAAAGCGATCATGGTCGACATGAGGAAGTTGAATTTATAAAACACCCCATATCCATCGGGGTGCATAATGGGTTCATGTCTGCATGTTTCTTTGTTGAAACGGCAGCATGCAAAAAAGGCAGCAACTCGGGGATCGCTTGTAAAATCAATCAAATCAGTCTTAAAGCCATAATGTTGTGCCAACCCGTTATAATCGATCTTAATCAAATGATCATAGATATATGCGCGGGATACATCACGAACGGCGGGATGTTTTTTCAATAACAGTTTAAATTCGGCATTTCTGACCCGCTCGGCAAATCTTTGAATGGCTGACAGATTCTCCCGGTAGAGTGATGCAAGACATGGATCATGAAATCGATCCTGACCGCGGAATAGAAAGATAGCAAACTCAGGGAATGGTAACAGCTTACAATACTTGTCATCAATGGCGACGGCTGAAAAAATACCTTTCGGCGGCAAGCCAAGCTTTTGTTCAACCCATTCTGTGTTTCGTCTTAGCTCTAACTCGACGTTATTTAGTAAGGCAAAGATATTGGGGACTTCTTCGATTTTAATCATCGCAGCGGCAGACTTTTTCTCAGATCACATATGACGATAATAAACATTTATTTTGCAAGTATTTAGCTTAAATCTGAAGTTATCGCAATGATCTTAGACTCGCTATCCTATGAGATGCTGGAAGACAAATACGGGCGAAGCCTGGGGATCAGTAACCGTACTGCAAGCCTGCTGTCGGTCCGTCCGTGCTCAGTAGATTTATCTTGTAGAGAACAATGATTTAAGAATTCCAGCGTTCGACGTGCAGCTGCAAGGAAGGGCGGAGTGATACCTACATAACAGCGGTGAACAAAGCCGATGAGAAGCAAAGGCACTGCGCGACGTGACCACCGCTGTCCTTTTATAACTAAATATGACGCCCTCGTAAAAACTCACGCGGCGATGCTGAAAGCGTAAGGCATATATTCAGCCACCGGGTCAAAAATATTCCTGAGTTGGCGCCACGGACTCAGGAAAAGCTCTTTGACAACAAAAATACTGAAACGGGTGCCTAATAACGCCGCTCCAGGGGTGGGTCTGAGGGCGCCTAGCACCCTTTTCACCTTGGCTGCCCTGAAGAGGTTGACGCCGATGGCCTTTAAACGCGCACAGTAGCCCACAGCGGACAAACCTCGAACTCTGAGTCGTTTGACCTCTGTCTTTTTGTCCATTTCCGAAAAGGTCGATTCGATTCCCGAGCGCCAGCGGTACTTGTCCTTGAACTCCGGGGTGTGCTCCCTGGCCCGGCGCCCGGCGATTCGCAGGGCCTTGAGGTTGAAGCGAAGATAATGGCGCGCCTTCCCGGGTTTGACAGGGCAGAGTTCCCGCTGGGGCAAACGCAGCAATGCTCCGAATCAAAGACAACGCTCATGGCGTTCTGCTTCCCTACCTTGATTTTGATCGGTGCATACCCCTGGGGACAGGAAGCGATCTTTCCCTTATCCGTCTGCGGAAAATCAGCCAAACCAAGGGCTTCTTCCTTCGGCGTTCCCATGACCGGGGAAAATACTAAGTCGCATATACGGCCGCGGGAAGGGTTGCGTCGTTACCCCAGGTGACTTTTTGGACCTCGGGAGCCGCCAGGCCGTGGACCTGGCGCTGCACCGCCTGGCAAAGAAAGGGACACTGCGCCGTCTGGCCCGTGGACTGTACGACTACCCGCGCATCGATCCGGAGCTCGGCCTTCTTTCCCCGACCATAGAGGCCACTGTCAAAGCGCTCAAGGGGCGGGACAAGATCCTTCTGCAACCGTCCGGGGGCTATGCCGCCAATCTGCTGGGGCTTTCCGATCAGGTGCCTATGAAGATTGTGTTTCTCACCGACGGACCGGCGCGCCGCGTTCAGATCGGCAAGCAGGTCATCATGCTCAAGCACACGACGCCTCGGGCCATGGCCACCGCCGGGCGGATCTCCGGGCTGGTCATCCAGGCCCTGCGCCATCTCGGGCAAAGGCAGGTGGATGATGCCGTTGTGGCCAATCTGCAAAAGCGGCTCTCCGCCAGCGACAAAAAGGTGCTGCTTCGAGATCTCCGCTACACGCCGGCCTGGATCGCCGCCATCCTGCGGCAGGTTGCCGGACTGGAGGAGAGATGACCGGAACTATACCGATTTCGCTTGGCCATATACTTCTTCAGGCCGCTCATTTCAGGCGCTTCGCTAAGCAGAGCGCTGCAAAACATCAATTCGCAGGCCTATAAGAACAGCCTCTCTTCGGTGGTTTAATAATATTCATATTTGATGATCAATGGTCAACATTAACGGACATATTTAAACTAATTCTTGACAATGGTTTAATTTTGTGATTTTTTGACGACCATGGCTACGAAAAGCAAAACAAAAATAAACCGCCTGATCAGCCAGTGGTCTGCCGGCACTTCCGGGGCTACGTCCTATCTTGTCGATTCCGGATTCAGTCGGGATCTGCTTATAAAATATAAGAACAGCGGCTGGCTGGAATCGTTTGGCCGGGGCGCTTACATACGCGCCGGTGACAAGGTGGAATGGCCGGGTGCTCTTTATACCCTTCAGAATCAGCTTTCTCTGCCTGTTCATGCGGGCGGGAAAACGGCCCTGCAATTGAAAGGGTATGCCCATTATCTGCCGGCAAGACAGAATAAAGTATTTCTTTACGGTCCGCGGGGATTGATATTGCCGGCCTGGTTCAAGCAAGATCGTTTCGGCGTCCAGTTTGTGGTGACGCGGACGAATCTCTTTCCCACGGATTGTCGGGAGGGATTTACTGATTTCAGGGAACGTGATTTTTCGGTCAGGATAGCGGCCCCGGAAAGGGCGGCCATGGAGATGCTTCATCTGGTGCCCAGGGAAGTCGGATTCGACGAGGCCCAATTGATCATGGAAAACCTGGTTGCCCTTCGTACCGATGTTGTCCAGAGGCTGCTGGCGGCATGCCGGTCCATAAAGGTGAAAAGGCTCTTCCTCTATATGGCGGAGAAAAAGGAACACACCTGGTTATTGAAGCTCGATTTATCGAAAGTCGATCTCGGAAAAGGAAAGCGGATGATCGTACCACATGGCCGGTTTGATGCGAAATATCAGATAACCGTTCCTGCGACTCGTGAAGGGACGCCTTTATGATCGATAACGTTTACTTCAAACAAGCCGAATTGCTCCTGCGGATACTTCCATTGATTGACAGAGAAGCGACATTCGCCATTAAAGGCGGGACGGCGATCAATTTCTTTGCCAGGGATCTTCCCCGTATCTCCGTAGATATTGACCTCGTATATCTTCCCGTTGGTGAAAGGGATGAATCCCTCCGGCAGATAAGCGCTGCGCTTGTCAGGTTATCTCAGGACATCGAAAACAGGATTCCGGGAACGAAGGTTACTCCCAGGAAAGCCGGAGGGTCCGAGTTCCTGAGCGGATTGTTTGTGCGGCGGCAGGATACGATTGTCAAAATCGAACCGAATCTGGTCATACGGGGCTCTATATATCCGCCTGCGAGAAGACTCATCTCTCCCAAAGCAATTGATCTTTTTAAGGTTTCCGTAGAGAGTCAAATCTTGTCTGACGATGAATTATATGCCGGGAAAATCTGTGCCGCCCTGGATCGCCAGCACCCGCGAGACCTCTTCGATATCATGATGCTTCTGAGATATGGCAACTTCAGCGTCACCATGCGACGGGCGTTTATCGTTTACCTGATCAGCCATGATCGGCCTATGATTGAGCTTCTTGATCCGGGCCTTGTTGATATCCGGCCTGTTTTTGAAACTGAATTTCAAGGCATGACTTTGGAAGAGGTTGGCTGCGAAGACCTGGAAAAGACCAGAGAGCAACTGGTTGCCATGATCGCAGATGGGTTGACTGTCGCGGAAAAGCAATTCATTGTCTCCGTGAAAGAAGGGACGCCCCAGTGGGAATTGATCGGTGTTGAAGGGATTGAGAACCTGCCCGCCGTCCGGTGGAAGCTTTTAAACATCGGTCGTATGA
>Ga0302249_1001961_pt1 | contig 12515 bp, 11 predicted proteins | sample AAG_UR_Val_MG_FD_193531 | JGI IMG/M metagenome (GOLD analysis project Ga0302249, IMG submission 193531) | Enriched activated sludge microbial communities from anaerobic digester in WTTP, New Holstein, Wisconsin, United States - AAG_UR_Val | ecosystem: Engineered > Bioreactor > Anaerobic >... | reverse complement strand
AGAGTGCAGGATTAATGCAGAGATACTTTGGAAAATACATTGAGTCAGATCCAACTAAAAGTAAAATTGGAAAATATATTGGAGCAGTAGATTGGTTTGGAGTAAGTCAAGATACATATAGTCAATATCAGCAGATGGGAAAATATAGATCAGAACTTAGAGATAAAGAGTGGGCTAATAAAATAGTAGAAAGAATATCTAACATCAGCGCGCAGATTAAAATTATTGCAGGAAGCATGAGCGAAACTGAGAAAAATTTAAGAGCAGCTTTTGAGCCAACTAAAGGATTAACTTATGAAGTTGATAAAGTTACTAATACATATCACATTACAGTTGGTCCTAATGCGGTTGATATTAAGTCTCTTAATCTTGGAGAAGCATTAAAGAAAGGCGTTGAAGCTGGTGTAAATAGAGCAATAGATGAATTAAAGCAGTATGAATATATACCTAAGCCGACAAATGCAATAGAGGCTCCTGCATTAAATAAAGCAACTGGCGGAAAGCTCCCTGGAGTTGGAGCCATTCCTATAGTTGCTCATGGTGGAGAATTGATTATACCTAAGAAGAATGTTGATCAGGGACTTGCTGGTATAGTGGATTTTGCTGAATCGCAAGGTCTTATGTTTGCAGAAGGGGGAAGGGTTCCAACAAGTAGATATCAAATGATGCAAGCAAGAAGAGAAAAAGAGAGAACTAGAATATTAAGTAGGAGAGGATATTATTTTAGAAAGTTAAATGAGCGTAGAAAAGAACGTGGACTTGAACCAATTGAACGCGACATTAATGTACCTGACCCAATAGATCCAACAGGATTATTGCCTAACAATAGAAAACCTAGAAAACCTAGAACAATGGAGGAAAGAAGAGCCTATGAAAGAGAGCGCAGATTAAGTAGAAGAAGGTACTATCTTGATAAAATTGAAAAAAGAAAGCAAGAGATTGCTGATGAAATAAATGCAGAAAGAGAGGCACTTGGTCAAGATTTATTAGATCCAGATGATATTGCTGCTCAGCAGAATGCTGCTGTTCCAATAGCAGTTGCACCAGGCGGCGCAATGCGTGAATATAAAAGTGGTGTAACTCAAATGCCAGAATGGATGAAAGAAATTAGAGAAAGAAACTTGCGTAGAAATAAAGAAATTGATGAAAGAATTTCAGATCCATCTGGATTTAGATCACCATTGCTAACTTATAGAAAAGATTATTATGATAAAAGATATGGCACATATGGACTTGGTGGATTTGAAGCAAGGCAAGCTATGGGTTTATATGTTAATTCAAGTAAAGTATTTAGAGGATTTTCCGAAGGTGGAAAATTAAATGGTGATGGTCCAATTCCAATCCTTGCTCATGGTGGCGAATTAATTATACCAAAGAAAAATGTAGATCAAGGACTTGCTGGTATATTAGATTTTGTTGAGAAGTATGGCCTTAAATATAAAGAAGGCGGAACTGTTCCAGAAGTTAACGGTAAAATTAATTCTCCTATGTCTGGAAATACAACAATAAATAATGTGTACAATCTCACAGTACTTCCTGGAGCATTTAATATGGATTCAGTGATTGGAGAATTTAATAGAGTTATGGAATCAGTTGTTAAAGTTGAAGTAAGTAAGTTGCGATCCGAAATAGATAAGATGCAATATGCTCCATCAAAATCACCAAGATTTAGAAAGGGCATTGAAAGTGCATAGTAACCATGAAATAAGTTTACACTGTAAACAAAAGACTATACATCGTGTCAACTAGCATAAGAATAGTTATGTATGTTCTTTATAGAACAAATAATGATGAACCAATTCAATATCAGAGATTTGATTTTGGCACTACAAAATTTCCGAACGTCCCTTTATTTTCAAGAGAACCATCTTATGAGCGAGATGGCAATATTGGATATGGAAAGAAAAGAATTGATTGTACATTAACTGGATTTATTGAAGAAAATGATGCATATGAACTTCAGTTATTATACGCAAAGTTAGATGAAGTATTTGAACATAATGATATTAGGTTTACATATAAGATAGAACAAGAATCTCCTGCTGGTTCAGGCGTCTGGAATACAACAGTTGTAATGGACGAAGAACCAGTATATATAGATAAAGTTAGTGAACCATCTGGGTGGAAGTTTTATAATGGTGAATACAATATTGCTTTTCATTATTATAAAAATGACGCATATACAAATGATCTTGGTATCATAGCGCATTATCTTCAAGATGCAGCATGTGTTGCATCTCCAGGTGCAGCGGCTCTTTATCTATTTGAACCTGCGCCAAGCATAGGAAGAAATACTAATAGAAAAAGAGATTGGAATTCAAGCGGTAAAAGCAAGAGTGGAAAAAAAATAGGAAATGAAGTAATGATAGATATCAAAGGTTTTCTATCTGCTGACAATGAAGAAGATTTATATGCAAAGATGACAGAGATGGAGGATGCGCTTAAGGTTATTAAAGGAACATTGACATATGGATCTTTTACAAAACAAGTTAGATTAGTTAGTGGACCAAACTTTTCTCCTATATTTATACGTAATCACGTTGATTATACAATTAGGTTTGCATATAACACAGAAAACCTGTACGAAATAACTACTGACTTAAAGTTTTCAAGAATGCATAAATTTACTAAAGTAAAAAACAGATTGTATTGCAAAACAATAAAAGTGAAGCAATATACAGGATGGTCTGGTGAATATATATCTGGTCAGTATATAGATTATTCAATTAGAATAAAAGGAAAAGATAGAGAAACAACTAGATATATGCTTAAAGATGAACTTGCCAGTATTATATTTAGTGGAGGATATGAAATGGATGGCGGAAGTGAACATTGGTTGGATGACAATTTTATAGAATTTAATACTAAATATTTTTACAAAACAGCTATACTTCCAAATGTTGATTACGATGCAATCGTTCCTTCTGGATGGAATATGCAGTGTTAATATGAAATATGTATGTCATATTAGCGGTGGAATAGCATCTGCTGCTAGTTGGATTTTAGCGCTTGAAAGATATGGAGAATGCGATGCCGTATTTGCAGATACAAACAATGAAGACGAATATCTATATCATTTTTTAAATGAACTTGAGATGTATACTGGAATTGAAATAACCAGACTTGATCAGGGATGTAGTATATGGGATATATTTAAGAAAAAAACTGCGTTTACAAATGGAAGTACTTGCTTAGGAGCATATTATTTAAAGCACGTTGCACTTGAGAACTATATGTTAAGGACGTATAATATTATAGACTTAACAATACTTATTGGATTTTCTCCAGATGAGGATGATAGAATCGAGAGAATAAAGAATAAAAATCCAATGTTTACCTTTGATTTTCCATTGTTATGGGGTAAAGGAATGTTTAGGTGTGACATAATTAAATTTCTAATGGATAGAGGCATAAAGATTCCAAGGTTATATAGTCAAGGATATGGTCACAATAACTGTTGTGGTGCGTGCATTATGGCAGGTATATCTCAATGGTCTAGATTATTAAATGACAGGCCAGACAAATTTGCAATTGCAGAAGAAACTGAAATTTACATAATAAATAAACAAATAGAACGCAATAGAAAAATATTTACAATATTGAAAGATCGCAGAAACAATGAGATCAGAGCATATCCATTAATTCAATTAAGAAGAGACATTAAAAGTGGAAGAAGGATTCCAAATGATAGTTGGAGATCAGGTCCATGTTCATGAATGATATATTAATATGTTAACACCACCATTAAATCCTTTATGTTGTTATATAGGTCGCGGGTGTGCGCTATGTGAATGGACTGCACCAGATGAAGATGTTAGATATTACGAGATATACATTAGTACAAACAATTATATATTTACATTGTGTCAAAGCAATGTATTTAATACAAAGGTAATGCTACGTGGATTACCTGTCAATAAAACAATATACCTTAAAATTAGATCAGTGTACTTCTCCTCTGGAATTGAGCAGTATAGTGATTTTTGTTATATGAAAAAAGCCTCAACGAATAACAACCCGATAACGATGAGAGTAACGTCTGTGAATGGAAGCAAAATACTTGCTGGATCGCTATTTAATTTTCTTGATAGAAAAGCTGGTAGAATAATTTCATTGGCAGCAAGTGAAGAGATTAATATATGCCGCTCTTAATTTCAAATTATTTTAGTGGAGATGCACTGGACGCACTTGCTCTTGGTAGAGTATGTGCAGTATTGCTAGATGAATCTGGAAATGCATTAAGAAACGTAGGTATATGTGCGGGTGATTATTGGGAGATGGATACATATGAAGCTGCATCACATAATGATTTCTGTATACCAATATCAGAAGATGCAGAAATTGCAAGGTATGGCTATATATTAATAGATGACGATGACTTTGAATTGATTGATACACCTAATGGTCAGAAGTATAGAATAGAATTTTGGTACAGAGATAATGATATTGCATTTGATAGATCAGTTGATGAATTAATTGAAGTAGTATATTTATATTGGCGCAATGGACAATTTACTTCAACTGATTTAACACTTCAATCAGCTAGGCAGACATTACTTTACACTGTAAACTTAAGTGCTGTCTATAGTCAAACAGATGAGATATTAAAGCTGATGTGCTGGTTGTCAGTTAATGGAGTTACAAACAAACTCACTACAAATGTACAATTTACATTAAGAGACTTTGATGAAAATGAGATATTTGCAATTGCACTATCTAGTCATGCCACATTATTGCCAGGAATATTTAAATATGAATATGAAGTTGAATTAGATCCAGATCAGATTTATATTTTAAACGCAGTAATTACTGATGAGCATGGCATAGACAGAGATGCATATATTGATATAATCAGTCTTGATTAAATGATAAAAGCTACTTCAAGATCAAATATATTATATGGGTTAAGCGATTTGTTTAAATTAGATATATGCGCTATGAGCAACAGATCTAGAGTAGTGCATACAAATACACTCAAAACAGATTTTGCATCAGTATTAGCAGAATTCACTCTTGTAACTCCAGCATTCAACTGTGATGCAGGAGAGCTATATTTTAGAGATAGATCAAGATTTATAGAAATCAAAAACGAAGAAGCAATACTGTCTTCTCTTGTACAGGATGGTGATACAATTGAAATAAGCACAAGTGAAGATGGCGCAATAGATAACAATAATTTAATTGCAGTCAATATATAATGTCTACTAGATTAGTCCCGCAAATATCAGGTGGAATGCCATGTCCAACAAATATAAAATACAGCAAGATAGTTGGAACAAGTCCAGCAATTGCAGAGATAATATATGATAGCGATGATTTAACTGGATATACAATGCCAAACTTTGGTGACGATATAATGATACAAATAGATAATTCTATATATTATGGATTTTTATTTAGAAAAGAAGAGGTAATGAGTAATGAAACAGGAGATACTGAAGTAAAATTAGAGTTAGTTAATTGGATTGATAGGCTTAATGACTATTACATATTTGGTGCATTTAATGTTACCGAACAAGATGGAAGAACATGGCATCTTCTTCCTAAGATGTGGGATACACAAGAAAAGATTTATGTTACCAGAGAATTAGAACAATATGATTTTAATACAGTGCAGAACATACCAGATGATCCAACATCTGCTGGTATAAGCGTAGTTGCAAAAAAGAATCTTTTGTCATCTGCAACAATACTAAATATGATATGCGACAAAGCATCTACATTTCTTGGATATCCTGTAACGTGGAGCGCATTAAATGCATCCGTTATAAATATACTTAAAATATCAAAGCCATTAAATATTGATTGGCAAGACGGTGTTACATTATTAGAGGCACTTGGTCAATTATTAGCAAAGACTAACATGACATTTGTTGCTGGTCCATTCGGTACACTTAATATTGTATTAAAAGGATTTCCAGATTATCTTTTCTTTCAAGATTTTCTTAATGGTTTAGTTACGATGTGTCCACTTGAAGGGGTAGAGTCAAGCCGTGGTCAAGAAGTAAATGAAGAAGGCCGTGCTGTATTGTTAATAGGCGAAAGAAATAAGTATCAATACGTTATGCCATGTAGACCTGGATGGAATTATACAAAGTGGAATTTTGGATTTTGTTATGATAGATTTCATTTAAAAGCTGTATTAGAAGATTTAAATTTAACTCCATTTCATAAATTAAAAGATATGCCAATTGAATATCATGATGATGCAAATTGGTCAGAAAATGATGATGGATTTGGTAAAGGCGCATGGAGTACAAAGTCAACTAGAAATGAAATGTCTATAAATGAATACATAGATAAAATTTGTTTTCATTCTTATGTAGTTGATTGTGCATGTTTTTTAGATGACTTTCAAATGATAGCAGATTACAAAGATGAAGGAACTGGAAAATATAATTTTACTGCAACTTTTCCTCCGTCAACAGTATATGATGTTGGTGCATATGGAGATCTTAATAGATATAATTTAATGCCATCTGGTCATATATATAACGACACAACTAAGAAATGGTCTAATATGAAAAGCCTTTATACATATCCCTGGAACACAATTGATCCATCTTTATTTAAAAACTATGAATCACTATGGCCTGTGTCACAAAAGCTAGTAACTGATTCAAATGTTAGGGCGATTGCATTTTGCGCAAACAGGAATCTTGTGCCAGGTGAAGAGTATATAGTAAGTGAACAAATGTTTTTTGTCCCAACGAAAGATTTTAATCTTGATATAGAAGAAAAAATAGATGATACAACAAATAAAACAATATACGTCTTGAGAGCAATGTTTGGTGGAATAAAATATATTTTAACTGAACTTGAAAAAGCTAAAGATCCATACTATTACGAACCAGATCACATACTAGTTATGATTAGTTTTGATAGAGAAATATATACATTTTCAAAAGGTGATATGTCAGGAATAAAGCCAAGAATGAAAAAGCATACAATTAAAAATCTTCATAGAGCATTTGTAACTGGCTTAGAGAAATTTATACTTGCAGAAAATTTTCAGCAGAATTTAAGGAAGGCCGGGGTTCCAACTCCAGTAACTCCAGTATTGGCTCCATATATAGCAAATAAAATAGCAGATATGCTTCTATTTCACTTAGCAGTTACCAGTACAGGAATGATTACATTTGAAGACATGGCTGGTCAAGAATGTGACGGAATAATAGAAAGTGTCAATGTATCCTTTAATGATGAGAGCGGTGTTACAGAAGTTGTTAATTTCAGCAATTCAGTTGACTATAATAAAGAGATATTATCACCATATGTATTGAGAGTTAGCAAGCCACTGAAAACTGATTCTGTTTTAAATAGAGAAAGACTTCAAGAAATAGCATCTATGGTTGGCGGTACGCTTGGGAAATTAAATCAAGGATTTGATACAAATAATCCGTTAAATGATGCACAAGGAAGAGATACATTCGAGCATTTATTTCAAGGTCATAGGAGTGGAGACCACAATCAAAATTCAAATGTTATAGATGTTATAATTGATGCAATAGGCGGAATAGCCGGTGCATTAAAACTTAATGATAGCGATGTTGTTATAGGTGAATAGTAAATGAAACTATCCACATCTCGTAATTTAAAAAACTCAGTTCAGCATTACAACGAGTACACATTGTCTTGGTCTGGATGGCCGTATGGATATACAAATACAACAAAAAGAAGATTAATAAGAAATAAAGTAAAGCTTAAGCATTTTTCAATTAATACATCTAAGATAGACGTAAGCGATTTAGTTACATGGGGAGTTGATCCATCTGGATTGACTTCTGAAATAAGAACTGTTACAGATGGAATAGTGCTAGCAAGGGCGTATTATGATGGAACATCTAATACAGGAAAAATATACAGCGGTCATCCAGTTGTATTAGATACAGTAACAGGAAAGGCTGTTACTGGAATAAATGAATCATGGGGAGACGATGAATATACAATTATAGGAACTGCATTAAAAGACTTTGATAGACTTGCACCATATACAGGAGATGAAGAGAATAGAAATGTAATACCAATAAGGTTGATAAAGCCGCAAATGAATGGTGTTCATCATGCAATTACAATAGATAACGATTCGCTTATTCCATACCCAAGATATAATTCAACTAATAGATCAGAGCTTCCGATTATATTATTAGATTATGAAATGAATCCACTTACGTGGAACGAAAGAACTCCACATCAAAGTCCAAGAATAGTTGCTGCATCTACAGTTGGATGGCTTCCACCAGATACATTAGTTGAAGTTAATTTTGATGGCGACCATTTTGTAATCATTAAAGGTCCATCAAAACTTGTAGGATTTTCTGTAAGTTCAGTACCAGCTTCTACTACCAATACATGCGTTGGAACTTCTGTATCAAGTAGTGCTTTAGTCCATATTGCATATAACAATGGAGGGATATATAGTAAACAACATTATTTAAATGGAGATCCAGTTTTAACAACATGGAATAATTTACATTGTAAATTTTTCGATGCTGATGAATTGCTTTCTGCTGTACAGGAAAGATCGCTTCAGTGGTTATTAGATCCTTATAATTGTACATGTGAATCTAGTTCAGATTCAGATTCAGATTCCTCTGAACCACCTTCTGAATCTTCTGAATCTTCTGAACCACCTTCTGAATCTTCTGAATCTGAATCTTCTGAATCTTCTGAGTCTTCTGAATCTTCTGAATCCTCTGAGTCTTCTGAATCTGAACCACCATCTGAATCTGAACCGCCATCTGAATCTGAACCACCATCTGAATCTAAACCACCGCCTCCATCTGAAGAATCAGAAGGTTCAGAAAAATCAACTGCTATAGTAAAAGTAAATTGGAATGAAGATGGATATGCAGCATTGTTCGTTACAGAATCTCCAGAGGTTAGATTTGAAGACATCATGATTATTAATATCAATAAAATAAATAATAGAATACCAATAGATTTTAAATTTCTTGATATATGTGAAGCAAATAGCATTGAAGTTTGCTCATGCACTTCAGATCAACCAGTAAATGTAGGAATAAGGACTATAAATGATATGCTTAATATTAAATTAAGTAAAAAAATTCCTACAAGATTAGTCATTAAGTTAAGCGGAATAAGAAAAGGATTTAATGATGTTAGATTTCCAAGTAGAACGCTGGAAGATTATATTGCAAATGAAAAGTTTCTTAATCTCGCACGTCCTATTAAAAGAAAGAAAAATTAATTATGTCTATTGCATCTAATTCTTCTTCATCTTTGGGCAGCGCAAAAGAATCAACTATTGTAGATTGTTCTCAATGCTATGGATCATGTTTATGGACTGCTGAATTAGGTGGACCAGATGTATTTGGACAAACTATTTATTGGACAGGACACGAAATTATTGGACCTTCAGAAGAATGTTATGGACGTAGTGCAGGCCATGAAGCCGGGTATCAATGTGGATGCAGATATCCAACTAGAGATCCAGAATTTGTTGGAGATACTGAATTAGTTAGCTGTGGATGCTGTAAAGGTTGCTGTTGGTATTGGCATTTTATTAATGGACAGTGGATTGATCATGGACTTAATTATATAGGATGTGCTGCTTTTCTTTGTCCAAGACCGTATTGTGGACCAGCACCAACAGAAGAACCTGAATTAATAGCAGATAAATATTATGCAGCACACTATACAGGATGTCAAAGTACAAGTCCTTAAGAAAGAATAATCATGGAATGTCAATACAAAAAAAATGGCGTATGTGAATTAATTAGTAAATTAGCAAAAAAAGAAGTAATCCCGCATGTAAGTGCATGTTATGCATGTGGAAAAGAAATTTTAAGCAGGGACATTAATAGAGTAGTTATTTCAGTTGCATTATCATCATTAAATGAAGAAAAAGATAAAGAAAGAAAATATGAATTAATTAATAAATATAAAGATATATTAAATTATTCTTCAGATAGAAGATTAATTAATATAATGAATGGTACTGGTCCTGGGAGTCAGCTATGGAAAATATTAGAATCAATTGGTATTAAACACGATAATGATTGTACGTGTATAGAATGGGCAGAAAGAATGAATGCTTGGGGTCCATTTATATGTAGAGAAAATAAAAAAGAAATTGTAGAACATATGAAAAACAGTGCTAAAAATTATGGATGGATAGATATTTTAACAGCAATTAAAAAATCAATTCAAAATAAAATTGCATTTAAATTATCAATACTAAAGCCCTATGATAGTTTAATTGATGAAGCAATAAGATTATCAGAATTAATTTATAGTGAATCAATAGACATAGTAATTCCACTTGGATCTGGATCAGTAAATAATGATGTTGAGATAAGGATTGCATTAAGATCAATAGAAAAATATGCAATTGGATATAGAAAAATTTACATAATTGGATGTACTCCAAGTTTCTTGTTAAATAATGAACGCATTTGTTTAATACCATTAAAAGAATTTAAATGCAATAAAGAAGCAAGGATATCGGAAAAGATTAGATGGGCATTTAATAATCTTGACGTAACGCAGAAGATTGCATTTTGGAATGATGATTATGTTTTATTAAAAAAAATTGATATAAGAACTATTCCAAATTATCACAAAGGAAGTTTATATAGAAAGAAAAATAAAGGCTATCAGAAAATATTAAATAATACACGAAATTATTTAATCTTAAATAAACATGGAGATTTAAATTTTGATTGCCATGTACCTATAATATATGATAGAAATAATTTTTTATCAATAAAAGAACAATGGGATGATTCTGTTAAAGGGTCTGGATTTTGCGCAAAAAGCTTATACGGAAATAATTTTTGCAGCGATGATAATATAAGAATAAAAGATATAAAATTAGGAAGTAATTGGAATAAAAAAATCAATAAAATAATTCGTCAAAAGAGATGGATAATAAGTTATTCTGATAACGCATTGAAAAATGGATTTGCAGAATGGTTGCTAAAGACATTTCCCAACAAATCTTCTTTTGAGAAATAAGGATCGACAAATATGGTTCTAAAAATAGGGTCAATGATAGTACTGTATTGTTTTTTAGCTATGTCGATTTTAGTAAATGGAGCAGAAAAAAATACTGGTTGGGCAGGAAAGACTTTAGTTTTCTTGGAATTAAACAGTGGCATAAACACACAAGAACAAGGAGAACAGTAGTGGTTATCAGAAAAGTCATTTTGTTTGTATTATTAATTACTGCAACTTCATTTGCTAACGGTCAATCAAAATCACAATTAATAATGCTTGAAAGAATTAATGTTGCTCGTGCTGAACAAACAGCTATTGATGGTGTTTTTCGTCAAGAATTAGTTTGGAATTTTGATTTAGCAAAAGCTGCATCAACTTATGCTAGGGAATGCTCAAAAACAATATGGATGCATAATTTATATCCAACAACTTACGTAAAAGAACATAGTAATTATTTTAAAGGCTATAATGGTCAAGTTGGTGAATTATTAACTTATCCATTAAAATTAGATCCGGTGTCTGTGTGGTTTATGAGTGATAAACATCGAGCAGTTTTAATGCTTCCGTGGTGGAAAGATATTGGAATAGGAACAGCCGGAGGAAAAGATTCTGGTGCTGTTTGCTATGTTGGCATTCGATGGCCAGTTAATGGAAGTTCACCATGAGTCTAATAGATATATAAGGCTACCGATAAAATGAAAGTGGCATTTTGCATAAGCACATATAACAGGATTGATTATCTTAAAAAATTATTGCAAACATATTATGCAACCAGAAACAATAATTATAATTGGACATTATATATAGCAGATGATGGGTCTAATGATGGAACTATCGAATATATTAAAACACTAGATGCAAAGATAATAATATTAAATAGGACTGGATTATGCAATTCAATGAACATGCTTATATTCAATGCGATTAATGATAAAGTAGAGTATGGATTTAGGTGTGATGATGATATTGAATTTATTAATTCAGGCTGGGATGATTTATATATACAGTCAAGTATCAAATCTGGGTATGATCATTTAGTATTTTATGATAGCAAATACTCTGGATGCAATAAAGACAAGATAGTAAATAACGAAAATAATATACAAACAAAACTACACAATATACTCGATTCTCATGGAGCGTTCTTTACTTTTACGCCAAAGCTAATAGAGTCAGTGGGATACTTTGATAATGAAAATTTTAAAGGGCATGGATATCATCATATTGATTTTACATATAGAGCATGTAAAGCAGGGTTTAATTCATATAAAAATAACACTGGACCTTGGGATGCATTGTGTTCTGAAGAATATATAACGCTATATAAGGATTCATATAATAGAATCAGACCAAAGATAGATAAAAAAGAAAAGCAAAAAAGAATTAATTTACTACTTGATACCAACAGAAGAATATATATACCATTCAGAAAGGGAGCAGTGAGCAGAAGATTTAGTGGCGATTGGACAACCTTTTATACTGAAAACTGGAAAAGATGGTTAAGTAATTTAATTGCATTAGATAATATACATATGCTTGAAGTTGGATGTTAT
>Ga0302249_1001943_pt1 | contig 12605 bp, 9 predicted proteins | sample AAG_UR_Val_MG_FD_193531 | JGI IMG/M metagenome (GOLD analysis project Ga0302249, IMG submission 193531) | Enriched activated sludge microbial communities from anaerobic digester in WTTP, New Holstein, Wisconsin, United States - AAG_UR_Val | ecosystem: Engineered > Bioreactor > Anaerobic >... | reverse complement strand
CTTACAGCCTCGATAATATGCAGTGCATATGGAGTGGGAGATACAAGGTTGATATTATGAGCACCCTGCTCTTGAAGCTCCAGCATTATCTCCGCCAATCTTTCAATTGAGATTTTTTTGCCGGTTAATGCACCGGAGGATGCTTGACTGATGTCATGATTCTGGCAGAACACGCATTTCATGTTGCAGCCGCTGAAAAACACTGTGCCGGATCCCCTGCCGCCGCTGATGCAGGGTTCCTCCCATTGATGAAGGCAGGCCTTTGCAACCAGCATTTCTGATCCGGCACCGCATAAGCCTTTGCCTTCATATCTGTCGGAACCGCATTTTCTGGGGCAGATTCTGCAATTTTTCAATATATCATACATGGTGATTCCCTTTCCGCTCCACAGTTTATCAGAAGGTTTCAAACCTTCCGATAGAAATATTAAATCATATGGAGAAGCAAATTTGAAGGAATTATTTATGCACGTATAGAATACTACTATGCTGAAAAATTGCAGGAAAAATGTAAAATTAAGCAAAATTAACGGTGCAAGGGTGAGTTTTATGACTGAACAGGATTTGCTATTCTCTTTGGATATAGGTACAAGAACCGTAGTCGGCATAGTGGGATTCCATGACGGTCAGAAATACATAATCAAGGACTTTGAAGTGGAAGAGCACAAGGAAAGGGTTATGTATGACGGACAGGTTCATGATATTGAGCTTGTTGCAAAAGCAGTGGAAAAAGTTAAGGAAAGGCTTGAAGAAAAGACAGGCCTTAAGTTGAAAAGAGTATCCGTTGCTGCTGCAGGAAGGACTCTGAAGACTTGCAAAGGCTTTGCGGAGCAGGATGCGGATCCGTCTGTGGGAGTTGACAGGGAGCTTATAAGCAATCTTGAAATTGAAGCAATCCAAAAAGCTCAGAAAAGCATGGAGGAGCAGACAGAAGAGGGGGATCAGTCATTCTTCTGCGTAGGGTATGCCGTGGTGCGCTATTTTCTTAACGGGGGTATAATCAGCAATCTTGAAGGACATAAAGCAAAACGCGTAGGAGTTGAAGTACTGGCTACTTTCCTTCCCAGGCTGGTGGTGGAAAGCCTGTATGCAGTAGTCGCAAGGGCGGGCCTGGAGGTTGCAAGCATTACTTTGGAACCTATTGCGGCAATGAATGTGTCGATTTCCAGCAGCTTGAGGCTGTTAAACCTTGCTCTTGTGGATATTGGAGCAGGAACATCAGATATTGCACTGACAAAGGACGGAACTGTATTTGCTTTTGCAATGGCCTCCATTGCGGGAGATGAGATTACCGAAAAAGTGGCCCAAGTCCTGCTGCTTGATTTTGACGAGGCGGAAAAAGCTAAAATCAGCCTGAATAATGAAACTATCAAATACACCGATATAATGGGACTGATGCATGAAAAGAATTCGTCGGAGGTTTTGAATGAAATAGATGAATCAATCAGGATGCTTGCTGAAGAGATAAGTAACAAAATACTTGAATTCAACGGGAAAGCACCAAGCGCGGTATTCCTTGTAGGGGGAGGAAGCCAGATACCCAGGCTTACCGGATATATTGCCGAATACCTCCGGATACCTTCGGAAAGGGTAGGAGTGAGAAGCACTGATATCATAAAGAATGTGGAGGTAGAGTGCAAAGGGCTTTCGGGACCGGAATTCATAACACCAATTGGAATCGCTGTTACTTCTTATTTTAACAGGCAAAGGGATTTTGTTTACGTAACCGTAAATGGTGAAAACGTAAAGCTGTTTAATACAAAAGCACTTACCATAGCAGACAGTCTCATAATGATGAACTACAACCCCCGCAACCTTATAGGCAGGAGGGGAAATCCGTTAATCTTCAAGGTCAACGGAAGAGAGGTAATTGTCAGGGGAGAACCGGGAATACCTGCAGTCATATATCTTAATAATATTATTGCAGGGCTTGACAAGCCCATTGCAAACGGAGATGAAATAATTGTGAAGCCTGCCTCAGAAGGTAAACCGGCAGAGGCAAATGTAAGGGATTATTTAGGCGATTATATTGAAAAAACAGTTTATTTGAATGAAAATCCTCTTGATCTAAGGCCTATAATTACTATAAACGGTTTTGAATGTAATTCGGATGCCCCTATAAAAAACGGCGACGAAGTGAATATAGAAAATATTGATACAATACATGGGCTTTTGAAATTCCTCAAATTGAATTATAATGATATAGAAGTTGAAATCAACGGCAGAAAGGCAGAACCTGGCGATGCTATAAATGACGGAGACCATATCAGCTATAAAGTGCTTGAAAGAACAAAAACGGAGAGTTTTCAAAAACCTGATGAAAAAACAGTCTGTGTGAACGTGACCATAAACGGGAAACCGGAAGTTTTGGTGACAAACAAAACCCAATGCTTGTTCGTGGATGTATTTAACAATATTGAAATAGATTTCGACAGCATAAAGGGAGTAAGTGCTATGCTTTTAAACGGGAATAAAGCTAATTTCACCGACGTGATAAATGACGGGGACGTAATTGAACTTCATTGGAAGGAAAAATAGTTGGAATTTTAGTTGATATATCATTAATGGGCAAGGGAAAAGTATATAATATATCAGTACAAGTAGAGATGCAGTTGCAAACGCAGAAGAGTGGGGGATGCATATGAGCAAAAGCATGAAAATAGGTATCGGTGCAATTATTGTTTTATTGATTGCTGCTGCAGCGCTGAGTGCGGCAATGGTAAGCGGAGATAAAATTCATTCCAATATTTCAATTAACGGAATCGATGTGGGCGGTTTTGTTCCTTCAGAGGCGGAAAGCATGCTGAAGAAAAAAATGGAGCCTATTATTGACAATTTGGGTATTGTCTTAAAATTTGAAGAAAAAGAATGGCAGTTGAAATATAGGGATATTGATTTTAAATACGAGTATGAAGATGCAGTGACAAAGGCTTATGATATAGGGCATAAGGGCAGTTATTTCAAGAGAATTAAGGATGTGATTGCAACTCAGCTGAATGGAGAGGATATCAAACTTAATTATTCTTATGATGCGCAATACTTGAAAAACAGGCTGGAGGACATTTCAAAAGAATTGGATCAGGAAGCCAGGGATGCAACAATAGTATTGAAGGAGCAAGGCTTTGTAATTACTGATGAAGTAGAAGGCAGGAAGCTTGACGTCAATAAATCCTGCGATATTATTAAAGCTCTGCTGGATAAAGCCTCGGAAGGAGAGGCGGAATTGGCTGTTGATGTCACAGAACCGGAAATTAAAAGATCCGACCTTGAAAATATAAAGGACAATCTTGGAGAGTATTCAACAAAGTTCAATGCAGCTGATGTTGACAGGACTCATAATATAAAAATTGCCACCAGCAGTGCATCACACATATTGGTTAAGCCGGGGGAGGTCTTTTCCCTGAATAAGACCATGGGCCCCAGGCTTGCAAAATTCGGATACAAGGAAGCCAATGTCATAATAAATAATGAGCTGGTTCCCGGCATCGGAGGAGGAGTATGCCAGGTTTCTTCCACCTTATATAATGCCGCATTGCTTTCAGATCTTAAAATAGTAGAGCGTAAGAGCCATTCCCTGCCATCCAGCTATATTGCTTTGGGAAGAGACGCAACAATATCAGAGGATTATATAGATTTAAAGTTTGAGAATAACACCAAATATCCCATTTACATTTATGGAGAAGTGAAGGGAAGCTGGGTTAAATTCAGCATATACGGATATGACGAATACCCGGAAAAAACTGTCAAGATAAAAACAGAGACAGTAAAAGTAACTCCCCCTCAGATAAGCATAATAGAAGATCCTACCCTTCCGGAGGGGACAGAGGTGGAAGAAAAGAAGGCATATACCGGGTATGTTGTCAAAAGCTATAGGGTGGTTATGGAAAATGGAAAAGAGGTTTCAACCGAGGAGCTTCCATTAAGTGTTTACAGGGTTGTAAACGGGGTAAAAAGAGTGGGAACCAAGAAGGTAGAGCCTCAGCCCGCTGAAAATGAAGTTTTGCCGGAAGTATCCGGTGATATATAACTAAAATGCATTAAAGCTGTCATGATAATAGTACTTGGATTGGAGAATGTTTGATGAACAATTCGCTGTATTCCAAGAAGGCTATTTGCCCAATATGCGGCAAGCAGTTTTCTTCAATGAAAGCAAAGGTTAATTCCTGTAAAATTAAGCAGAAGGATGAGGACTTCTGCATCCATTACGTGGACTTGAACCCCATGTATTATGAAGTTTTTGTATGTCCTTCCTGTGCATACGCAGCCCCGGAGACTTCTTTCGGAGAATTGACGGAAAAAGAAGTAAAGCTTCTTAAGGAGGCCTTTTCGGGAAGAGAAGTGGGCAGAAGCTTCTGTACCGAAAGAAGCCTGAATGATGCAATAGCTTCGTACAAGCTGGCGATTCATACTGCCGAGCTGAGAAAAGCAAGTGCAAGTGTGCTTGCGGGATTGTGCCTTAGGCTTGCATGGCTTTTCAGATTTAAGGGGGACAAGCAGGAGCAGCTGTTCCTGGAATATTCGCTCCGGAACTATCTGGAAGCTTATGATAAAGAACCGCTTCCAATCGGGAATCTGAACGAGATATCCTTAATGTATCTTTTGGGGGAGCTGTCAAGAAGGCTTGGGAAGCTTAGCGAAGCTATCACCTGGTTCGAAAAAGCAGCAACAAATCCCGAAAAGAAAGAAAACCCCATGATTGAGAAGATGGCAAGGGAACAGTGGGCATTAACGCGGGAGCAGCACAAGGAAAGTGAAAAATCCGAATAGAAATCAAGCTGAAAACTGTCCAATACAGGGCAGTTTTTTTCACTGTAGAAGAATAATGCGTCGCGGGGACACGGGGACGTTTCCCCTGTCCCACTTCCAGTGGGACACGCGAAACGTCCCCGTGTCCCCGTCACATTCTTCTTAAATTGTGAAATAATTTTAAAAAAAAAATTCACTTTTAGTTGATTGAATTGTCAGAATATATTAAATAGAATATGACTAAAGGTATTTCAATGTATCATGACAGTTTCAGGGATTTTTCCGCATCAATTTTATCGTAAGCCAGTGAGGATTGTATTATGGTTGACAAGGACTTGTTTGTAAAAAAGATTGAGGAAAGTGTATCGAAGGTTATCGTCGGCAAGAAGGATGTATTGGAAAAACTATTGGTAGTTTTGTTTGCGGGAGGCTATGTGCTTATTGAGGATGCTCCCGGAGTAGGCAAGACTACTATGGTTCATGCGCTTGCAAGATCAACAGGCTGCAGCTTCAAGAGGATACAGTTCACTCCCGACCTGCTTCCGTCAGACATAACAGGGGTTACGGTCTACAACATAAAGCAAGGCGAATTTGAGTTCAAGCACGGGCCGATAAAATCAAATATTGTTTTGGCTGATGAAATAAACAGAGGCTCTCCTAAAACACAGTCAAGCCTTCTTGAGGCTATGCAGGAACGGCAGATAACAGTTGACGGAAATACATGGAAGCTGCCGGAGCCCTTCATGGTCCTTGCAACCCAGAATCCCATAGAGTATGAAGGCACATTTCCGCTGCCTGAAGCACAGATAGACAGGTTTGCAATCAGGATATCCATGGGTTATCCCACTTATAACGAAGAAAAAAGCATTCTGAACAAATGCAGGCCGGATAAAGCGCCGGAGGATATAGAACCTGTTATCAGCGCGGAGGAAGTACTGGAAATTAGAAGGCAGGTTGAAAAAGTGCATGTGGATGATTCCGTACAGGATTATATTGTAAAGCTGGTTCGGGGTACAAGGGAACACAAGGATGTGTACCTTGGCTGCAGCCCAAGGGGAACACTGGCACTTTTCAGCAATTGCCGTGCCCTTGCCTTTATCCGGGGAAGGGAATATGTGCTGCCTGATGATGTAAAGGAGCTTGTATTCTGCACTCTTGCCCATAGAATCATATTGAAATCCGAAGCTGCAATACAGGGTAAGGATCAATACTCCGTACTTGCGGAAATCTTAAAAAGTATTAAAGTACCGGTGGCGAACATTAATGGTTGAGATGAATAAAAAAGCTCTTGTATTTATTCTGCTCATTTTTGCAGCAGCACTTTTTGCAGGAGGCATATTTATGTATGGAATCTTCCTGACAGCTTTATTCCTGGCGATAATATCCTATGCCTCCGGCAGGTACGTATATAATAACCTTGTAAACCTCACTTGGGAAATAAGCAGTAATGCAGTAAGGGGAGACAGGGTAAGCCTTAAGACAGATTGGTATAATGCAGGCATTATACCAATTCCTTATTTGAAGGTTATAGCCAGCCTTCCCAAAAGGCTTGCCGGTGAAGAGCAAAAACAGAGGGTGTATTCCATAATGCCCGAAATGATAACCACTATGACCAGAGATTTTGAATGCAGGCATAAGGGAGTTTATAAAATAGGAATAATTGAAACTGTATTCGAGGATACACTGGGCATATTCAAGTGGAAAAAGGTTTTTTACGACGACAGGTATCTTGTTGTATATCCCAAGGTGCATTTATTGAAGCATCTGGACATTCCTATGAGGCAGCAGTACGGTACTTCAGCTGTCAAGCATGCCGCTTACGAGGACTGCACCGGTACCAGGGATATAAGGAAATACATAATCGGGGACAGCTTCAAAAAGATACACTGGAAGGTAACCGCACACAGAGGAGATTTTTATGTAAGAAATGTTGAAATCAATGCTTCCGCGGATTTAATCGTATTTCTTGATTTGTACGATTATGGATTTGATGAGGAAACAGCTTATGACATTGAAGAAAAAGGAGCGGAATGTGCTGTATCAATTATAAGATATGCTTTGGCAAATTCTATGTCCGTGAATTTCACGGCAAAGGGGGAGGAACTGATAAGCCTTTCGGCGAAAAGGGCCGACAGGTTTAATTTGTTCCTTGACGCCGTAAGCAAGCTTTCATCAAAAGGGGATATACCCGTTGGGGACCTGGTCAGAAAAGAAGCAAGAAAGCTGGACTGGGAAGCTACTGCAGTAGTTATAACCCCTTGTATCGAAAAGAACACTTCCGCATTTCTCTCATTGAAAGCTTCAGGGATAGAGCTTGTAATAATATATCTGTGCAGAGACGGCGCTAATGACGGAAAGGACGCTGAAATGCTGAAGAGCAGCGGCCTTAACGTGTTTGTGGTCGGTTTGGAGGATGATATAAATCAGGTACTGGGAGGGCATTATGAATAACAGGAATATAAAAGAAATACTGTTCTATTTCAGCCTGATATTTATGATGGTTTTAAGCTTTAATCTGGCACTTAAGGATTTTGTGGGGATAGATATGCCATTGATTGGAGTGTTCTTGATTTCCCTGTCTGCATCAGCTTCAGCATCGATGCTCATTTTGTTTCCGGCAGCTGTTTCTGCGGGTCTGATTCCCGCAGCGGGAATTCTGCTTTTTTACTGCTATAATGAGCCTGAATCAGTGAAGCTTTATTTAAAAGAGGCACAGGAGTTTATTACATGGCTCCCGGGGTATCTGGCGGGTTACAAATACTTTGAAATGGCGTATTCCTTGCTGTTTATTATAGTCATTACCCTTCTGGCCGCATTGATTATTTCAGCTGCCGTATATAGGGGAAGGGGAGCCCTTCCGCTTATTCTTATAGGTACTGCAGCAATGGCCTACTTTTGGTTTGTCTATGTCGAATCCGCCAGGTTGTATCTGGCATTTTTCCTGTTTGCATCCATAATGCTTTATTCATATCGGACATTTAAGAAGAGGCTCCGGGAATGGATAGCGGCAGACTGTATTATCGATTACAAGGCAGGGCGGAACTGGATGATTTGTTCAGGAGTTGTGATTGCAGCGGCTTTATTGATTTCTGCGGCTGTGCCCTTGAATATAGGCCCTGTAAGGTGGGCGTGGCTTAATGATAAAGCCGTGAGAATGTTCCCGTTTATTACAGAATGGAGAAATGATACACCGGAGTCATACAGCTTCAGCTCCGCAGGGTATACAGATAATAAACTGGGCGGAGAATTACGCCTGGATAATTCAGTTGTTATGATTGTAAGGACACGGGGGAAAGAAACGCTATATCTCAGGGGAACCGTCATGGACAGATACTACGAGAACAGTTGGAACAAGTCGGGGAAGAGGTATAAAGAGTACAAACCGGGCTATTTAATGCCCATTCCTTACGGAGAAGATATAAAGGCTTATACAAGGGATCTGGAGATATCACACAGGAAGCTTCTGACTTCTACCATATTTGCCCCTTATTCAATATACCGGATACAGCACGGCGGGAAGAGGATATATGTGGATGAAGATTCGGAGGCATATGCCTCCAAAATTGCAGCATCAGATACGACATACAAGGTGACAAGCATAATCCCTTACATTGATGCTGCGGAGCTAAGGCTTTCCGGGGCAGAGACTCTTGAAGAAGGTGGCTTAAGGCGCTATACTGCCTTGCCGGAAGATATTTCCGAGAGAGTAAGGTCATTATCCCATAGAATCACAAATGCTTATAGCAGCAATTATGACAAGGCTAAAGCCATAGAGAAATATCTGCGTCAAAACTATATGTATTCTCTCAAACCTCTGCAGCTGCCTTCAGGCAGAGAATTCACCGACTATTTTCTTTTTGAAGGAAAAGAAGGCTACTGCACATACTTTGCAACCTCCATGGCGGTGCTGCTGAGGGCTTCGGGAATACCCTGCAGGTATGTGGAAGGATTTATAGCAAGCTATGAAGGGAATGAAGTAAGAGAGGTAAGGGGTACCGATGCCCACGCCTGGGTGGAGGTTTTCTTTGACGGATATGGATGGGTAACCTTTGAGCCTACCCCGCAGTATCCGGCGGTTGAAATTCTTGAGCCCGGGAGTGTAAAGAACGAGGCAGCTGCAGGTGTTGCCAATGACACAATTACGGCGAAAAATGAAAGAGCCGGTATGCCCGGATACTTTGGGCAGCCTGAGGGTGCGGAAAGGGTCGGAAACGGTACAATCAGCAGTGATATAAAAAAATCATACGATTTTTCAAAAATAATACTGCTGATTGCTTTGTCAATTCTGGCCGCAAGAGTTATATTTTTGTATGCAAAGCAGATAATAACGGAAATTGGCCTTGGACACAGCAGCGGGAGAAAGTTCGCCGCGGATTATATAAAGGATATTAACAGATATTTGAGACTTGCGGGATTTGAGATGAAGGCAGAAGAGACGCTCAGGGAATTTATGAACAAAGTGGGATTAAGTTTCAGGGAAAACCTTGACCATATTTCAAAGGTTATAACGATATTGGAAAAAACCAGATACGGCGGTTATGAGCCTTGTATGAATGAGAGAAGCATTCTCAAGGCTTTCAGGAAAGAAGTAAAGGGCATTGCAATAAAAAAAGCCGGCATTTTTCGCTATTTTATAAGCATGTATGTCTTTGGAGACAGAAAAACCGCAGTACAAAAAATTTCATGTTGAATTCAAAAAAATTACATGATATAATAATTCCGTTAGCGTGAGTGGCGGAACTGGCAGACGCACTAGATTCAGGTTCTAGCGGTCGCAAGGCTGTGCGGGTTCAAATCCCGCCTCGCGCACCAAATATGAGCATAAGGAACTATGGCAAAAGCTATGGTTCTTTTTGTTTGTACATTTTGAAGTTTTAAGCCCGTAGATGTATAATAAATACGTACATAATTATTTTCGGGAGGTTGTTAATAATATGGGGTCCGTGAGGGTAATGTCGGATAGCACATGCGATTTGTCTCCGGAGCTTATTGGAAAGCATGGCATTTCAATTGTGCCGCTTTATGTTATTTTCAACGGGGATTCATACAGGGATGGAATAGACATAAAAACAGATGAGATGTATAAAATGGTAGATAGGCTGAATACGCTTCCCAGAACATCTGCCCCTTCCCCTTCGGATTTTTGTAAGGCTTTTAGCGATTATATCGAAAAGGGAGAGGATATTATATACATAGGGATTTCCTCAGAGTTTTCGGCAACAGTCCAGAATGCCCGAATTGCAGCACAGGAATTTCCTGAGGGAAGAATAGAAGTCATAGATTCAAGGAACCTTTCCACCGGGATTGGGTTACTGGTCATGAAAGCAGTTGATTTTGCCGAACAAGGCCTTGGAATATCTGAAATTGCAGAGAATATAAGGGGTTTAGTTCCACGGGTCAGGACAAGGTTTGTTATAAATACCCTTGATTACCTTTACAAGGGTGGAAGATGTACTGCGCTGGAAAGCTTTTTCGGGGGGCTTTTAAATATCAGGCCCATTATAGCAGTTGAAGAGGGCAAGATGATTCTTGAAGAAAAAATAAGAGGCAAAAAAGAAAAGGCCTTAAAGAGCATGCTGGAGAATACCTTGGCAGATAAGGGTATTATAGATTACCGGAGAGCTTTTGTCACCCATTCAATGGCGGATGAAGAGGCTGAGTATCTAAAAGGTGTACTTGAACAAAAGCTGGAAGGGCCCGAAATAATAATAACCAACGCGGGATGTGTGATTTCAAGCCACTGCGGCCGGGGAACCGCAGGTATACTCTATATGAAGAGTTCAGAAGCATAAATACTTAAGAGCAAATGTGGAGGATAATGATGAACAGAGACAGTTTGAAATACAAAATGCTTGTAACCGATATGGATTATACGCTTCTAAACAAGGAAAAGAAAGTATCTGACAGAAACAGGGAAGCGTTGAAAAAGGCAATAGAGAAAGGTGTGCATATGGTAGTTGCAACAGGAAGGATCTATACTTCCGCCAGAATATATGCAAGATTATTGGGACTGGATACACCGATTATTGCCAGTAACGGTGCGATAATAAAAGACGCCTCCAAGACTATTTTCAAGGATATTTTGAGTCAGGATACTGTAAGGGAGATGCTGAGATTATGCCACAAGTACGGAGTCTATTGCCACTTTTTCACAGAAAATACGATTTACTCAGAAAAGCTTATAAATGTATCACTGCGTTATACAGAGTGGAATAAGTACATGGGCGAAGAAGACCAGGTTAAAATAAGAATTGTTGATGACGGAGAGGAAATTATTGAGGCGGCTAAATCCGAAGTATTAAAAGCTGTTGTATTTGATGATGATGATGAGAAGATACAAAAGCTAAGAGATGGTATTATGGAAACCGGAATAGTATCTGTAAGCCAATCAATGAAACACAATCTGGAAGTGATGAACAAAGGTGTTACCAAAGGCAATGCCGTCAGGATACTTGCACAGATGTACGGAATAAACAGGGAAGAGGTTATTGCAATCGGTGATAATGAAAATGATATCAGCATGATTGAATATGCCGGCCTTGGAATAGCAATGGGAAATGCGGAAGAATGCCTGAAGAGGGCTGCTGATCATGTTACAGGGGATTATCAGGAGGATGGAGTGGCGGAGGCAATAGAAAAGTTCATATTGTGATTAAATTTTCAAAATATTTGTTTTACGAAGGCTCAATATTATGTTAACATAATGTTGAGGACAGGCAAATACTTTGAAAGGGAAGAAACAGCATGAAAAAGCTTTTTCTTTTTATCGCTGCAGTATTGGCAGTGGGATACATGAATTTCATCAGTATGAGCATTCCTGCTGTTTTGGAGAAAAAGAGCATTGAGTATGGGAATGACGGCAGTGCTCTTGATGCCATGCCGGAAATAAGAGTGATGACGTACAATATTCACAGGGGGATAAATAAAGAGAATAAGCTGGACTTGAACGGAATATCAGAAGCCATAAGGGGTTCGGGAGCAGAGATAATTGCTCTTCAGGAGGTGGAAAGGTTCTCGGTGAGAACCGGCTTTCGGGACCAGATCAAATACATTGCAGACAAGCTTTCAATGAAATATGCCTATGGAAAAAGCATTAACATATTGAACGGCCAATACGGAAATGCTATACTGAGTAAATTTCCCATAGAAGAGTATGAAGTATGCAAATTGCCGTCCAATGGGGAGAAAAGGACAATTTTAAGGGCGGTGCTCAATGTGTACGGAAACAGGATACACTTTTACAGTACTCATCTTGGACTTGATCAGGAAGAAAGAGATATTCAGGTAAAAGAGATTGCAGGGTTGATTAAAGACGGCAGGAACTCCATTGTTTCGGGGGATTTTAATTCAAAATCGGACAAGCTTGGGATGCTCACCGAAAGATACATGGACTGTGCAGGCTATGAGAATAATGATAATAGGGCAACCTTTGAAGGGGAAGGGCTTAGTGAGCGTATTGATTACATATTCGTTTCAAGAAATTTTAGGGTAAAGTCATATGAGGTGCTTAAATCGGATGCATCAGACCACTATCCGGTAATCAGCACGTTAGAGCTTATAGATTGACGCAAGTCAATTTTTTTTTTGCAGATAATAAGTATGCGGCAAAGGCTGCGCATATTTCGAGGAAAGGATTTGATGATATGCCCTTTAATCCAAAACGGGTTTTATTTGAACAGGATGCTTTGAAATACCCATTGGGGCGGAAACTATTTGATAACTTTAAAGGTAAGGATGTTCAAACAGGTATGTTGAAGTCTCATAACAAAGTCACGGATATTCCGGGCAAGACACCGGCGCAGGCGTATTCCGAAGGCAAGAACACACTTGTAGTCGGTGTCAGAAGGACCTTGAATTTT
>Ga0302249_1001942_pt1 | contig 12606 bp, 23 predicted proteins | sample AAG_UR_Val_MG_FD_193531 | JGI IMG/M metagenome (GOLD analysis project Ga0302249, IMG submission 193531) | Enriched activated sludge microbial communities from anaerobic digester in WTTP, New Holstein, Wisconsin, United States - AAG_UR_Val | ecosystem: Engineered > Bioreactor > Anaerobic >... | reverse complement strand
GGGCGACGGTGATCAGGGTCCCCGGATAATCCTTGAGATAGCTTTCCAGCCACTCCATGCTCTCCGTATCGAGATGATTGGTCGGTTCGTCGAGAAGCATGATGTCCGGCCGGGAAAGGAGGATCACCGCCAGGAGGATCCGCATCTTCCACCCCCCGGAGAACTCCCCGCAGTTTCGGTGATGATCCGCTTCCCGAAACCCGAACCCCTTGAGGATCTGGCCGGCCCGGGCCTCGAAGCTGTAGCCGTCCCGGGCGTTGAAAAGGGCCAGGGCCGTCTCGTAATCCTTCAACAACCGCCGGTAGGAAGCGGTCGTCTCGTCTTCTTCCTGGCTTTCCGTTTCCCCCGTCGCTCCGGCGGCGGCGCCGGGGAGGCAGCATACCGCCGCGGCTATCTGCCCTTCGCAAACCCGGAGGGTTTTTTCCAGGGCGGCGATGCCGCACCGGTCCCGGAGATAATCCATCAATGGGACGTCGGGCAGCTCCTCGAGATCCTGGGGGAGATAGGCCAGGGACCTGTTCCGGCGGTCGGTGATCTCGATGGCCCCGCCGTCCAGCTCCACCCGGCCCAGGATGGCCCGGAGCAGGGTGGTTTTTCCGGCGCCGTTGTCGCCCACCAGGCCGATCCGGCTCCGTTCCGTGATATGCCAGGAAAGGTCAGCAAAGATCGTTTTGTCCCCGAAGGCCAAGGATATATTTTTCAAATAAATCAATTTCTTGTCGCTCCAGACCGGCCGCTGGTTAATTCCTTCCATGGCGAAGCCGCCACCATCGTCCCTTTTACAATGATTGCGCCGCGCTGACAAGCATGATGACATCGTAAAAGGTCAAAAAATGTCCCATTTGGGATGGCATCGTAAAAATATCCGCAGGCGAGGCGCGCGCATCCTGAGGAATGAGGCGTACTTGGACGTACGTCGCAGTGACGAGGGATGAAGCGCTTTCGAAGCATCCGGACTTTTTACGATGCCGTCAAGCTTCGAATCCCGACAATTTCGCATTGACACCCGGCTTAGCCTCGTTTAAGATCACCCCGTTTCGCCATTTCATCATCACCGAAGGAGATAAGTCATGAAAAGAACGTTAGTCCGGTTGTCCGTCATCTTTGCCCTTGTCTTTTGTTTTGCCGCTGTGGCCGCCGCCGGTCCGACGATCGACGGGATCCTGAAGAAAAAGGAACTGGTCGTCGGCACTTCGGCCGGTTACCCACCCCTGTCTTTCAAGACCAAGGACGGCAAGGTCCAGGGTCTGGAAATGGATCTCGCCGGGATGATGGCCGCGGCCATGGGCGCGAAACTGCGGGTCGAGGTCCTGCCCTTCGACGAGTTGATCCCCGCCCTGGAGAAAAAGCGCATCGACATGATCCTCTCCTGCATGACCATCACCCCGGACCGCAATCTCCGCATCGCCTATGTGGGGCCCTACTTCATTTCCGGCCAGTCCCTCCTCACCACCAAGGAGATCGCCCTCAACATCAACGGCCCGGCGGATGTGAACAATCCCAATTTCAGCATTGCCGTCCCCCGGGGGACGACGACGGAAAAGATCGCCCGGAGGCTTCTTCCCAAGGCGAAGCTCGTGATCGTCAAATCCAACGATGAGGCCCTGGATCTGCTGAAGGCCAAATCCGTCAAGGCCCTCATGTCCGATTACCCCTATGTGGTCGTCGAGGCCTTCCGCTACAAGGACAAGGGTTTCGTAAGCAACCAGCCCTTCAGCGTGGAGCCCATCGGCGTCGGAGTCCGGGCGGATGATCCGTTGCTTCTCAACTGGATCGAAAATTTCCTGAACATGATGAAAAACGAAGGCATCCTCAATGTGCTTACCCAGCGCTGGATCCAGGATGCATCCTGGATCGCCGAGCTGCCGTAGCGGGCGCGTCCCGGCGCCACCGCCGGCGGTTCCAGGAAAGACGGCATTCCCGATGGAGGGCGTCGTTTCGGCGCCCTCGGGAAACGGCCGGATTTGAAGCTCCTGTGAAATAGGTCTCCGCACGCCCTCCCCTACCGGGGAGGGGAGGGTGGGTTTTGGGGTCTGGGGCTGGTGAATCCCCGGCTCGTCGTCACTCCGGTTTGCCTGACCCTGATCCTGCTCCTCTTCTGGATGGAACGGGCGGGTCTATGAAACTATGCCCATAAGGAATATGCCATGAAAAAACGAGTCATTACCCCTCCCGGAGCCCCGGTGATCGGTCCCTATTCCCCGGCCGTTGCGGCGGGACCGTTTCTGTTCGTCTCCGGCCAGATCCCCCTCCGGGCCGCCACGGGGGAACTGGTGGCGGGCGATATCCGGGCGGCGACGGCCCAGGTGATGGAGAATATCGCCGCGATTCTGGCGGCCGCGGATTTTTCCTGGGCCGATGTGGTCAAGACGACGATCTACCTGACCGACCTGGCCGACTTTTCAACGGTGAACGAGGTTTACGGCGGTTACTTTTCCGGGGATTATCCGGCCCGGGTCACCGTGCAGGTCGCCGCCCTGCCCCGGGGGGCGCGGATCGAGATCGATGCCGTGGCCTTCAAGGCCCCCGGGCATATGGAGGCGATGGGGCCGGGAAAGGAAAGGTAGCGATGAGATTATGCTTCCACTGCCGGACCGAAATATTGCTTACCGGCCAGATCGGCCGGCGGGAGGTTTGCCCCCGCTGCGGGAGGGACCTCCATGTCTGCCGCAATTGCCGCTTCTACGATCCCCGGGCCTACAACGCCTGCCGGGAATCCCAGGCGGAGCGGGTCCTGGACAAGGACCGGAGCAATTTCTGCGACTACTTCGTCTTTCGGGAGGGCGACGGGGCGGCGGATGGTTCCCCGGCGCCCGGGGCATCCGCCCGGGATAAGCTGGCGTCCTTGTTCAAGTAAATGTAATTATGCCTGAAACGTTTTTTATCCCGAGTTGCTCGGGGCGTCGTCAATGGGGATGATGTCGGCATAGGCGAAGCCGTTGCGCTCTACAATCTCTCCGACGCGGACGGTAAGCGGCATACGAAACATGGGTCCGCCCACTACCACGGTGTGGATCTCCCCGTTTTCCCCGCCGGGGTCGCAGCCCGGAGGAAAGGCCGCGATGAGTTCCCGGGACCACCGCCGGCCGGCAAAGCGGGCGGGCAGTATCCGGAGATCGACGCTGCTGACGATGGTTGTCAAGCCGGCGGCGAGCATCTCTTCCGCGAGTTCCGCCGTGGACCGGCCCCAGAGCGGGAACAGGGCTTCCATCCCCGTCCCCGCCAGCATCTTTTCCCGGTACGCCCGCAGATCCGCCAGGAAAATGTCCCCAAAGGCGATGCCACCGATCCCCTCCGCCCGGGCCGCGGCGATAAAGCGCCCCAGGGCGGCTTCGTATTCCTCGTTGGAACAGACGTCGGGAAGCCCGACCGTCCGGAGGGGCTGCCCCGCCGCTGCGGCCTGCCGCGCCAGGAGCTCCCGGCGGGTGTCGTGCATGAAAACCCGGTCATGATCGGTGTTTATCGTCGTCAGGAGCCCGGCGACCTCCACGTTCGGGTCCCGGCACAGCAGGTGGAGGACCCAGGCGCCGTCCTTGCCGCTGCTCCAACTGACGAGGATCTTTTTCTTTTCCATCAAATATAAGTTATTTCTAGTACTTAACTGCGGCCGTGCAGAGCGCCACGGCCTCCTCGGGGGTACCGGCGACGGAGACGAGCGCTCCGCCCAGCTCGCGAAAAAAGGTTTGGGCGGCGGCGGGACAGGCCAGGAGAATGACCTTCTTTTCGGCCTTCAGGGCCAGGGCGATCTCGGCGGCGGTGCCGCGGCCCATGCCGCAGGCGATGACCACATCGCTGGACAGGACGTTGATGTTGTTCCGGGCGCTGCCCATGTCGGTGATGATGGGGATGTCCACATGGGCGGAGATCCCGTGGCGGTCCCGGCCCGGAAGTATCCCCACGGTGAGCCCCCCGGCGCTTTTGGCCCCGCGGTTCACCGCCGCCATGACCCCCGCGTCGCGGCCGCCGCTCAGGGTGATCCAGCCCGCCCGGGCGATGAGGCGGCCCAGTTCCGCCGCCATGCCGAGCAGCTCCGGCGTATCCGGCGCGCCGGGACCCATGACGCCTATGATCGGTCTTCGTGCGGGATTGTCCATAAGTTGCCGCCCCCCTATTGTTTTACCCGTTGCTTCCCCAGCACGGCTCGCCTTTCCATTGCCGATTCGGGCGGTTTTGCCGGTATGCCGGCGGCCCATAAACTCAATCGGCACCGCCGCGCCCGAGATAATGGAGCACCGGGGTCAGCGGCGCCAGGTCCGGCGTCCCGGCCCGCACCGCCGCCCCGGTGGTCCAGGGGTAATCCAGGTTCCGGAGCCAGGCCATTACCGCGGTGAGCCGGGATGGTGGCAGGACCTGCATCGCCGCGATGGTGATCACGAGGCGGTTCGCCAGGGGCGGCGGCCCGGCCTGGAAGGACCAGTGGTAGCGGCCGCACCCTACCCGGACGCCCCGGCCCGCTTTTTCCGACATGCCCACGAGCCAGTCGCAGGAAAAGGCCGCCGCGGCGGCCCCGGTGGGGCGGCCCATATAAAAAGAGTAAATGTTTTCATAGGTTTGGGCAAATTTACGGACCAGAACGTCGGCAATGGCCTCCCGCCCTTCGGTGACCGCGGGGAAGGAGATGGCCCCGGTGCGGTTGTCCACCTCGAGCCGGGCATCCGGCGTAAAGACCTGATCCAGGAGATGGGGGCGGTTCTCGTCCTTGGCATGGAAGTAGTCACGCAGGACGGTTTCGGGCGTTATCCTTGCCGCTGGGGGCATCTTTCCTCCCTGCTTCAATCCTCGATCATGAGGGTGAAGTCGTCCCGTTCCCGTTCCAGGTCCTGGAGAAGCTGCACGGTCCGGTGGAAATCCCGGCCCATGGCCTGCCGGGAAACGGCGGCGTGCCGCCAGCGGATCGCGAACGGACCCGCCACGTCGGTGGAAAGCACATCCCACAACGCGTCGAGATTACGGCCGAAATATTCCGGCAGGGACAGCCCGGACGCCAGCCGGTCGTAGAGATCGGCGAGGGAATGTATATTCTCGCCGTTCAGGGTGCATGCTCTCATTGGCATAGCGGTATCTCCATAAAGGTCCGGTAATGGTCCACCGTGATAAAACGCCTGCCGTCCCCGGAAAAGACGAGACGTTTACCCCCCCGGCGGCCGCCCTGGTAGTCCAGGTCCGCCTCCCGCCACTTGCCCGCGGGGAGCCGGTCCTCCCGGTTCCGGAAATGGTCGCCGCCGATGCTGGCGCCCCGGAGTCCGGGAACGGACCACAGATCCCGGCCCGGCTTCCATCCCCGCTCCCGGGCCTCGCGCTTGGTCACGAACTTGGACGGAAGCCGCCGGTTGTCCGTCCGGTCCAGGGTGCGGAGGACCTCCGCCAGTTCCCGCGGATCGATCCGTGCCGTGAGCTGCGCGTTGACAGCGGCCGCGACCTGTTCGCACGAGGCGGCGTAGGCCCGGGCACCCAGCAGCAGGCTGATGAAAATCAGGACCGCCGCAATGGTGAAGATCGCCCGCCGGGTTGTCAACACGGTGCTACCCCGCTGCAAAAACTCCGCCGGTGCACCGGCATAATTCAACTAGATGATATGCTTTAACAATTGACGATACTGCTTCCCGTTTTACCCTCTTTGTGAGCAACCCCTTCAGGAGCATTCCCGTGGTTGCCCTCGGGAGATGGCCCCGTTCAGACGGGCCTCCAGTTCCAGGGTGTATTGAGCGACTTCGGCGTAAAAATGAGGGAACTCCGCCGACTGGTGCCATCGCTTCCGGCGGCCTGGCTAGCCCCGGCGGCCCGATTGGACTTCCGCTTTGAATCCTCTTACCTCCCAACGCCGTCTTTCAATGAGAATTCTAAAAGATAAAGTATTTGCCAGCCTTTCGGGTTGTTTCTCTTCGGGCATGCCGGGAAGGCTTCCATGCAAGGAAGAACTCACCCGGAATGAACCACGGGCGCGCGATCGGGTGAAGCGCCGCTGAGTTACATTGACATAAATACCAACTGAATCAAACCTCCCGAAGTTCGGTAAGCAACTTTATGCCGTTCAGAATTTCTGTTATCCTTTTTTCTGAAACCTGTCCTATCTTCTCAACCAAATCGCTTTTGTTGACCGTGAAAATTTGAGAAATATTGACAACGCTTTGTTTAGGAAGATTTGCTTCTCCCTGATTCAGCAAGACATTGCCAGGAGCCTTTGCTCGGTTAAGGTTTGAGGTAAGGGAACAAACGACGACGGTGCTTATTCGGCTGGCATTAAATAAATTGTTTTGAATCACGATATGTGGATGGCGATATCCCGGTTCCGAACCCTCAGGCTCAGTAAGGTCAATCCAATATATCTCTCCCTGTTTAATTACCATGACTCTTGCTCGACCATCTGGTTGTGTTTGATCTGCATGGATTTTGAAATTTTCCTTTCTTCTTCGCCAGGAAAATCCTCATATGCCTCGTTCAACTGAGCTAGCAAAGATTGATTCTCTTGCTTTTTCAGATAGTCCTGCACAGCCAGCGCAAAAACCTTGCTTCGGGAAACGTGCAACTCCTTGGATAATCTATTGACTTTTATGAGTAATTCTTCATCTAGCGATATTGCCGTTTTAACTCCAGCCATAAACCGCCTCCAACCTAAGGGTTTTTTCTATGGCCTTTATTATGCACATTATTCATACCCTTGTCAATACCATTTATGGTTATAATTGGTATGCCTTGTTTTGTCATCCGTTTTATTCGTAATGTGTCCACATACGTATTACCTTCACGGTCCTGATGTCATCAAGCACCTGATAGATAAGACGATGTTGAATATTTATTCTACGGGAGAAAGCCCCGGTTAGATCACCCACCAGCTTCTCATAAGACGGCGGGGTTTGGTAAGGATTGTTTTGTAGTATTTCTATGAGTTTTGAAGCTTGCGGCTTAAGGCCGCACTGCGCGACTTTCTTTGCGTCTCTTGGGGCCTGTTTGGTAAAGACCACTCGCCACTTCACCAGCCAGGTTCCTCCGAGCATTTTTCTACAGGTGTCTTGAGACCCTTCATGATGGACTCTCTCATCCCCGGAATGGAAGCAAGATAGAGAGTTTCTTCAATCGCCTTCCAGTCTTCTTCCGATATGAGGACCGCGGAACTTCTCTTACCTACAATCTGGACGGGCTCATGAGAATCTTTTACTTCATCGACCAAACTGTATAGCCGCTTCCTTGCCTCAGATGCTGATAAAGTCGTCATTTTATATTTCCTCCTAATCGTACCACATATCGTACGTCAGCATCGTATCGTTGTCAAGTCAATTCTCGGCGAACGACCCAAAATCAGCGACGGCCGTCCTATCGCAGAGCTAACCGGCGCGCAGTTTTTTCGCGCGTCCGGTTGAGTGTTTAGTTAGGCGCTGTGTAGATTTTGTGATTTCCAGGAGTGATTTCAGTGCCTCATTCACGGCAGCCGAACTGGTAAACACTTTGGCCACTTCAGGTTCGAGGACCGCCACATTGGCACCTTCTTCTATCAGTCGCTTAAAGTACTTACCCCGAACAGCCTTTGAATAATCGAACTCATATTCAGGGCGTAATTCTTCTATGATTTTAGTTTTCATGTCTTTTCCTTTCTGAAATTGTTGCAGGTCGTGCACTGATAATTCGTATCGTATCCTCTCTTTCTGTGTGCGAAACAACGAGCAAATGTCCTTGGGGTGAATAACCAACGGTAATGAATCTATCCTCTGTGATAGAGTGGTCGGGGTCATGGAGCGTCGCCGATAAGGGATCATAAAACACGGTAACAGCTTCGTCAAAAGAAATGGCGTGCTTTCTGATGTTTCGCTTTTCTTATTCTCTATCCCACTCGAATTTCATAATATTATCCGATATGAATGATTGACCTCAAAATAATCGTCTATTGAATATAGATCATCTGGCCGGATCGCTCAATCTGCAATTCGGATTACGAGACAAATGTTCAAAATGGGCACAAGCGCCGCCACCCGCACAATGGGGCCTGACAGACTCGCCGCACTCCGGACACCGAAAGTCAGGGTAATCAAGCTTACGCCTCTTCGCGTTGTCGCGCATTTCAATTGCTTCGTCGACACTGACCGTATGGGTTCCTATGGCACATATCGTTGATTTCGTCATTGTCGTCTCATCCTCGCCTAACGGCGAGCTCACCGGAAATTTTGGAGCGCAGCGGAAAAATTTTCCGAGTGCAGCGCTTTGTTATGCAATCAATCTCATTTTCGATGACCGGATGCACTCCTCTTTGCCGGAATTATCTCGATCAGCGATCGAAGCGCCTTATTGACCGCTTCGGAAGTGGGGAAGTACTTTCGCACGTCCGGTTCCACCATGACCGCACCGTCTTCAAGCTTGAAGTATTGCGTCGTGTCGGTGCCGTCTTCTTTGTGAACGACGACCTTATGGCCCTCGCGGTATGCTTTGTAGTACTTGCCTCGGACCCTGCCCTTCATGGTAGAAAAGTCGTATTCTGGTCTCATGTCTTCTACAGTTATTGGCTCTTCGGTCTTAGCCTTCTTCATAGTCTCTCCTTTCACGCACTGTTGCTTTGCGGCAACTTATGATACGTATTTTACCCCGTCTCTCCGTATGAATCAAAACGAGAACCCGATCTTTAGCAGACAACCCGATGTTTACAAAGCGCTCCTCCACTTCAAGGCTGTCAACATCCGGGAAGGTAAGCAGGAACGGGTCACCAAAAATCGTCTTACCTTCGGCAAAGCCTACTTTGTGTTTCTTTAAGTTATCCCTCGCTTTGACTTCATCCCATTCGAAGGTCGGTTTCATTTAGATCCTTTCCCTCATTATTTCAGTGCATAACGTGGCGATCACCGGTCCGCGGAACGCGGGTCCGCTGGATTGGCTTATTATGTACTCATTTTTGTTTCTTCTTCTTGCTGTAGCGTTTAATGAAGTCTGCTGGAGAAAGAACTGTGGCACCCATACACAGATCCGAAGGAAAATGGGCATGATTGCCAGTAATCAAATATTCGGCGTAACCAGAGAGGGCAATTTCAAGAAACGGTTCGTCGTCAGGGTCTGGTAAAGAATGTGAAAGAGGGGATGACGCCACGATTTGCCCGCGATATTTAATATAATCCATAAGGGCAGCAACTTTATCTTGTTCAAATCGAAATTTAGGACGATGCAATACGTCATGATATTCGGACAGGATGCGGGCATCAATGCATAATACCAGTTCACCAGAGGAAACCATACGAACAATCTCACCGCATGGACCAAATGGCGATAGAAGTCCTGTCACAAGCACATTGGTGTCGAGAACTATATTCATCGTAAGCGCTTTTTTCGTACTTCTCTAATTTCGGTCTCAATCTCCTTTGCCGTAATACTGTCCGTTCCTTGCTCAAGTGATCTACGCTGAAGACTTACAACCGCCTCAACAGATCGTGCTTGTCGAAAGGCTGAGATAGATTCTTCGAGGTTCGATTCGCTGACTGCTGCGAGAATTGCTATGGGGCGTCCGTTGCTAGTGACAACCATCTCCCGTTCTCCAGGAAGATTTTTCCAGACCTCTGCTGATTTTCCTCGTAAGTCGCGTACACTAATAAATTTCATGATTTTTGACCTCCAATCGTGGAATGTATGTGTACGCTAATGTCACTCATTGTCAAGAATATTTTTCTCACATAACGGCGAAATCACCGGCGGCGAAGCCGTCCGGTGGATTGATTCGTTATGTGGCGATTATTTCCAAGCCTAAAAACTTAACCATCGGATCGAAGTCCCTGTCGTCATGCAATAATATTAGCTGGTGATGGATACAGAAAGTTCCAATAATAACGTCTATGGTCTTCCTTACCGTCACGCCTTTCCTCCTCAGAAATCTATAGTTCATAGCGCTTTCTAACGCCAATGCCCGTCCTCCCATTGACATAAATGGGATGCCTAAGAGAAGATCCCTTGCTATTTGGAAGTCTTTGTCACTTTGAAATCCCTGAAGAACTTCCGTCAGAATAAGATCAGCAATGACAATGGGTTTCTCTCCAAGTGCGGAATCAAGCCAGTCCGTTTGAGATGTTTGATTACCGTTGAAGTAGTCGATCCAGACGGACGAATCAACGATAATCATTTGTCTAACCTCATCTCATTGAGATTACCGGACCATTCGAGTTTGCCGCGGAAACGCTTTATTTCTTTCTGGCTTTTCAATTGAACCAACAGTCTTAATCCTTCTTCTATGACATGCTTTTTTGTTCCAAGACCGGATACCTTAAGGGCGGATTCCATCAAATCGTCATCTATGACTACATTTGTTCTCATCTCCTACCTCCCATGTGTATATATTGCCCATAACATACACATCAATTGGACTATTTGAAAGATTTATTTTGGGCTACGAAATAATCAGCCGCCGGTGCAACCGGTCGGCCGGATGAGATTGTGTACGCCTGGCATGGGCGTGAACTTATGGGGTGAAAGTCCCCTGTATATGAATCCTGTCAATGAGTTACATTGACATAAATACTAGCCGAAGGCAAGGGCGGAACCGTGAGGGACCGTCCGAAGGAAGCCGGAGCGCAAACCTATGAGCCGACGAACAGAAACAGCATACAAGGCTCAAGTCTCCGGGCAAGTCAGCACAACATGACAAAGCCCTGGATTCGGGAGATACGGTAAATGCTGCGGTTGCATAGTCACAGTTCACGTTCTTATCCGGGGAGACCTGCCCGGTCTACAACTCCCGCGGGAGCTGCACCCGGCATGGCAACATGCCGCGGGACCGGACAGGAGTCAGCAGAGGCCATAATAGGCGCGAGGAAACAAGCCCGGCGAAAAGAGAAAAGCCGGGAAAGACTTACCCCGCCGAAGGGCTGAACACTTAAGAAGGGAAGGACCTCTATGAGCTCCCATGACATGATGAATCCGTACGGAGGAGTGAACATGGGGCGCGTCGTGGAATCGTTCGACCCAAATGAGTGTCACTGGTCGGAAAAAGCCTTCCGCGAGTCCCTCTGTGCCAATGTAAATGAGACACTTCCCCCCCTGGAATTTAGAGTATATGATTGAGGGCGGGAAGGAGAGGTTTTGATGGAGAAGAAGGAAGCGATGCTGGTTGATGTTTCAAAGGAACGTGAGGAAATGGAAGGAGCCCGTAGGGCGACTGGAATTTCCTCACGTAGCCGGACCGGAGGTCTGGCAGATCTGTCTGTTGTTCCTGATTCCGAGGTGCCCGAGAAGGCGGTTCGCCGCCGTTTCACGGCAGAATACAAGCGTCGTATTCTTCGGGAAGCGGAAGCCTGCAAAGAGCAGGGTCGGTTGGGCGCCCTTTTGCGTCGAGAGGGATTATACTCATCGAATCTGAACACCTGGCGTCGGCAGGCGGAACAAGGAACCCTGGATGCGCTGTCGCCGAAGAAACGGGGGCCAAAGGAAAAGAAGCCAGATCCTTCCATCTGTCGGATTGCCGAGTTGGAGAAGAAAACCCAGAAGTTGGAGCATAAGCTCCGGCAGGCAGAATTGATCATCGCTGCTCAAAAAAAAATTGCCGAGATCTTCCAGATGCCTCTCGATCCCGAGAAAGAGATGAAGTCATGAAGATGACAGAATCTTTGGCAAAAACGGTGAATGTAAAGCAGGCATGTGCTGCGTTAGCAGTCCCCCGGGCCAGTTTCTACCGTTGGAAGGATCCGGCGGAAGATGATCGGGAGGAGAATCAGCGCTCGGTTCCACCCCTGGCTCTGTCTGACGAAGAGGAAAGGGCTGTTTTGGAGATTCTCCACTCAGATCGCTTTGTTGATCAGGCGCCACTGGAGGTCTATAACACCCTTCTGGATGAAGGCCATTACCTGTGCTCCGTGAGGACCATGTATCGGATTCTGGAGAAACATGAGGAAGTGAGGGAAAGGCGAAATCAGCTTTCTCACCCCCATTACCAGAAGCCCGAGCTGCTTGCTGAGGCGCCCAATCAACTCTGGACCTGGGACATTACGAAGCTCAAAGGGCCGGCAAAGTGGACGTACTATTACCTTTACGTGATCCTCGATGTCTTCAGCCGGTACGTGGTTGGGTGGATGGTGGCCCACCGGGAACTGTCCTCTCTGGCGCAGAAACTGATTGAACAGACTTGTGAAAAGCAGAAGATTCTGCCTGGACAACTGACGATCCATGCCGATCGAGGTTCCAGCATGAAGTCCAAGCCGGTCGCTTTTTTGATGGCTGATATGGGAATCACCAAGAGCCATTCACGGCCCTATGTGAGTAATGACAACCCCTATTCTGAATCCCAGTTCAAGACCCTCAAGTATCGGCCCGAGTTCCCGGAACGGTTTGGTGCCATCTTTGATGCCCGATTATTCTGCCAGACTTTCTTCCGTTGGTACAACAGCGAGCATTACCACTCCGGTATCGGTTTCCTGACTCCGGAGGATGTCCATTACGGACGGGCTGATCAAGTTATCAAAGAGCGCCAGGCAGTATTGATGGCTGCCTATGAAATACATCCCGAACGGTTCAAAGGAAAACTGCCGCAACCAGCGGCCCTTCCCCCAGCCGTCTGGATCAACAAACCGGCGTCACCAAATAGCGAACCGGCGCTACAGTAAATTGTTGCTGGAGGTGTCTCATTTTCATTGACAAGTTCCGCCTGCG
>Ga0302249_1001941_pt1 | contig 12609 bp, 9 predicted proteins | sample AAG_UR_Val_MG_FD_193531 | JGI IMG/M metagenome (GOLD analysis project Ga0302249, IMG submission 193531) | Enriched activated sludge microbial communities from anaerobic digester in WTTP, New Holstein, Wisconsin, United States - AAG_UR_Val | ecosystem: Engineered > Bioreactor > Anaerobic >... | reverse complement strand
GCATCTGTTTTTTCAAAGTTCATTTTCTTTCGTTACAGGAATGCTCCATAAGTAACATATCAATTATTGTCTCTCTATCACGAATCCGCTCCAGCTGTCAGCGTACTGCAACAGAAGTGTCAGCGGTTCCTCACGTGTTGCGCAGGATCTATTATCTTCTACGTATTGTCCATCATGGTATACTATTGCCTGAACTTCTTCCTCTGTAAGATCAATAAACTTCATCGATAAATATATACTTCTTACAGGAACGCTTAGATAAGTGAGATTGTTATTAAATCTATACGGATACTCCGGTTTATAACCATACCTTTTCTGTTTCTCTGTCGGTTCATTCGCAATATACTGAGGATTATTAGGCATTCCAACCTTGCCTAGGTCATGTAGTAAAGCAACTATTACACAGGATTCATCTGTGGCATCCGGGTAAATTGCGCTCTTAAGCTTCAATATTGTCTCAGCAACATTAACCGAGTGTTCAAGCAGGCCCCCTTCCTCACAAAGGTGATACTTTGTACTTGCAGGAGCTGTAAGCCAGTTAGTTTCGCTCTCAACAAACTCCATCAGCTTTTCGAATTGGGAACATCTCCTTATAATCTTTGATTTAAGCTCTTTATATCTCTCCAATACACATTGTTTATTCATGATAATCCCTCCATACAATAATATTCTAGTTCATCATACAGTCATATGACGGGTACTCATGAATATTTTACATTCAATTAAGCTTTTATTAATCTTGCTTCATTCTTCAAATCAATTTCATTTCCAAGCTCTTCATAAAAGCACCATGCTCTACTTGAAAATCATGTTTTTGATGTATCAATACTTGTTTCAGGTAAAGTAGCTACGATAATATTAATTTTATTTAATTTATACTCAAATAAATAACTATACCCCAAATATTTCTGTCTAAAGTTCACCTAGCAAGTACATTGTGCACTACTCTAAATACTCTTCCAGTTTTTCTGCAAAATGAAGTGGCAATGGCATCCGTAATGTCTCCTTATACTGATGAGCTGCCTTTCTTAGCACATGAGCTAAATAGGCCCATGCAGCCGGGTTGTCACCCTTTTTCAGATGGATTGGATAATACTCCATCATGTCCGGTTTCTTGTATTCCATTTCAGGCTTAACAACTTTTGATATTCCTCTATGTGAGCCTCTAAAGAGTTTATCATTTGGCTGTGAAGCAATGCTCCAGTATACATCTCCATATCTATAAAGTCCTGAAATACCGGTTGTTTTGCCATTCTCCTTTATTATAGAAATATAGTCCGGAACCTCTCCGTTACCCCTGTATCGCATAATTCGAACTCCAGTATCCTTTGTTTCCAGATCAATACCACTTTTAACATCTGAGTTATCAAACCAAAGCCTTTTTAATGTATACTTATCCATTTTTTCTTCTTTTGACAGTTCAGTATCAGAGATTTGTTTCCAGAACCTTTGGCTATTCCTATCTGATTTAACCAATACAAGCAGTGGCTTTTTTTGCGTATTAAATAGTTCCACCATCTTCGCTTTCACTGTCAGAAACGAGTTCTTTTTTACTATCTCTTTAATTTCTTTTACTCCAGGCATTTTCTGGAACTCAAGGCATGCTTCCCAGTATAATATATTGGGTCGAGAAAAAAGTCCACAGTCTACTCTGACTTGACCACTTACATAGTCAGTTGTTACAAAGATCGGAAATCTCTCAATTCCTCCATACACAGTATCCTTCTTATCAACAATCCAAATTCCCATCGCTGGAACAGTGAAATCCGCTTCTTTTTCTTTCCGCTTTTCTTTAAGAGGGTATAGATATCCTAATTGTCTATACAAGTCATAAACAGCTGATTCAACCCTATGTTTACTATCACCATCTGGTGTATCTTCATCTTCTTCCTCCTCTGAAAAAGGTACTATAAACTGTGTCAATCTGCCGGTTGCAGCAAGGCCTGCTCTGATAGCCTTCTTCGGATCCCGCTCATCATCCCCAAAAGCATCCTTACCAGGAAGAACGATTATACAAGCAGTCGGGCTGGAATCAGTTTTTCCATACATCTCCTCAATCTCAGCCACTCTTCTTTGAAAGCGCTCTAGCTTGCTCAAATTGGAATCCAGTGGGTCACCAATCTTCCCTAATGGTTTTATGCAGACACTTGCCGTAAGCTCAGCAAATGCCTCCTTGTCACTACTTAATCCAAAGTCTTCCCTAAGTCTATCACATACTGCCTGTCCCATTTTGGAATCCTCATTACAATATATCTCAAGGGCAAGTATATTACTGTCAATAGCTTGTGCTATCCTTTCCCTAAACTTTGCTTTCAGTTGTTTTTGTATAACTGTATCATCAAGACCACCTAAGCTCTTACTTGCACGTGTAGTGGCTTCTGTAGCAAGAGCAATTTCCGGGAGCTGTTCTAAGAGCCACTGATGGATATTAATCCGATCTATCATTGGAAGTCCCGGCCTTGCCTTATGCTTCTCCATATCAAGCGCATATCTGTAGGTTAATACCATCGAACCTTGCTTATTTGAAATATAATCAGCCGGTGATTTGATAACATCATTGATATTTGCTAGTTGATTTTCCACTTTATAAAGCTCATAACATTTCTTATCAATCTCATCCCAAAACAACAACTGATCTTTTCTATTAAAGCCGAACTCCATCACTTGGAGGGTATCATCATTAATCCTTATGTAAGCTTTTGTGTTACTCTTCTTATAGTTCCATGCCTTTGAAGGTACGCTAACCCATCTTCTTACAGATAGATTATATACGATAAATGCCTTTCTCTCGGGAGGAGTTGTTTGGATAGAAAATTTAATCACTATAGAAAAATATTGCCTATTCTTGCCAGTATATAATTCTACAGGGTCCGTTGTAAGTTCATTTTTCCCAGAGTATAGAAGTCTGACCTTCCTATCTCCTAACAAAAGCTCCTTACCAACCAACCTATTTACTATTTCTAATCCCAATACTCTAAATGTCTCTCCACAGGCAGCTTTTCCAGCATTATCAAACATTTTGAGCTCAACAGGCTCATTGCAAATTAAATGCCGTCTATCAATCAGCTTATACAAATCTTTTGCCTTATTATGTACTGCATCTCTTACTGCTGGATTTATATAGCTATTTTCTATGTATTCGCTAATTAACCAAACCTTAATCAATTCTGCAAGCAATACAACATCAACAGGATCACATGAAATCAGCCATTTTGAAGTGTCTCCATTTTTAGAAATTGGATTCAGTGCCACCATACCAGGCAACCAAGACACTAATATTTTTTCCAACGATATAGTAGGCAAATTATGGTCAAAAGGCTTACCCCTCTTAAGGTTTTCAATTTCATATAGTGCTTCCTTCCAAATGTCAGGAAATGCTACATAATATACATTTGCTTTATATTCTACATTTGGTAAAAATGCCGCAGGTATTAAGTTACTCATTGTATCCAAGCCCCTTTCTGCAAGCCCTATAAAATGGACCATATAATGTTTCTGCCACTTCTCTCTCATGTCCAAACTCAATTTGATCACTCATCCAGCTCATCATTTCATTTAGCAAGTCAAATCCCCTTTTATCTTTTGCTTTAAAAGCCCCATCAGCAAAATATATAGCTGGAGCCGGCCTATTAAAGTCTGCAATTCTCGCTAGACGCCCAAAAATCTGGTGAATTATTACTAAGCGAGATACAGCAACGTCCCTTTTCTCTCTACCATCCATATAATCTAGCTTAGGCATGTCGCCTCCAAGCAGTTCGCCCCAGGTTCTTAATGCCCCTAATCGGATTGCTTTCATTCTCGCATAAGTGTTTTCGATGGGTATGCTATTTGCTAATTCGGAAACTTTTCCATTTAATTTAATAACAGCCTCTTCAATGTCACCTGGTACTTCCATCGGTCTTGACAGGAAAAATACTGATGTAAGTACAGAATGGCCTATTTCATCAACAATGTTATGACCTCTCTCAATTGCACCAGCCGGAGCCACAAGCATTCTTGAGTCAATCTTAAAAAATTGGTCTATCTCACTTCGCCTTATTGCGTTTTCTTTTTCTTCTTCATCATCCCTTATCATATAACGAATCTTTTCTTTGGGGAATTGCTCTTGAAGAATGTATTTGGCTTCGACAGCCTCCGAATAACTATTAACGACGAATAGAATCCTAGCATGTGGGTTCTCCCTTAACTCCATATCAATATAAGCGTGGCATTGCCTAATAATATCTTTCAGCATATTGCTTCTTTGTGAAGCACTGCCGGAAACTCTTGTCACCGTTTCTAATTTAATAACTTTCGTCTTCTCTATGGTATCTCTTACCTTCGGATCCGCTTCAAGTATATAATTTACATCCGCCCATATGTGATATTTATACGATCCCTTCGCCCAACTTGTACCGGAAAGCAGCAATACATTAGGTCCAATAGAATGTTTTGCTTCATCCATTAATAAATAAGGCAGACATAGCATAAGCGCTCTCCCAAAGGCGTATTGCCTGAAGATCTTTATATCTCCCTTTTCTTTATCATATACAAAGCCGAATATATTACCGGCAGCTGAAGCCGGAAGATAGTCCTGAAGCTTTCGGAACCGGTTCCTTAAAAAACCTGATAATTGTCTTCCGGATGTTCTCTCTATATCAGCAGCTGTACCATAATCACTTATATACCTTAATCTATTTTCAAGAACTATTAGGTTAAGAATAAATTTGATCTTAATGAAGCATTCACTTGAAACAGCTTCATTTCTTTCAATCCACTCTCTTATTAATCCATCATGTTTAAACTCATCTGCTGAACTTTCTATTTTACTCAGAATTGTTGAAAGACCTTCACTTTCATCCCCTTCGTAATACTTTTTCAGGTCCTCTTTAATAGCATCAGGTATGCTACTGTCCTTTTCTATCAAAACCATTGCCGAGAAGGAGCTTCCTTTACCGATTCTCTCCCACTCACTTATTATTTTATTGTGATTAATTAATTCCTTTACCACATCGCAAATATTAGGCAACCACATTACTTGATCCTGGAAGTTACGTTCTTCTTTTGAAAGTTCAAGCCTCTGTCCTGCTGCTTCCATATATTCTTTAGTTAACTCTGCATTTTCTCGAAGAAGCTCGTCAAGCGAAGACGTTGGGCAAAATTCAGCATCAAATATTGCTTGAGTTCTATCAGCCTCATCAAAAATCACTATGTCAAAATCCTTCATAGCCTGTTCAATGAATTTCAATTTTTCACCTATTATCGGATATGGCGAACGCCCATATATTAGTCCTGCCGGCGTTGTTACAACTAAATCAGCCCTTCCTAATGCTCTTTCATTACGCATGGCAGGACAACTGTAATAGATCGGGCAAATATATGTACTGTTTGACGTTTTATCTCCTTCACACTTTAGTAGTGAATAACAAGGCTCCTCCCCATAATCAAAAGCCCGGTCATTAGCATCTGTTCTGAGTCCGTCCAATGGACAAACAGCAGTTAAATGCTTTGAATATTCTTGTTCTAAATACATCGAGTCCCATTCTATTGCTTTATTCAACTGTTCATTTCTCGAATATCTCCCTAAAAGCGGAACTGCATTAATGCCGAGCCGCTCATAAAACCTTACAGTTTTTAGTACTTCAGCTACAGAATCCAACACCATTACTGTTCTATAACCGTTTTTCACTGCCCAGTAGGTTGCAACTTTCATAAAAGTTGATTTTCCCGCTCCTACCATACCAACGACATTACAGATTTTATCTATTATAATTTCCGAACCATCTAAAACATTGCTCTTATTGATTCCTTTAATGAGAAGATTATTCATTGATTCAAACCAATTATTTCTCTCACTGCAGCCAGCAACACTCGATATCAGCTCATCCATCTCTTTTGCAGCTTTTATAAGTACCTGCCTGCTAACGGTAATAGCCCCTCCTTTTCTTGTTCTCAAATATGACTCGCCTGTATTTTCGCAAGGAATAATAGGAAGTTTGATTCCCTCTGTGTTTTTTTTATAGATGAAAGAATATGACTCTCCACCTTTTGCGATATTGACCTTGTTTGTATTTTTCTTAGGATATTTATTTAGAAGCTCCCAATAGTCAATTTTCCTTTGGCTATAAGGAATATTCTCACTCTCTTTTATTGTTAGCCGATCCTCCTCGTCAATTTTGAAAAGCTTAATATCATTATTTACTCTTTTATACCTTAAGAGCAAGTCCTCCCAGACTTTCTTTGCCCTAAGCTCCTTGAGGATTATCCTTGCTGCAAACAGTAAATAATCATCACTGTCAGTAACATGTTTCCCAATTATGTTTAGTCTGGATAATAGAAAATAGGCATTTTTCACATCTTCAACTGCTCTAAGGTAATGGTTTAGGTATAGTAGCAGTTCTGCCTTTACAAATTCTCGAATTGATAATAAATCGGAATCCTTCTGTGAGTAAAAAGGCTTTATGTTCTTTTCTAAATATACGAAAATATCTTTATTTGCCATACTTCACCTCTACAGCTTTACTTCTGATTATAGATATAAAATCCTTGTAACCTACACACTGAACTTTATCGTCCTGCCCTACAATGTTAATACCTCTATTAACAGCCTTGCAATAATTCTTGTCCGATTTAAGTCTCTGATCTGGTATTATGATAAAGCCCCTATCCCAGTCCCCGTAAGGAATAGCATTTTTGTCATTTTCAATTTTATACTTTAGCAAAAATGCTTTGGAATAATCCTTTGCATCAATACACCACTTCTCCCCGCTGCTAAATGTGATTCTCAAGTCGTACCTATCCATTTCGGGCCACATCTCAGTTTGCAGTCCTATTTCCTTGCATTGCTTTTCTATATCTAACTCGATGTCACCTGGCACAGAGACATAGCGGACAATACCTTTTTTTAACCGATAAAAGCTATCAGCAGGCTCATTTTTTTCAATAATCTCACTAAAACTATTAGTTTCATACCTACACCTGTCACTGTGGCATCTCCCGGTTAACTTCGAATCAAATTGTACTGTCCAGCCACAATGAGGGCATATATAAATTCTATTTGAATTGCTTTCCCATGTTTCATAGGCAGCATCAAAGATCTGCTTAATTTCTTCCATTTTCCCAAAGTCAATACCAAAATCCCTTATTGCTCTATTCAAATCATCTCTTCTCATTACTCTATGCTCTTTCTCAATCACAAATCTTCTTATTGCTTCATACTCTTTTTGCTCCAGTTTTATAAGCTTTCTATAGAAATCCTCTTGAGCAAACTCTGTTTCAACAAAGTGCATACGTTGTACATCGGATAATTGCTCACAGAATTCAGATAGAATAAAGGTATTGTTATGACCTATTTCAATCAAACTATCCCAGAATAACAAATCCTGAATATGAGCCATGTCAATAAGCTCCCGAGGCCATCTCCCCATCCATTCTATTACTGGCTTTGAAAAGTAATTGAGTACAGCATCTGTTTCATCAATAGGTGCTAATAGCATGCCGTTTTCATCATAGCAATGATAAACCATTGCAAAAACTACAAGCTCATTCAATCCATGCCTTAACACTGGACTATCCGGATACTTAATCTTTTTATTATCCCTCTCATTAAAAATGTGTGCCTTTTGTGCTAATCCCTTAACTATATGGTACATAGTTGCCTTTAGCTCGGGTAGTTTAACCTCGTCTAGCATTGACCTCCCTCCATTCTTCTTAATTTATCTAAATATAAGGTAAGTGTATAGCCAAAAAAAATTTGGTACATAAGCATCTCTCCTTTCGAGAAATTTCTCATGTACCAATTTTATCAACTGTAATAGACATCTGACGGGTGTTTTGAAACCTAAATATAATTTTTTTGCATTTCTTTAATTACATTTTGAATCTCTTCTCTCAGTTCAGTAGGTTCAATAACTTCTACCTGTGCCCCAAATCCTAAAACCCATTTTGTAATTTCCGGTGTCATAGTAGTTTCTCTTTCAAATATAATGAAACCTTCGCCAAGCTCTTTGATGCTATCAGCTTTATCTTTCTCATATTCCGTTACAAACCTAGCCGCATCACCTCTGAACTTAAGCTTAAGTTTGATTTTATCCTGGCTTGAAAGCATATTAAAGCATTTCCTTTTGTAATTCTCATAGAAGTTCTCCGGCCGCGTAAAGGTATCTTTTGTCATTACAACGCTTTTAATTCTGGATACTCTTAAGTCCCGTTCTGCTTTTCGCATATGGCAGTATCCTACTACATGATAACAACCTTCTTTGATCTCTAAAAGATACGGGTTAAACTTTCGGGATGTAATCTCATTACTATTAAAAGCATGATACTCAACAACAATACTCTTCTTATCTGCTATAGCATCCTTAATAAGTTGTAGATACTCCTCATTTATCCCTATGTCCATACCTATATCTGATATTGTAATCTTTATCATGTCTTTTAATGTATCAATGTAGATTCTACTCAGTTTGGGTGTGTTAGTTATGAACCTACTAATCAACTTATAGGCTGCAGATCCAACATCAAGAGTTGAATATGACTTAAGAACCTCTTGCGCAAAATACAGTGAAATCAATTCTGTTATTGTAAAACTTATATTTTCAACATTATATTTATCAGCAATATAATACGTTTTATTGTTTTTTTCTTCTTCATAAACAAAAAAGTTTGCTGTTATGTAATCTATATCTCTCTCAACAGTTTTTCTACTTACATCGATACCTACCCTATGCAAGCTATTCATAAGGTCTTCAATTGTATAGCCCCTTTTATTTTCAGAAAGCAGCGAAAGTATATAAAGCTGCCTTTCTACTTGAGAAACATCAGACATAATAACTACCTCTCTATTAATAAAAGTGATGATATGAATACATAATTCTATTCGTTTGCTTATAATCCTTCAATATATTCAAACTTGATTTTCTTTTTCTATTGGTTCCCTCTCTTCCCGAGTACCTATGCGTAAAAATAAATAGCAAAAGCCCTGCACACTGCAGGGCTTTTGTCATGGAGATAATATCTTAATGGAAAAGTAGAGTAGTTACTCACTATTATTGTACTTAAAAGACCACTACATGAGGAGCGGTTCCATCCAGCAGTGCCACATTTGCCTTTTTTATCACCACTCCGTCCAGGGATTTGTTATCTGAGGAGCAAAAATGAAGTTCCACATCATATCCCAGTTTCAAAAATTCCTCTCCTATAGTCCTCATGAAGCTTGACTTTCCTGTCCCGGGGCCTCCTTTGATTACAAATATCCTCTCTGCATCCTCGGGTATGATATAGTCATAAAATGAAAAAAACCCCCTGCTTGTGTTGCCTCCCGGAAAAACCTTCTTTACCCTGCCCTTTTGTGCCATGCTTATACCTCCAAAAGAAAAATCGAATTACTATATCATATGCAATTCCACAGATTTATGCCATAAAGCTTGTATATCATGGACCAGGGAGGCAGGTTTCTCATCCCAGGCACTTATCGAGGGTCGTTTTATCAGCAGCACCCAGCATGTATCCGTTTGCTCCGATTTCAAATGCATCAAGAGCATAATCCCGGCTCTCCGAGATAAAAACCACCCGTATATTGCAATTGGCCAGCTTAACCATTCTTGCCGCTTTTAAACCGGGTATCCCTTCACATCCCAAACGTATTATGCATAAAGCCGGATTAGACTTGATAACCTTTGCCATAAACCGGTCATAATCATCGAATACTTCAACCTCTGAGATCTTCTTATTATCAGATAGGCATTCAAGCATGCGCTTAAGGCTTTCGCTTTTCTTGTCCAATACATACACATTCATAAAGTACACCCCCATCTTGAAGAATTCAATATAATGAAATATTATCAGGGAGTTCTCCCAAAATTCTCCCAAAACTTTAAAAAGCGACAAAAAATACGCACTATGTTTTAAGTGCGCATTCTTAATATCGATGTTTACTTTTACAACTCAGCCAGTAGTTTCCGGATTTCCGGCGGCGGAGATATTCCAAGCTCCTCTGATAATACCTTTTCATACCTCCGGTAATGCTTGACAGCATCATTCCTTCTGTTGGTATTCAAATATAGTCTGAGCAGCAGTGATGTCACATCTTCAGAATATGGATCCTTCTCATATATTTTTCGCAGCAGCACTTCTGCTTTATTGAAGCTTCCCTCCTTCAAATATTCATCGGACAGCTGCAGCATGGCACCCAAATACTGCATTCTCAGTTGCTCGCGTTTTGCTTCAGCCCATAGCCAATCACCGTCTTCAAAATAGTCACCGGTATATAAACTCTCCAGCTTCTCCAGTATTATACGGTTTTCTTCAGAGGTTTTGATTCCATTATAATACTCTTCAAACAGCAGGAAGTCCGTTTCCGCTTCACCCAGCCTCATAAGGTAGTTGCCTTCTATAGCTATATGCTTTTTATCTATGCCGAATTCCTGAAGGGTTTTCCTTATATAATAGATTCCATTATGAAGCTGATGCACCGACTTTCCCGGGTCCGCATCAGGGAAAACCGCTTCAAGTATTTCATCCTTGGCAACGGCCCTACCCGAATTATGCAGTAAAAAAGCAAGCAGCTCCTTTGTTTTTTCTGTTCTCCACTTGATCGGTTCCTGCCCTTCCCAACCAATCCGAAACCTTCCGAAGGCCTTTATTGTGAGCTTTTTTTCACCCTTCTGAGGTACAGTGTGCTTCTGCTTTTTTATAATCCTTTGCACCGTCTTGCCCAATCGTTCTGCGGAAACCGGCTTCAAAACATAATCCATAGCATGCAGTTCAAAAGCTTCAACAGCATATTGATCATAAGCCGTAGTAAAAATAATATCGCAGTCAGGGCACCGGTTTAGTATTTCCGATGCCGCATCAATCCCCTGCAGCTGCGGCATGTTGATATCAATGAATACCGCATGGGGCTCTATTTTATCTATCTTTTCCATTGCCTCGAGAGGATTTGTAAACATACCCGCTATCTCTATCATAGGGTAATTCTTTAACAAATGCTCAAGCCCCCTCAACGCCGGCCTTTCATCATCAATCAGAACTGCTTTTATCATATATCAATCACTCCTGCCATTAATCGGAATATACCAGGTTACCTCAAGCCGCTCTTCAAAACGGGCTTTTTCTATCTCAACATAAGCTTTTGCCAGTTCTATTTCATTCTTTAAGGGTACAAACTGGCTTAGGTCTTTAAAATCAAAGCTCCTTCTAAGGTAGTGGCTTAAATCCGTAAGCAGGCTCCTGGCCTTGTCCATGTCGAAATACGATATAGATACAAAAGTGTTCAAGGTGTTATACAGAAAATGGGGTTTGATTTGAGCCTGAAGGAATGACAGTTCAGCTGCAATTTCATTGTCATGGATCAGCTTGATCCTTTGTGCCTGTATTACCATCTGGATAAAGATGAATAAAAATAAGCCCAAATAGAACATTTCACCAAAATCGTTCCTGATTAGATTTGTCCAGAATAGTATATCATGGGTATACGCCGCCAATGCAATAATCATACTAATGACGTTCATCCAGCCGCTTTTGATCCCACTCCTTATACCGATTGCCACAATTACAACAGTGCACAAATATCCGACAATCTCTATCATATTACTAACATAGCCGGTTCTTGAATAAAAGGCAGGGTCGGTAAGAATATAAAGAACCTGAAATATTATTGCATAACCCAAAAAAACATTTTTGATTATAGTAGAAATTCTGGATTTAAAAAGCTCATGCACATATTGTATTAATAAAAACACAATCCATACACCGGAAGAATACCAGATAAGTATTACAGTGCTTAAATCCATACCCGGAATAACTCTGGGTATTAAATATTGTCCTACCATGTCTATTCCAATTGCCACAGTAATGCAAAACAATGAAAAATGCAAGGTATAACGCAATTCTTTCCTCATCATGAAAATCGAAAAATGGAATAAGGCGATAGTCAGCAATGCGCCGATAAGAAAAATCTCCTTCCCCATGATTACATCATTGAGGTTCAGAATATTCCCGGCAGTGCCCATATACATGCTGTACCAGAAACCACCCCTGGCATAATGAAAATTTGACACTTGAATAATAATGTCAAACTCTTCGGCAGGTATCTCAAATACTGCCGCCTGGGGTTTGTATTCCCCGGATTCCTCCGCAGCTGTCACTGCCACTCTTCCATTGGAAGCAATCAGCTTATCGTTGATAAAAAGCTTATATGCGCTGGAGAATGCATAAGGCCTGAGTCCCAGAAGAGTTCCTTTGGGAAGGCCTGTCCTGACATGCAGCCTGTAAGTAGCATAGCCTGCTCCGGGCAGTGCAGCCCCATTCAGAGTGTATGTATTCCAGGCATTCGGAACTTCCGCATACATGTCGGGCTTTTCATTTTTTATTTCTTCATAGTTCAGCAATTTACTCCAGTAAAATTCCCATTTGCCGTCAAGCTTTATATTTCTGCCGGAATCGAAATCCCAGGCTGTCAGATCCAAAACGCCGTTATCAATGCCTGAATCACCGGAACTTATGTCAGCCGAACATCCTGAAAGCAATATTATAATAATAACAAGAATATTAGCTGCAAAAAACTTGCTTTTTTTCATTTTTCGACCTCATCAAGAAAATTATTAAATACAAGAAGAGCATATACCGGCA
>Ga0302249_1001934_pt1 | contig 12642 bp, 10 predicted proteins | sample AAG_UR_Val_MG_FD_193531 | JGI IMG/M metagenome (GOLD analysis project Ga0302249, IMG submission 193531) | Enriched activated sludge microbial communities from anaerobic digester in WTTP, New Holstein, Wisconsin, United States - AAG_UR_Val | ecosystem: Engineered > Bioreactor > Anaerobic >... | reverse complement strand
TCATTGCTGTTAATGTCTGACAGCTTCAGAGATCGAAGCACTTCCAAAACTTGCCATCTCATTCATAAACGAAACGGCCGATTGCAACAGCGGGTAGGCTATTGCAGCACCGGTTCCTTCTCCAAGCCTCAGGTTGAGCCTGAGAAGGGGGTCTCCCTTAAGAAACCCGATCATCGCATTGTGGCCCGTTTCATCCGAGAGATGGCTGAAGATGGTATTATCCATGATGTCAGGCTGCATTGCATGTGCTGCCAGGAAGGCAGAGGTGACTATATAGCCGTCAGCAATTATCAGCATGTTTTGCTTTTTTGCTTCAAGCACTGCACCGCAAATCATTGCAATCTCAAACCCGCCGAATGTTGCAAGAATCTCCTCCGGTGAACCGGGAGAATATTTGCTGTTTACAATCTTAAGTATCCGTTTTTTGTGTCTTAATCCTTCATCACTCATTCCTGCTCCCCGTCCTATGCAGCGTGACAGCGGGAAGCCGGTGTAGCGGTGATGAAGGAGAGATGCTGATGAGCTGTTCCCTATCCCCATCTCTCCGAAGCCTATGATATTGCAACCGCCGGCTGCTTCTCTCCTTACCATCTCCCGGCCTGATTCTATAGCTCTCCTGCATTCTTCAAGACTCATTGCCGGTTCATTGAGCATATTCTTTGTACCCCCGGCTATCCTTGCATCAATCAGACCGGGTAAACCTGCAGAAAGGCCTGCAACACCGGCATCAACCACTCTCAGGGCTATGTTATGCTGCCTGGTAAAGACATTGATCGCCGCCCCGCCATTGAGAATATTGATCACCATCTGCTTCGTGACTTCGCCGGGATAAGCACTCACCCCCGCTTCTGATATCCCGTGATCAGCAGCAAATACAATTATTGCAGGGTTGCGGAGTTCAGGGGTCAGGGTTCCCTGCACCAGTCCAATCCTGAGCGCAACTTTTTCGAGCTTGCCAAGAGAACCCAGTGGCTTGGTACGCGAGTCTATCTTTTTGATCAGTTCCTTTTCGAGATTCATAGGTTTCATTCGTATATAATTCATTTTAATGGTCGGATGGAACCGCACATGTTTGATAATTACATATATACGTGTTTGTGTATGACATACATGTGGGTTTCATTTGTAATCAAATTGGCTTAAAAAACGGGCGGAACCGCGGGTGATTGAATAATCCTTACAGCTGTTTTTATTTGATATCAGTCACGCGGGTTTCATTCCTGTATCTCTTATGTAACTTTTTTATTGCGAGTCCTACTTTACTTTAACCGGTATTCCTGATACCATCAGGTACACTTCCGGAGCTTTTCGTGCAATATACTGATTCATCCAACCCTGCAGATCAGTGAAGTGCCTTGCCGTTTCGCTTTGCGCGTGTACTCCCATCCCAATCTCATTGGTTACCACTATAAGCCTGAAATCACGTTCAATGAACCTGTCCCACTCTTCCATTGCCCACTTAAGTGATGCTTCGGCGTTATACTCGTGATCATAATAGATATTTGTCAGCCAGAGAGTAATGCAGTCAAGAACAACCGTTTGGCCGGTGAGATCAGGCCTGCTGATATGTTTTTCCTCCTCCACCGTCCGCCAGGCGTCACCTCTGTCACTCCTGTGCCTTGCGATCCGCTTTTCAAAATCCTGATCCCATTGTCTGGCTGTTGCCAGATAAACAGGTTCAGAGGAAAATTCCCTGGCCAGTTGCTGGGCAAAGCTGCTTTTACCTGACCGTTGCCCGCCTGTAATCACTATTATCTCAGTTGCCATGATATGATAGTTGCACACTGCCCGGCATTGAATCATTGATTGTCTGTTGTTCCGGCCTGTTCCCGGGGTTCCTGAGGATAACAGGCCTGCCCGTGACCGGATGAGGTGTGATCAGCACATCAGCTCCAAATGCATCCATGATATTCCGGGAAGAGAGTACTTCTTCCGGCGTGCCGTCAGCACATATTTTACCATCTTTCATCATCACAAGATAGTCACAATACTCTCCTGCAAGATTCAGATCGTGAATAATCATCAAGACCGTTAGTTTTTCCGCCCTGTTCAGACTGTAAAGCATATCCATGATCATTGCCTGGTAATGAATATCCAGGTGCGCGGTGGGTTCATCAAGCAGCAGGAGGGAGGGCTCCTGCGTCAGGGCTGATGCAATGGCTGAAAGCTGAAGCTCACCGCCGCTGATGCCTGTTAAAGGGTTATCACTGAGTTTGTTCAGGCCCGTGAGATTGATATACTTTTCAGCTATCTCATTATCCGTTTTATTATATGAATAGCTGAACCTGCTGAGCCAGGGAACCCTTCCCATAAGAACATGTTCCCTGACAGTGATCGGCCCTGTCTCAACAAATTGCGGTACTGTGGCAATTCTCCTGGCCCTCTCCTTCAGTGTCAGGCCCGACAGGGAGATGCCGTCAAGTTTCACTGATCCACCGGTAAGCTTTATATCACCGGTTATGCTTTTGAAGAGAGTACTCTTGCCTGAGCCGTTGCGGCCAATGATGCCTGCAAAAGCCCCTTTCTGCAGAGTCAGGTTCAGTGAGTTTAACATGAAACCACCGGGGTAGCCGCAGGTGACGTTCTTTATCTCCAGGAAATCGTCTCTCATGCCAATCGTGGTTTAACCCTCCGGCTGCTGAGGATGATTATAAAGGTAATACCCCCGAATATGCCGGTTATAACACCTATCGGGAGTTCGTTGGGAGAGATAATGATCCTTGCCAGGATGTCACACCAGATAAGGAATATGGCTCCGTTAAGGAATGCAGAGGGAAGCAGTACACGGTAGTCAGTACCAATAATGAGTCTTGAAAAATGCGGCATGATAAGCCCTACAAATCCAATTATACCGGCTACTGCAATGCAACTGCCGGTCATCAGGGAGGTGATAATGAAAAGAATCCTTATGATGACGGTTGTATTGATTCCCAGGTGCCTCGCCTTAGCCTCTCCCAACCGCATTGCATTTAACGGAACAGCAAAGAGAATAGTGACCCCAAGCATCACGACAGAAATCCCCAAAAGGGTGAAGACAACAGTGTTATCTGTTTCATTCAGTGACCCCATGGTCCAGAATATTATACCGTGGAGCTGTTCAGCGTTGGTTAGAGACATGAGCAGCATCACTACTGAAGAGGAAATGAAGCTGATCATTACCCCTATGAGGAGCATTTTTCCGGTACTCATTCTGTTGTTCCTGATACTCAGGGTGTAAACAAGAAAAATGGTTACCAGCGCACCGGCAAAGCCGAAAAATGAGAGCGGGATACCTTTCATGGCAAGACCGGTCACAATGGCAAGTGTTACGCCAACAGCAGCTCCCCCGGAAATTCCGAGCGTGTAAGGCTCTACCAGCGGGTTGCGGTAAATACCCTGCAGAATGACTCCGCAAAGGCTGAGGCTGCCCCCGATGGCCATGGCAAGTATTGTCCGCGGGATGCGTATATGCGTCAGTATCCCGTGTTCCATTGATGAAGGATCAGACAGTATTGACGGTACATCTGCCAGAGAGAAAGGTACTTCACCAATGACCAGGGAGAAGAGGGATGACAATACCAGCAACAGTGCTGATATTGACAGCATAAGAGTATATTTCATCCCTTTTCTTTTCCTGCTCATCTGTCTGACCTGCCTGTGAGCCCCGTCATTGGTCAGACAAGGGTTGTCCGTCCAGTTCTTTTCCCATGTAACCTGCCATTAATCTCAGGGTTTTGATAAAATTCTCTGGCGTGGGTTCACAGGCAATTCTGGAATCTAATATATGAATATTGTTTTGTCTGACTGCATTCATCAGTGAAAAACGCGACCATTGCTCCTTTTCCAGGTCTCCGGCAACGCCCATGGTTACAATAAAAATGTAGTCCGGATTCTTTGCCACAACAAACTCGCGGCCGACAATACCGTTCGTAAGGTCTGCAGCTATATTCTCCGCTCCGCAAAACTTAATATAATCATCCATGTAAGTTCCGGGCAGTACCGTGAAGATGGGAGAGCTCCCTATCTGCATGAATACACCGGGTTTGGGGCTTTTCTGTTCCCACTCGTCAGAAAGAAGGCGTACTTCGTCTTTAATATCCGCAGCTATCTGTTCGGCCTCTTTTTCCTTGCCTGTCAACTGCCCCAGCCTGATAAACTGTAAACAGAGTTCATCAAAAGATTCCGGTGAACGGAATACTTCAACTCTCAGCCCGAACTTTTCAAGTGTTTTCACATCATTTTCGGATATGAATTCTGACAGTATTACCAAATCGGGTCTCAGGCTTACAATTTTTTCTATATCAGGCCCTATTACCGATCCGGCTACAACGATACTGTCTTTCTCTTCAACAACGCAGTAGCTGGAGCAGCCTGCAAGCCTGTCTTCCGCCTCAAGCTGGTACATGCTCCTGGTAACTGAGGGTGTCAGTGAAACAACCCTTGAGAAAGTAACAGTGTCTTTGCCGGGGAGAGCCGTTCGCGGGGAACCCCCGCATCCTGAAAGCCAGGCAACAGTAATTGCCGTGACAAGTAACAGTCCTGTTTTACGCAGAAACCTTGCGTTTATATTCATGCCGGTATTTATAAAACCTTACACAGGAAGTTTGTCAGTAATTCAATAACTGAAGACAACTGAATTGGGGAAGTCACCTGTTTCAAAGCTGTCTTGCTCAATGCCGTTGGTATTGAAGATAACAGCCTTTGAGTTAACAGCGTCAAGCCCGACCAGGTTTCCACTCTTCGGATCAACGTCAATACCGTAGAATGAGCCGTTGATAAGAGCTGAAGCGGGCAGGGATGTAGCAGCTGACTCCACTGCAAATAACCCGTTGTTCAGATAATAGATTGTTTTGCCGTCAGGTGATGCTGCAACATTATATATCCCGGGTGAGACCATTTCAGTAAACGGGAACGTTGTCACCTTGCCGGTGGTTCTGTCTATCTTGCATAACCCCATGCCGGTATATGTAATATCCGGATAAGATGCAATGCCTTTACAATAGACCCAGATGTTCATGTTATTGTCGGCAACAAGATCAACGGGACAGGAGCCCACGGTATATGTCTTTGTGATTTCGAAGGTTTCCGGGTCTATTTCAATAACGGTATTGCCGTCGTTGTTCCAGCCGCCGGAGATTGTTGCATACACTTTGTTGCCTGCTGTTATTAGTGACTCAGGCCCCGTGGTGACCACGAGCGAGTCAGTTTTTTTGAGGGTTGCAAGGTCAATGCTGTAGATGTAATTGTCAGCAAACCCGTTTCCGTTGGCCACATAAACGGTTTTTTCATTTGCACGCGTAATACTGCGGGGATAAGAGAAATTATTCAGGGTTTTAACCGCAACAAAGCTCTTCATATTTATCACGGTTACCTTCTGAGAGTTGTTTACTGCAATAAAGCCCAGCGTGTCTGCAATGACGAATGATTGGGCTATATCACCGAGCTCCGTGCTGTTTGCAGAGTAATAAAGACTCTTAACCGTTTTGCCATCATCAGGATTGTACCAGGTGATATCACCTTCAGCGCTTCCAAAATTCCCTTCACAAACAACAAACATCCCCTTCAGGTTTTTTGCGGTGATGTCATCATCAGGGTCTTTTTGGCATGAGACAAGCATGATAATTGCTCCGGCGCACAGGAGCATAGCTTTTTGGAGAAGATTGGTTTTCATAATAATCATTTTAAAAGTGGTTAGAATTCATAATTTATTTTGGCTGACCAATACCTTCCGGGCATTGGGTAGAGCTTTATCAGTTCATAGGTTGTATTGGTTACATTGTTACAGGATAAGTGCATACCGATCTTTCCCTTTCCTGCCTTGATATTGACACCGGCTCTGATATCAATCAGATTATAGGGATCAAGAAGGCGGTCATCGCTGTAATGGCGTGCCGAGGTAAAACCATGTGTAACTTCAAGATCAAATATCCCGGCTGTCAGACTGTTCTTCCATGATGAGACAAACAGGGGAGAGTATAGCATGGTGAGCTTTTCCTGTCCATCTTCCTCATTTGCAACTGAATGGTTCAGACCGACCTTTAACATGGAGGAAAACTTGATTTTTTCATGTTTCATGGTAAAACCTGCAGACAAGTCAATGCCCACAGACCTGACCTCCTGGTAGTTTTTGGGCGACCAGTAAGCTCCCCCCGGCCGCCACACTATCATGTCATTGACATGAGTATAATAAGGAGTGATATCTGTTTCTATCACTGACTTTTCACTGACGTGGAAACTGTTTTCTGAACCTGCTTCAATGGTGTAGCCATTTTCCGGGTTGAGGTCCGGATTGCCTCCCGGTATCCAGAAGAGGTCATTAAACGTTGGTTTTCGGAATTTCTTCGAGTAATTTGCACGCAGAACCCATTGCCCCGGAATGGCATCCCATTTCAATCCAAACGAAGGCAGGAGTCCTGAGCTGAAGGTGTTGAACCACTCTTTGCGTAATGCACTCTGCAGGGTTAAACGGTCAAAGGTGTATTTCAGTCCGGTGAAGAGGGCTATCCCTTTTTCAAGCTTCTTATCACCGTAGGCTGATACATCTGCAGTGACCATTGAGCCTGTAAGCCCGGCATCAAATGAGAGGCCGGAAGGCATGTAATACCTGAAGTTAATATCTCCGTGATGCTGTAGCGCGGCGATTCTTGAGTCAATGCTGTTTACCGGTGAGTCAGGAGCAGGCTTTTGCCAGTATGTCTGAAGGTCATCGAACCGTGCTGCCCTGACCTTAAGGCTCCAGCGGTTGCCTATATACCTGTACCCCAGGTAGAGTTTCAGTGTGGAGTCTGACTGCTGTTCATAGGTTGTGGAGCCTATCCGAGACGGAATATCGTATTCCTTTTCCTGGTACCATAACCCGGCTTCAAGTAAAGAAGCCGATGACAGTCTGAATGCCAGGTTGTGAATCATGCCGTAGTCATGCCAGTCGCCATCGGTTTGCCGGTGTTCAGTCTGCCTTATATAATCATAATAGGTGAATTCATTTTCTGAGACTGTGCCCCAGGCAAACACTTTCCAGGCGAGCCTGTCACTGCCTGCCTTGAATGTAAACCCTCCGTTGAGTGCGCGCAATGACTGTGCACCTATGTAAGCGCTGCCTGAAATGCCCCTTTCCGGTGTTAACTCACTGTTAAGGCTCACGGCTCCGCCGAAAGTGCCGCTTCCATAGAGAGCTCCCGAGGCTCCGTACACCAGAGATATACGGTCAAATCCGGCTGCAGGGATCATTGATATGTCTGAGGAGCCGAGCGTCACGGAATTGATCGGGAACCCGTTCCAGTTAACCTGCACCTGGCTGGCTGAAGCCCCGCGAATGGAGATGGATGATGCCCCGCCTCCAACGCCGTATGCCTTAATATTCAGTGCAGTCTGACCGCTCAGGAGCCTTACGAGTGACTCCCCGGCGTACTGATTTAATATACTGTCCCTGAATTCTTCGGTTTTAACATCATGCCTGAAATGATCAGTACGTGAGGCGTTTACAACAACATCGGGAATATGTATCAGGGTATCTGTTATTGACTGGGCGCCTGTGACTCCCGGAAATGATAAAACTGCAGCCAGAGTCAGCCTGGTTGCGGTTCGCATCAATTGCTTTGTCAGCTTCTGCACGGTTACAATACTTAGAACAGTCACATTTGTCATGGTCTTTAAAATCCATGACCTCAATTCAAATTCTCGTAACCTTTTGAGAGACAGGGGTAGAAAAACCAGTTTCTGCTCTTTGCCTTTCACCCGAAAGCTACGAGGTCAATTTGCAGGCAGGTCTTCTGGCTCATCCTGTTCCGGCTGCCTTCCCATTTCACATTTTGTGTAACAGTGGCGGGGGGTGCCGGAACAATTATCGGATTTACAGCTGCGGGTACAGCTCCCGGTTTCCTGCAACCGTTCGGTTTACAGGTCACGGGATTCCCTATTCACTCAGGCCGGAGCGGTTCAGGCCTGAGCACCTGAAATCGTCAGGCAAATATATACATTTTATTATTGCAACATGAATTCTGTGCCAATGCTGACTCTATTTACTATCAGTCGCAGATCCGCACTTGAAAATCCGTCTGGCATGCTCAGGCAGAAATAATGAGCCGGATCATTAAAATGTATCAATCCTTTAATATTTGCGTAAACTTTTTGTAATAAACTGAAAGTAATTTTGCCATGAATTCCAAAATAAATCATGACACATTTAAAATCTTACCTATCTGTGCTTCTGACAGCATTGACAATATGTTCTCAGGCACAACAATCAGGGATTATTAAAGGAAGAGTCCTGGATACCGACAACCTTTCAATGCCTGGTGCAGCTGTATCCTTAAAATCAATTTCGAAAGGCGCCATCAGTGACAGCTACGGTTATTACACTATTACCGGAGTTCCCGCCGGGACATACGAACTGATTGCCACATACATCGGCTATAGCCCCGAAGCAAAACAGATTTCAGTCGAGCCTGGCAGGACAACTGTTGTCGACTTCAGCCTGGAAGCGGGTATTGAATTATCCGAAATAACTGTGACCGGGCAGCTGCAGGGGCAGTCAAAAGCTTTAAATACACAAATGAATAAGGGTAACATCACCAACATTATTTCATCTGACCAGGTAGGCCGATTCCCCGACGCCAATATCGGTGATGCCCTTAAGAGAATTCCGGGTATCAATGTTCAGTATGATCAGGGCGAAGCGCGCTTCGGGAACATAAGGGGAACAGCACCGCAATACAACTCGGTGATGGTAAACGGCGAACGCATCCCTTCTGCCGAGGCTGAAGACCGGACGGTGCAGCTCGATCTGATTCCTGCCGACATGATTCAGGCTGTCGAGGTGAACAAAGCGGTCACACCCGATATGGACGCTGATGCCATTGGTGGTTCGGTTAACCTGGTATCGCGCTCTGCTCCATACGACCGTCGTGTTAGTATGACACTTGGATCCGGGTATAATCTCCTTGCCTCAAAGCCAATATATAATGGCGCTGTTATACTTGGCGACCGGTTTTTTAACAATAAGCTGGGCGTAATTATTGGTGCCTCTTACCACAATCACCAGCTGGGAAGTGACAATATTGAATCAGAATGGGATTATACTGATGACAACAATAAAGATCTTTCAGCCTTTGCAGAAGAGATTCAAATACGGCAGTACTATTTACAGCGTATCCGTCAAAGTTATTCACTGAGTCTTGATTATAAAATTAACGGGAACCATACATTGTTTGCCAATGGTATATACAACCATCGTAACGACTGGGAAAACCGTTACAGGAACATCTATAAGGATATTGAGTATGATGAAGAGAGTGATTCATGGACAGGCATTATGAAAAAGGAGACCAAAGGCGGCAATAATGATATTAAGAATGCACGTCTGGAAGACCAGCGCATGATGAATTTCACGCTGGGTGGGGAACACCAGTTTAGCAGAGTTAAGGCTGACTGGACAGCATCATACAGCAAAGCCTCTGAGGAAAGACCTAATGAAAGATATATTGCATATAAGGTTAAAAAACTGACCTTTACAACCGATTTTTCAGATAAAAGCGCTCCAAGAATTACAGGCGTGACTCCTGCTTCGGCAGCCGATTTCAGTTCTGACTATAAATTTGATGAAATCACTGAGGAATTTCAGTTTACAGAAGACATTGATAAAAACTTCAAGTTGAATTTTACAATCCCGCTGCTTGAAAATAATTTTAAAAACAGTATTAAACTTGGAGTACGATACAAGGGTAAGGAGAAAATGCGTGATAACAGGCTGTTCGAATACACTCCGGTTGATAAAGATGCTTTTAATGAAGCTACCCTTAATAACCTGAAAAACTTTACAAAGGATAACTTCCTGGCGGGTGACTATGCAACCGGCAACCATGTGTCAAGAGAATACCTGGGAGGGCTTGATCTGACCAACTCTTCTCTGTTTGAGGAAGAAAGAAGTGCTGAAGGAGAAGCAGGAAATTTTAATGCAACAGAGGATATTATTGGTGGATATATTATGCTGAACCAGAACATTGGTCCTAAGCTGTTAATAATTGCCGGCGTACGTATCGAAAACACCTCGCAGAAATACCAGGGGAACCAGTATGATGCTGATGAGGATGAAAACATTCTTACCCCCATTGTTTCCGATTCCTACATAAATGTTCTTCCCGGCCTGCATCTTAAATATGATTTTAGCAAAACTGCAATATTAAGGGCTGCATGGACAAATACTCTTGCGAGGCCAAACTATTATTCACTGGTGCCTTACAGGGAAATAGCCAGGGAAGACCACGAAATAGCCATAGGGAACCCCGGATTAATCCCTACCACATCAATGAATTTTGACCTCTCGTTTGAGAAATATTTTAAAACAATAGGTATTGTGTCTGCAGGGGCTTTCTATAAGGATATAAATGATTTTATTGTGACAGAAACACGAGAGGACTATCTGTTCGAAGGAACAACCTGGGATACATACAGCCAGCCTGTCAATGGAGGCAATGCTGAAATATTTGGCATTGAACTGGCAGCCCAGCGACAGCTTGATTTTCTGCCCGGTTTCCTGAAAGGTTTTGGATTGTATGCCAATTATACTTATACAACAAGCTCTGTAAGCAATTTCCGTATCGAAGGACGCGAAAACGATGATATTCCGCTTCCCGGAACGGCTAACCATACAGTGAATGCATCCTTGTCATACGATAGCAAACGCTTCTCCTTCAGAACATCTGTCAGCTACTCTTCAGCCTATATTGATGAATTTGGTGAGGAGGCATTTTATGACAGATATTATGATAAGGCAATACATCTTGATATGAACGCCAACTTTTCGATTACCCCAAAATTCAGAGTGTATGCCGAAGCAAACAACCTGTTGAACCAGCCGTTAAGATACTATCAGGGCATAAGCTCACGGGTAATGCAGGCTGAATACTACAACGTGCGCTTCCAGTTTGGATTAAAAATTGATTTGTAATAGATCTGGCACAAATGAACCTGGGGAAAATAGGGTATCTGCTTATTCTGTCATGCATTCTGTTATCAGCATGTAGTGATAAAACCTCAAAAGTTGATAAACATAATCAGGGCAATCAGTCAAAATCAATAGTTCCTGAAGTTGCGTTGATTAAGGAGTCATTCACAACCATGCGCGATGAAAGCGACAATGTTGACAGTCCGGCTTTGTGGCATGGCAGGGAGGGACAGAACTGGCTGCTGGCAACTGCAAAGGAAGGTAATGCCATTATTGTATATGATGCAGCAAGCGGAGAGAAAATTGCCCGCTTTGGCACTATCGGAACCGGCCTGGGAGAACTTAGCCGGCCAAACGGTATTGCCGTGATAGATGATTTTGCAGTGGTTATTGAAAGAGACAACCACAGGGTACAGGTTTTCATTTTGCCCGAATTCAGGCCCCTGGGAGTTTTCGGCGAAACAGTTTTACGGTTACCCTACGGCATCACTATTGACCGGTTTGAAGGCAAATACCATCTTTATGTTACCGATAACTATAAAACAGCGGATGAAGAAACACCACCGGCTGACAGCCTGGGCCGGAGAATACATCACTTTGTTTTTACGGTGGAAAATGATCAGGTAGCCGCAGAGCATGTCAGAGCTTTTGGCGATACTTCGGGTGAAGGTGTTCTGTATAAGGTAGAATCTATCCTTGTTGACAGGGTTTATAACAGGTTGCTGATAGCCGATGAACATGAAGATCATTGTAATGTAAAGATTTATGATACTGGCGGACGGTTTACCGGACAAATCATTCCTCACAACTATTTCTTCTATGAGCCCGAAGGCATTGTCTTATGGGAATGTGAAGCTGACAGTTCGGGGTATTATCTCATTGTTGATCAGGGTAAGATAAACAATACCTTTCAGGTGTTTGATCGAAAAACGCTGGAATATATTGGCGGTTTTGGCGGTGAGATTACCCGCAACACCGATGGTACGGCAATTACCCAAAAAGCATTCGGCGATTTCCGGTACGGTGCCTTTTATCCGGTGCACAATGATGGCAGCATAATAGCAATATCGTGGAAAGATATTGCCGGTACCCTCGGTTTAAGGAATGGCTGCAATTAGAAAGCAGGAGTTTTTCCTGTAATGAATGCTGACCGGTATTTGCCGTTCAGCATACATGTGAGGTGTTATTCCATGAAAAAAATAACAATTGCTCAGAATATTCCTCAAATCAATGGACATAACTGCCTGATTGCCAGGATTGATTGCCGCCTTGAAATTGCAGCCCTGATTAATTGATTATGTGCCTGTTAGTAAAAATTCATTGACTTTTTAAAATATTATACCTGCAAATAATGAAACGAATCAAACCAGAAACTATGGCTCCGTTTTTCAGAATGGTTGTTCTGCTCTTTGTATTGCTATGGAGCGGATGTCAGAACAGTACTTTAAGAAATGGTGAAATCAGAAAGAGTGATTTTATTTCAGGAGGTCATGATTCACCGGCATCAGATCATCAGTTGTCGATACTTGATGATTATTACACCTTCATTATTGCATGTGATCTGGGGCGCAACGGATATTACGACCAGAAGATAGTTGCAGAAATGATGGGTGAAGCAGCAAACATCGCGGGTGCTGAGTTTGTGGCTGCATTGGGCGATGTGCATCATTATATGGGTATTCAATCTGTAAATGATCCTCTTTGGCTTACAAACTATGAAT
>Ga0302249_1001911_pt1 | contig 12753 bp, 11 predicted proteins | sample AAG_UR_Val_MG_FD_193531 | JGI IMG/M metagenome (GOLD analysis project Ga0302249, IMG submission 193531) | Enriched activated sludge microbial communities from anaerobic digester in WTTP, New Holstein, Wisconsin, United States - AAG_UR_Val | ecosystem: Engineered > Bioreactor > Anaerobic >... | reverse complement strand
GAAAACTCGAAGGGGTCAACAACAAAATCAAGGTCATCAAGCGCAAAGCCTACGGCTTCCATGACCTGCGATATTTTACACTGAAAATCTACCAGGCTTTCGCCAACTAACTCGGAGAAGAACCTTCCTGAATTACTGGCGTTTTTTCTCTATGAACCTCACGATGAGTTCAATATTATGTCGTATTTGGAACGAAACTCGGGCTGGAAACCTCCTCAGGAGCGTACTAGGCTGTCACATGCTGATTGTCTTGTTCATGATGCGGCGGGGTATCTCTTTAATCGCACCTACAAAACGCCTTTTCTTGCAATGGAAGTCAACGCGGCCATCGGACTCGGGAAGATGACACGAGATGAAGGCGCTGAAATGCTGAGGCGTGAACGCGTAAAACTCGGCATGATAACAGGGGCTTCGCTTTCTCGGCTTTCGGAAAAAACAGGGATGAGCGTAACATTTATCAGGGCATTGCCTTGGTACATCAACATGAAGAATAGCGCACACAGGTTTATCAGTCGATTAAGAGGTCTGTAGACCGCGAGACGAAATCTTTTCGGCAAAAATGTGATCCGAATGGGAAAGAACAAAAGAACCGTAAGCGTTATTGTCCCGACCTACAACAGGGCTCATTACATCAGCGAAGCAATCGACAGTATCCTGGCGCAGGATATCGTGGATTGCGAACTGGAGATTATCGTTGTCGATGATGGGTCCAAGGACAACACGGAGGAAGTCGTCCGCAACTATGGCAACCGGGTGCGGTATATCCGGCAGGAAAATCAAGGGGCCGGTGTGGCAAGAAACCGCGGCATCGACGAAGCGCGGGGGGAGTGGATTGCGTTTCTGGATTCGGATGATCGATGGCTTCCGTACAAGCTATCCCTTCAATTCGAGGTGCTCGGGCATTTTCCGGGATTCAATATCATCCATTCGAATTTTTATACGTTCGACGGCGATCGCATTATCATCCCGCGCGGTCTCGACTACTGGGTCATGTCGTTCAGGGAGGAAAATGCGGTTGATTGGTCACTGGCGTATTCTAGAAAATATCGTTCGTCCGATTTCAATATCCAGCTGGATCGAATGGATTTCGACATATACGCGGGAAACATCTTTGCCGCTCTTCTGTACGCATCGTACGGCGCATGCTGGACCATGCTGATCCATCGAAGTTGTCTCGGTAACGATATCCGCTTTGCTGAGCATACGTATGAAGACTATTGGTTCTTGTGCAAGCTGGCCGAACATAACGAAATCGTGTTCTTGGACGTACCGACTGCAGAGAACAGAGGACATGGTGGTGAACGGATCACATCAAGAGAATACCTCATCGATCCATTGAAATGTCATCTGGCCATCTGCCAGAGTATTTTCATGGGTTCGAAAAGCCCGTTCAAACCGGATAATGCTGTAATTGATGATAAATGTAAGGATCTCAGGTTAAGGTTGATGAAGGAGTACATGAAGAAAGGCGATCTGGAGGGAGCAAAGAACATTCGCGCATTGCTAGACAAGACGGCCGGATTTCGAGGCGGCATGACGAATTCTTTGTACCGGCTGCTGACCTACCTGCCGTTCAATATCGTTAGTCACCTGGTGCGCGCGAAGAGGAACATTGCAGGCCGATAATGATCGTTTTCCCGGAGCAGGGGCGCGCAATCTGACGGCGATGATCAATTGCTGTCCGAACGGCCATCCCTGTTTTGCCGTATCTCGGTTCTTAACATGCTCTCCTTTTCGACGTTGCTATGCTTGAGCCCCGTGGCCGTCCCCGTGCGAGCTTCAAGAGCGGTTAAACAATCTCCATGATAAAGAGAGTCCAATACTCCATACGTTCGAAGATCCGCTCGCTGACGCGGCATGGTCTGTCGCATGCCTTTCCGCTTGGACGCGGAAGAATACGTATCGTCGTGCTGATGTATCATGAGGTGCTGGAGGACGATCGAGACCTCGATGCATGGACGGTCCTCCGGGAGAGCGAATTCAGAAAGCAGATGGAGTACCTGAAAGGGCATTATGATGTGGTCAGCCTCGGTGCTGCGCGAGATCTCATGAAAGGTGGGGATCGGAGCAGGGCGAAATACGCTGTGGTGACATTCGACGACGGCTATGAAGGCAATCGCAGGGTGGTGCTGCCCGTCATGGTGGCCTTGAATCTCCCCTTCACCGTATTCTGCACGACGGGGTCGATCGAACAGGGCGAACCTTACTGGTGGGATAGAGTCATCCATTCGGCGCTGTCCTGCAGGGCGAGGATAACACTGACGGACATGCCGCGGGCGACTTACAACTTTGAGAAGCGTTTGTCTGGGGAGGCCGGGTGGAACGAGATACAGCGGCTGCTGACCGACTTGAAAAGTATAGAGCGGGAGAGGCGGGAGCGGATCATTCGCGACATTACCCGGCAGAGCGATGAATGGCATCAATCCGTACCCCTCCGACCAATGACCCCGAAGCAGGTGCGGGAGTTATCCGACGCCGGGCTGGCTACCATCGGCGCCCATTCCCAAACACATGACATCCTGACGCAGATCACGCGGGAGGAAGCAGAGGACAGTATCCTTCGTTCGAAAGAGAAGCTGGAGGCGTGGACGGGCAGACGGGTCGATTACTTTTCATACCCCAACGGGGATTATTCGCCTGCATTGATGTATGCGGTGAAACGTGCAGGATTCCTGGCGGCAGTCAGCACGGAAGAGAGAACGTGGTCACTGAAGGATGACATCTATGCGATTCCGAGAATAGGGGTCGGCCGGTTCGATTCCCTGGCTCAATTCAAGACAAAAGTGTCATGTGCGAATTAGATGGGAACGAGGCCGCGCCGCATATTGTACATGATGGACTATTTCTTCGGCACCGAGGGCGGTACGGAGAGACAGGTGTTGGAGCTGATCTTGAGCCTGGACCGATCCCGTTACGGGCCGTCGTTTGCAGCGCTTCAGTCGTCGGGTTACCTCGAGCGGGGCGATTTTCCCTGCAATACACGGGTTCTGGACATCCGCAGGGTGTTGGGTCCGCAGGCGGTCCTGAAAATGCTGGAATTGGCGCTGGACATCCGCAGATCGAACATTGAGCTTGTACATGTGTATTTCAACGATGCGGCTATCTTCGCACCTTTTTTTTGCAGGCTCGGGGGCGCCAAAGTCATCACGTCCAGGCGCGACATGGGTATCTGGTATACGCCGCGTATTATCAGATTGCTGAGAATGGCAAATCGATTCGTGAACCGGATTGCCGTCAACAGCCAGGCGGTGAAGGAAAACGTTACCGCCAGGGAAGGTTATCCGGCAGACCGGATCGAAGTCCTGCACAACGGCATGAATGCCAGACGATTCGAATCGGTAAAAGACGCAGGATTCAAAGAGCGGCTTGGCATCGGGTCAGGAGAGTACATTGTCGGGATGGTTTCAAATCTCTATGCCGTCAAGAGACCCGAAGACTTGATAAACGCGATCTCGATGATACGGAGAACCATAGGTCGTGTTCATCTCGTCCTCGTCGGCGGCGGCCCGATAGAAATCGAGCCCCTGAAAAAATTCGTCAGCCATGCAGGCATGACCGGAAACGTACACTTTCTGGGAAGAGTGCCGGATGCGATTCCTATCATCAAGCATTTCGACGTATGCGTGTCCTGCTCGGAATCCGAAGGACTGTCCAATTCCATCATCGAATACATGGGATGTGCCAAACCGGTTGTTTGCACAGAGGTTGGCGGCAATCCGGAACTGGTGGAGCATGGGACAAATGGGTTTCTCGTCGACGTCGGGGATACAAAGGCTCTGGCGCAAAGAATCCAGGAGGTCCTGCTGAACGAGTCATTGCGATTTAAGCTCGGACAGAACGGAAGAAATCGTTTTTTGAGCGAGTTCACGAGTGATCGAATGGCCTTGGCGCATATGGACATGTACGACGAGGTGCTGAGCGGATGCCAACGGGCAATAACGTGGACAAGGACGCACGGGGACAGGCGCCTGTAAGGCAATGAGAAGGCAGGAAAAGGAGCCATGTTGAGAATACATGCAGCAGATGTGAATTTATTCAACGCAAGCAGGGCTGTATGGAACGCTCTCGTATTGTCGATGCGTCGGCCGTCCGTGTTCTGCACATGGGAATGGATCGACGCATGGCTCCGAATCTTCGGCAACATGTACCAGCCGGTTATCCTGTTCGCCTACCAGGGCGACACACTGGTCGGTATCCTGCCTTTTGCGTTGAAATCCATGCGCATCGAAGACGGGCTCGTCCCTGGCCGGGCCATAACATTCTGCGGAAGCAGGGAGTTGTATCCGGATCATATGGACGTTATTGCTTCGGCAGAACACGCAGCGGGATGCATGCACGCGGCCATGCGCTACCTGTCGACCGACTTCAAATCCTGGGACGTCATGCATCTTTCACATGTATCGGACGATGCGACCCTGCTTTCGTACATCCGGGCGGAATATCCGGAACCCGATATTCAGAACGTTTCCCAGGCGCCCTATATACCGATCCGCGAGGCATTCGACGGCAGTTACGAAAAATACATGATGTCGCTGAGCCGGAACAAGAGGCATGATCTGCGGAGAAGAAACAGGAAGTTGATCATGGACGGGGTCCTGTACGATGCGGATGATCCAAGAAGAAACGCTGACTGCATCAGGACACTCTTTTCTTTGCATAAGCAGCGAGCGGACAGCAAGAGGATCGAGACAACGTTTTCAGGAGAGGCCATGCAGGCATTTCACGTAGAAATCGCGGGTATTTTTCACAGCAATGGTTGGCTGACGCTGCGGGTGATGAGGCTGGGTGATAGAGTCCTGGCCTCACTCTATTGCTTTACCTTTGCAGGCAGAGTGTTCGCCTACCAGATGGGAATCGACCCAGCATGGGAAACCAGGGGAATCGGTTCGGCAATAATCTTTAATATGGTAGAAGAGGCATTCCAGCGCAACTGCACAGAATTCGACTTCCTGCGAGGAGGCGAAGAGTACAAGGACAGCTGGACAGCGCATTCCCGGCCCCAGTACACAATCAACATCTACAACAATTCCGTAGTGGGGCAGATGATCAGGGAAACGGGCAAAGTGCGTGCGCTGGCCAAGCGATGGATTAATGGCTGAAGTTTGCATGGTCCAAGGATGACCACGGGAACGGGGGTAAAAAAAGGGGCAATGCCAGGCAGGCACATACGAAGCATGGACGAACTGGAGCAGGCCAGGGAGCAATGGCATGACGTATACGAGGACAGCGGGCTGAAATTACCCATTTTAACCTATGAATACGTCAAGCTATGGTATGAGTGTTTTTCCTCGTCGAAATCCATCAGGGTATTCAAGGTTAGAGACGGAGATGAGACCATAGGGTTTCTGCCCATGGTCCTCAGGTCCAGGGAAGGCGTTCGCGTATTGACGAACCAGACCAACGACCACTGCCTCTACGGGGAAGCTCTCATCAGGCGGGGCTGGGAGGAAGTATTCAGTAAAAAACTGCTGGATGAGATCCTTGACGAAAGTGGGTGGGATGTCCTGCATCACATCTTCGGCTACTCTTTCTCCGCGGTGTATCCATTGTTTTCAGAATCGTTGCTGGATCATGGGAAGCGTCGCTGGAAAATGAACGTACAGCCGACTTATACAGTTCTGCTGGACAAGACTTGTGACGAGTATTTTCAGAAGGATCTGTCCTCGAGCATGCGGAAGAGCCTCAAGCTGTCGAAAAGCAGGCTAAATAAAGCCGGACCGCACAGATTCTTGCACTTCGAAGAAGATGCGACTGCACAGAAGTGGCAGGAATTCCTGCGAATCGAAGACAGCGGGTGGAAGGGAAGGAACGGGACGTCCATCCTGAGAACGACGCCGGAATACAGAAGATATTACGACGGATTGATTCGCATCCTATCCATGTCGCGCGATCTTCATCTTTATTTCTTGGAGCTGGATCAGAAATACATTGCCGCAGCGGTCGGCTACACAGCGGGTGATGTCTTCCAGTATCTTAAAATCGGATATGATGAGGAATATCACGCCCTTTCTCCGTCGAATATGCTTTTCATGCATCTCGTCAAGGATATCCAAGAAAACCTGACGCAGATAAAACGGATTCATTTATTCCCATATGATGATACGGGTTACAAAAAGCGATATGCGAATGAAGAGCAGCAATTCGCTGAGATCATTATTTACAACAACACGCTCAGGGGCCAAGCCTTATGGATGGCAGACAAACTCAAAGAAAGAATTAGAAGGCATCCGAGATTGGTGGCTTCTTTGAAGAAGGCGATACATGTTTAGACGCATATTTCTCGATTCCGCTTGCATGTTTCGCGTACGAACGGATCGTCACAAGGTGAATATGGGGGATATTGGAATAGCCAGAAGGCTGCGACTCCCTTGATGCAGTAAACGAATCACTGTCGACGATAATAGAGAACATGTACGCAAGAACCAACTACCTTCTGCTCTGCTGCGATCGATTCATCGGATACTCGGGAGGACGCGCATCATGGCACGTGGAGGTTTTGCATGAACCCGCACCGATTCTCGATACGATATCCGTGGTCGACCGAGCCGCAATCGATCGACGTTTCGAAAACGGCGATCAGTGTTTCCTTGTGCATAATGGCCTGAAGTGTCTAGGTTGCGTTTGGGGACATACTGGAGATTGTTATATCATTGGTGCGGCCGAGAGGTTGTCTCTCGATCCTCAAAGCGTCTATCTGTACGGCGTATTCACGATAGAGGAGATGAGAAGGAAGGGCATCTACGATGCCATACAGGCGGTCTTCTTCCGATATTACATGGAGAGGAACATGACGAGAGCCTATACCATGATCGAGAAGAACAACATCATCATGAAGAAGGTCTTCTTGAAGGCCGGATTCAAGATCAAATCCCACATCCACTATGTGCGGTATCACAAGAGGGGAATCCGCTACGTGCACGATTATGAGTCAGGGAAGATGGCGGTGCAGTATATCACCCGTGAACCCAGGGATTGCGCGATCATCTAAATGTTTAAACACTACTTAATATATCTGGCCGGCATCATCCTCGTCAATGGCACCGGCTTTCTTCTGATCCCGGTATACGCAACGCACTTTGTGCCGTCGGAATACGGCGTACTGGAAATCATCTATAACTGCATCGATGTGTTCAACATCATCTTTTCCGCCGGTCTCGGTATTGCGAGCCTGAGCATCTATAGCAAAGAGACAGATGAGGCAAAAAAACGGAACGCCATTTCGACGGCTCTTGTCACATCCCTGTGTATCGCGTCAGTGGGTTCTGTCGTGTTCTTGTTCCTCAGCGAAGTACTTAACGATTATTTCTTCGGCTCGAAGGACAATCTGATCCTGTTCCGGATCGCCGGATTCCTGATGCTCACTCAGATCCTCTGTGCGGTTCCCATGGCGTTTCTCCAGGCACGCATGGCGTCCAAGGCGTTCATCACGGTCTCTTCGATTCAATCGCTGGCCATTATCTCGATGAACATCACCGCCGTGGTATTCCTGGGTTGGCGAATTCAGGGCGTGCTGGTGGCGACCCTCGCCGGAAATGCCGTCTTTGCGCTAGTGCTGAACGCCTGGACGATCAGAACAGTAGGATGGACGTTCGACCGATTCTTCTTCAAGAGGTTATTGCGTTTTGGCCTGCCGTTCATCCCGGGCGGCCTTTGCCTCTTTGCGCTGAACAGCGCGGACCGCTTGTTCCTGCAGAAGTTCGTCGACTCGTCCTCGGTGGGTATCTACCTGCTCGGCTACAAGCTGGGCACTGTGGCGGGCATTTTTGTCCTCGGGCCTTTTCTGCGAGTCTGGGGCCCGTTCATGTTCGAAGTGGACAGACGTCCGGATAGCAGGGAAGCTATTGGCAAGTACTTTATATATCTGCTCATCGTTTACTGCACGGCTGCGCTCGCCGTCTCGTTTTTCTCCGCAGAAATCATACGGCTCATATCGGCGCCGAGCTACTGGGAAGCCCGCTACGTCGTTCCCTATGTGCTGTTTGCCTACCTGTGCTGGAGCGCCGCGTCATTTTTCGACAGCGGATTCTACATCACGGAAAGGACTTATTACAAGCCATTCATCATGGGAAGCGCCGCCGCTATGGTATGCGGGCTCTACTGGTATCTCATCCCGGCCTACGGCTTTATGGGCGCGGCATACTCAGCCGCCGCTGGCTTCCTTGTGTTCAGCATCCTCACCTATGTAGTGTCGCAGCGAATGTACCCCGTGACCTACCCATACGGCAAGGCAGCATTCACCATCGGGTCTGCCGGCATGCTCTACTATCTGGCAGACACCTTTCTACAGCAGACCTCGTGGTTGACGTTCAGCATGAAAGCGGTCATGCTCGCGTCGTATCCAGCCGTCATGTTCGCGCTGGGAGTCATAGACCGCGAAGACGCCAGGTCGATCTTAAACAGAGCGTATTCGCTGCTGCGACAGGCAAAACGGGTACTTGAAAACGCGGCGTGAGGAGCAATCGAAGGACGTGATACACTTCAGCGCGATACGACGTCGGATTGTAGAACCGGCCTGGGCAGCTTGGAGTGCTAGCCCACTGTTGAAATACTGGCACGATCTCGAGCGCACGCAACACCTGTCGCCGGATGAAATCCATCAACGCCAAATGAGCAAACTGGCCGGCATCGTCAGGTATGCCTACGAGAACAATGCGTATTACAGGCAGCGCTTCGATGAAGTCCAGATCGACCCTCGTGGCCTGCGGTATCCAGACGACATCGACCGGATTCCTTTGCTCACAAAGACGGACATCAGACAGCATCGTGACCTGCTCATCTCGAATGGATATGAGAAGCGCGGATTGATGGAGGCGAGGACCGGGGGGTCTACAGGAAAATCCGTCTATGTTTACTTCACGGAAGATTGCAGCGAGTGGAGGAACGCTTGTGCCAGGCGTCATGATAGGTGGTCCGGATGGGAGGTCGGCGAACCGAAGGCCTATGTATGGGGAAATCCCAAATACCCGACGGGACTGAAAAATCGCCTGAAGACCTTTCTGTTGTCACCTGTTCTGTACCTGGACACGATGGCCATCACGAAAGGCAGTGTGCGCAAGTTTGCCCGGGACTGGAGAAAGGTAGGGCCTACGCTGCTCTTCGGGCACGCACACTCGCTGTACGTCCTGGCAAAGGCGGTGATGGAACACGGCATCGACGAGATCAAGCCCAGGGCAATCATCTCGTCATCCATGACACTGCTCCCTCATGAGAGGATCCTGATCGAAAGAGCGTTTGGCCTCAAGGTGTTCGACCGGTACGGGTGCGAGGAGGTCGGCCTGATCGCAAGCGAGTGCGAGGTGCACGAGGGATTGCACATCAACGCGGACAACCTGTACGTGGAATACTTGAACGCGGACGGGTGCCGCAGCACATCCGGGCAGTACGGCAAGCTCATCGTCACCGATCTGACAAACAGGGCGATGCCCTTCATCCGTTACCAGATTGAAGACATGGCAGTTCCCCATGACGGGGCGTGTCCCTGTGGGCGTACATTGCCCTTGATGAAAGAAGTATCGGGGCGTATTGCCGATTTTCTGGTCCGAAGAGATGGAGCCAGGGTCGCAGGCATTTCGCTGATTGAAAACACGCTTACGAGATACCCCGGCATCGAGCAGATGCAGATTGTGCAGCATGATCTGGACCGCATGACCCTGAACATCGTGAGGGACGGAAGTTTCGGGGAGGACGTCGTCAGGTGCCTCGAGACATCCCTGTGCGATATGTTCGGATCGAAGCTCGACATTACCTTCAGCTTCGTAAAGGAAATCCCGCCGGAACCGAACGGCAAATACCGCTTTTCCATCTGTCGGATCCGTGAAAGCTGAATTGCCGGCGAACGGTCTGATCCAACGGACGATCTGATTATGGCGTTTGTGTTTTATCTCCTGTACGTGACGAGCTATTTTCTCCATCTCGGGATGAGGATTCCCGCACTGGGAAGCATCCGCATCGATCTGATCCTTGTCATACTAACTGCCGTATGTATCGTCTTGCTGAATGACAAAGACAGGTCTACAAAGATTGACAAGACCGGTATTATCCTGCTCGGGCTACTGCTCTACATCGTCATCACGCTGCCTCTCGTTCAGTGGCCGGGCTCTGTCATCAACGCCGGATTCGAGAACTATTTCAAAGTCATTATATTTTACTTCTTCACAGTACTGATCGTGACGAATCAACAAAAGTTAAAAATATTTCTCTTCGTATTTGCCGCATGCCAGATGTATCGCGTTCTTGAGCCGCTGTATCTTCACGTCGCGACGGATTACTGGGGAGATGCAACGTCCATGGGACACGGGGAAATGATGGACCGCCTCGCCGGTTCGCCCTACGACGTGATAAATCCTAATGGTCTTGCCTTTGTAGCCGTCACTTCCATTGTCTTCATATTTTATCTGTCTAGGACGCTACCCTCAATATGGAGGGTTACGGGGCACGCACTGCTCCCTCTGATGGTCTATGCCCTCGTATTGACGGGGTCCCGATCCGGAATGGTTGCTTTTGCAGGAGTAGCCGTGAGCATCATCATGACATCACGCAGGAAAATTATCAGCATCAGTGTATTGATCGTCTTTTCGATATTCGCCTTCCAACGGCTCGATGATATGCAGCAAGACAGATATCTGTCAATCTATCGGAGTGATGTTCGGGGCGCTTCAACCGCGCAAGGGCGGATTGAAGGCATATATCGTGATTTCGAGGTTGCAATGAACAGACCCCTGTTTGGTCATGGCTTGGGCACATCGCTCGAGGCCAATTACAATATAGGGAGTACAGCATTGATGTCTCACAACCTTGTTATGGAAGTATGGCAGGAAATAGGGCTTGTGGGACTCATCATATATTTTTATTATATTATAATTAGTATTCGAAACTACCTAACGGCGCTGAGAAGGATGAACCAGCCCGGTATTGATGAACTGCATAACATGGCAAGAGGAGTAGGTGCATGGCTGATTCTGCTTATGATTTTCAGTATATTTAGTTATGGGTTGTCTTCTTATTCTTGGTACCTTTTCGGCGGTCTATCCGTCGTGTTTATGAGGCTATTGACAGATAATGCTGAATCCGAAAGGAACGGAGTGGCCCCGGCATGAACAGGACGAAGCGGGATCTTCTTATCGTAATCCGTCATCCTGTTGGCGGAATACGCACTTATCTGAAATACACCTACAAATACCTCGACCCGGGAAAATATCGTCTAACGGTCTTGACTGTCCGAAACCCTGAGGGCAGTCACATCCAGACGGACTTGGACGGGTTCGAAATCCGGATGGTTGAGATAGAAAATCGGCATGCTGAGTTGAACATGGTCCTCGCGATGGCGAGACTACTCTCAAAAGGAAATTTCGACCTTATCCATTCGCAAGGTTTCACGGCGGGTGCACTCACGGCATTAGCGAACGCGTTTTTCAGGGTTCCCCATATACTCACGTCCCACGACGTGCTCCGAGAGGACCAGTTCGGAAAGACCGTCTTCGGACAACTCAAGAGACGCTTGTTCGGCCAGTTGCTTGGCCGTGCCGATGTCATACAGTCCGTCAGTCACGATGCCGCGGCGAACCTGCTGGAATATTATCCACGCTTGTTGGACGGAAAACCCCTGTTGAGAGTCATACTCAACGGCATCGACGTTGCCGCGTTTGCCTCGGAAACAGACCAGACAGCAAGCGGAGAGTTGCGTCGGGATCTAGGGATTGCGGAGGGGACAGTTCTTTTCGGCTTTCTTGGGCGGTTCATGCCGCAGAAGGGCTTCGAGTATCTCGTGGACGCAGTGGATATGGTATCGAAGGACGACAAATACGGGAATCGCGTGAAAATCCTGGCGGTCAACGACGGGGCTTATGTCAGGGAGTACAAAGCCCTCATCGATTCGAAAAAACTCACAAGCTACTTCCTGTTCCATGGCTTTGTCCCCGATGTGCGAAGGATTCTGAGGGGCATTGACGCCTTAGTGATGCCTTCGTTGTGGGAGGCATATGGATTGATTGCGGCAGAGGCGTTATTAGTTGGTTGTCCGGTCATTGCCTCCGACTGCATTGGGCTTCGGGAGGTCACCCGGAACACGCCTGCGCTGATCGTCAGGATGAAGGACGCGAAAAGTCTGGCCGCTGCAATGAGATACTTCATGGACAACCAGACAGCGATCAGGGAGCACACGGCACGTTATCTGCAAAAAGCCATGGCAAGGTACGATTCGAGGAGGACGGCGGGACAACTAGATGCTTTATTTGATGAGATTGCAAAAAACAAAAGGCCATAGTCAGAAAGGTACCTCTAATCCAAAGAATACAAAATAATATGAACTGTTAATTGCAGTCCAATTCAATTCAAATACTGACTTATAAAAAAATATGAATATTCAAGTAAGTGGTAATGCTGCAGCAGTCGATAATGACTCAAGACTCAAGAGGAGCCATACATGATGCGATGTAAACAATGCATACTCCCTGATACAGCTAGCGGTGTGATTCTTGATGAGAACGGACTATGCCAGTTGTGCAACGATATGGAGTGCCCCCCTGCGGTTAGGCAGATGCGGTTAGGGTATCCGGACAGGATTTCATTAGGTTGAACATCTCCTCGAACTCGATAGGCGGCACATAGCCGAGAGCAGAGTGCAGCCGATTGCGATTATAAACGTCCTCGATGAAGTAGGGAAGACGATTTTGGACATCGTCCATCGTCCGGTACTCCCAGAGATAGACCTCCTCGGCCTTCAGGGTCTTGATGAAGCTCTCGGCCGCCGCGTTG